>JAAUYL010018142.1_pt1 | contig 13740 bp, 12 predicted proteins | sample 7278011 | NCBI WGS metagenome assembly JAAUYL01 (sample SAMN14350225, study PRJNA611818) | marine sediment metagenome | isolation source: surface marine sediment (1.8m) | place: French Polynesia: Moorea | collected 2018-08 | reverse complement strand
CTCGTCGAAATCCTTAGCTCTTTTGGTTTCTGTAAGATTTGCAGGTGGCAGTTTGTTTGGATTCCAAGCGGAGGAGCTGAACTCTTGAACATCTTTGCCTTGAAAAATGTTCCTCATTTTGTACAGTTGCCAGGCATATGCTCCTGTAAAACACATTAGATATCTAAAATTTTAATTACTTTGTTTAATTCTGATTTAATTACCCAAGGCTCCAAAAATGAAAAGAATGCAAGTTAGCATCCAAATTCCAAGAAGTGTGATTCCATTCGAACATGCAGCCAATCTGCTAACATTGTTATAGATGTTGATGAGGACCAAAAACAGAGTCACCAGTAGGGTCATTCGACCGGGAATTATTTCCGGAGAAATGAGAAAGCTTATCTGAAATACAATGATACAACCAATCATTCTTGATAAGATTCTAATTTAGTATACTACATACCCAAGACACCATGACAATCAGAGTTGTAGGCAAGTAATAATTGAAAATGTACTGAAAACTTTTCCGGGTGAGCCTGATTTGAAATCCGGTCACTTTGTATGCCCGGGAAGTGTTCAGGAAACTTTGCCTGATTTCGTCGCCTTTATCGAGCATTTCCGGTTGGTTGACAAAGTAATCCAAGACACCATTACTTTTTTCGCGACCACTGATTGAAATAAATAGTTAATTATTACTTGCATCTTTTAATACCACATAATTAATAGATGATGATTTAGTACCGATAGTCCAATGATTGCATTTGAAACACAACCGTTTCGTTCGTGCTCGCATAGCTTCCAAAAATGAATTTGCATAGCTGTTCGTCCATTGGGAATTTTTCAAACGACATTTCACATTGAATAGCCAGCTAAATGTATTTTTAGTTCAATAAATGTACACCTTGTCGTTGTTGTTGTAGGACTTACTTGAACGTAATAAGAAGTAACAACATAATTGCCCTTATCAATAAACATGCCACTGATGCTTTTCACAGTCAATCTCTTGGAGTTTTTCAATCCGTAGACATTGCTCTGTGGCATCCAGAATTTGTATCCAAATTCAGGCTTTAAAGGGACTCCCAAAATAGTGTCGATTCTAAAAGAAATAAGTATTAAAACATCGGACAAAAAACAATGGACCCTTATTAGTACTTTGTTTGGTTCAAAATGATTCGATGGTCCTTCCAAACTGACTCCAGATAACCGGCTAGTTTAAGTGACGATGTCGAATCTTCAATTTCTTGAATGGCAAGAATCGAGACTCTTACTGAAATCACTTTTGGCAAAGACTCGTCCGGACCTAGCGGTAGCACCATCGGATCATAATTTTCCGGCAAGCAAACCGCAAGATTGCAACCGGAAGTGAACTTAAAAACCATTACGAACACAAAAGCAAATATCGAAACGCTCCTATTCCTAGCCATGGTTTTTAAGAAACTAAGAAAATTAGGCCCTTGAACACCTGCATTAAATTGCCATGCAGTAGCTTTTATTCCCCGATAACCGCAATTGACAAAGAAAATAAATGATGGTATTTTGAGCATTGCAAATGTTCCTTTAGTATTGAGTTTGGGGCCTGTTCTCAATCCATTTCTTCAAGTTGGGAAGACCGGAGACCATTTTGGTGTGCTTGTTGAGCAAATCAAAGTGTTTCAACAAATCCGGATGCTCCTTCTGGAAGTCGATCATGAACCTCATCGAGGTAATGTCGGCCCAAGTCAGCTAAAACAATACTTTTTCACTTTTGTCGGATCTTTTTTAGTAACTATGATTTTACCGAATTGCCGACCAGAAACTTGCCGCCGTTTTCGGCAAGGGTTTTCTCGAACAGCTTTAACGCATTGGGGACGGTTTCATTCTTCAGTTTTTCCTGAGCTTCCTTCTTTTTCGCTTCATCGGGTTCGAACCAAGTTTTGACCACGGCTATGATTTTGACAAATTATGCAATGATTAACAAAAATATTACTAAATATTACCGGTGAACAAGTCCTCAAAGCAGTAGACAATCATGTCAACCTTGGCCTCTTCAGTTCTGTTTTGCCCCGCCATGTTAAATTCCTTGGCGAGAAATCGGGCCATGGCGTTGGATTGACAAAGCTTCATTCCGTTGTATTCCAACAGCGGCAATTGTCCGGTCGGGGTTGCTAAAAGTACTCATTGTAAAAATGGCTCTAGAAAGTTCAAAAAAATACTTACATGGCTTCAACTTTTGCCATTCTTCGCCAGTCACTCGAGCATCCTCGAAATTAACGTTGGCCTGCGCCAAAATCATCCGTGAAACCTCGGCTCGTCCACGGGAATCGAAGTAAGTCAATTTGATTTTGTTTCCGGACATGATTCTCGTAAAGTCGTTGAAACTTTTTGGGAGTTCAAAACTGACTGGAAAATGAAAGACAAAAGTCACAAGGTAATCGTGTACTTAACGAAGGTTTCGGCCACAATGAACTTGTAGGTTCTTTGAGAATGCGAGAATCTAAATACTCTCATACCTATTGTTGTCAACGCAATTTTATTGTAGAAACATGCATTTGCATTAAACCTGTCGAAGAAGATCGCTTAATAAACTTTATATTGCTACAGAACCAATGTCCATTTTATTTCCTTTTCCTGGCAAACAAAAAATATTTTGTTTTTATTCGTTTTATTTTTTTAAATTCGAATCCGGATTTCGAAAAATGCAAAAAATATAATCAGCATATTTTCTTGTTTAGTCAGCCTCAGCCCATGTTACAAAATTCTCAATTTCTTCATTAAATCAAAATTCTTATCTTGTTTAATTAGGAATTTCTTTGACACTGCATGAAATCCCGCATGTTCTTATGTCACCCAAATGTTTGAAATCTGACTCATGACTTTTGACATAAAAATTAAGTAAATCTCCTAAATATGCGCAAACAAAGTTTACTCTCGACAAATGAATTTCACATGACCAAATATGGTAACGTTGTCTGCTTGCCTCGCCCTGATTTGATGAATTTCAAATTTCACGAGTTTTTATCGCACGACGAGAGCCTGCATACGAAATTTGGACTTTGAATGCTTTGCGATCGCGTATAAAGGTGGAGCCAATTTCTCACGTAACGTCCACTTCGACTTTTGACACAGCGAGTGATAGAAGCTCTCAATTTAATTCGAAAAAAACTCAGAATCCATCCGCATCATCATGTGTGACGACGAGGTTGCAGCTTTGGTTGTAGACAATGGATCCGGTATGTGCAAGGCCGGATTCGCCGGAGACGACGCCCCCAGGGCCGTCTTCCCCTCAATCGTCGGACGTCCCCGTCACCAGGTAATGATTCCGGATCAATCCGGAACAGACAAGAACGGTCCTGATCTCATGTTTGAGTTTCTAAACAGGGTGTCATGGTTGGCATGGGACAAAAGGACTCCTATGTTGGAGATGAAGCCCAGTCCAAAAGGGGTATCCTCACACTGAAGTACCCCATCGAGCACGGCATTGTTACCAACTGGGATGACATGGAGAAGATTTGGCATCACACCTTCTACAATGAGCTCCGTGTTGCACCAGAGGAACATCCCGTCCTCCTCACTGAGGCTCCCCTCAACCCCAAGGCCAACAGGGAGAAGATGACTCAGATCATGTTTGAGACCTTCAACACCCCAGCCATGTATGTCAACATCCAGGCTGTCCTCTCCCTCTATGCTTCTGGCAGAACCACCGGCATTGTCCTCGACTCTGGTGATGGTGTCTCCCACACTGTGCCCATTTATGAGGGCTATGCTCTCCCCCATGCCATCCTTCGTCTGGACCTGGCTGGCCGTGATCTCACTGACTACTTGATGAAGATTCTCACCGAGAGGGGCTACAGCTTTGTCACTACTGCTGAAAGGGAGATTGTCCGAGACATCAAGGAGAAGCTGTGCTACACTGCTCTTGACTTTGAGCAGGAGATGGCCACTGCCGCTTCCTCGTCCTCTCTGGAGAAATCCTATGAGCTTCCTGATGGCCAGGTCATCACCATTGGCAATGAGAGGTTCCGATGCCCTGAGGCCCTCTTCCAGCCATCCTTCCTTGGCATGGAGAATGCTGGCCTTCATGAGACCACCTACAACTCCATCATGAAGTGCGATGTTGACATCAGGAAGGACCTGTATGCCAACATTGTCATGTCTGGTGGCACCACCATGTACCCAGGAATTGCCGACAGGATGCAAAAGGAGATCACTTCCCTTGCTCCAGCCACCATGAAGATCAAGATTATTGCTCCACCAGAGAGGAAGTACTCCGTCTGGATTGGTGGCTCCATCTTGGCTTCTCTCTCTACCTTCCAGCAAATGTGGATCTCCAAGCAGGAGTATGATGAGTCTGGTCCTGCAATTGTCCACAGGAAGTGCTTCTAAGTCAAACCTCATCACCTGCTTTTAACATTCTCATCATTTCACAAAACATTCCACCATTCGGTTGATATTTTCTAAATTCATAGAGCTTCCATCACAATATTATTTACCATGCATTGAAATACACATATTTAGGTTAAGGACCAATAATTTTCAGTCTTTCATCCATATTCCTTTATTTTCCCATAGCACCAAACTATCAAAAGGTTTTCGTTAGACAACATCAATAAATAAAATATAAACAATGTTCTTTCTTTTGAGTATTGAAAGGCAATCAATTTTCTGGAAATAGAGCGTGTAAAAAGTACACAACTTTTAGATCGTTAAAACAGATCGTAGGTAGGGTTGGTCAGTTAAGTATTTTCGTCATGAAAATGTTACAATTCGTTCGAGAGTCCTATACAAGATTTACAGGGGACTTTTATAAGCCAAAGAATTGAATCTTCGACACATAAAAATCCAATAATTAGAGCATTGTTACTTGAAACAAATCATTTCAAATTACAATGCATGTTATCATGGCAACCTATATGACTTGATATATTCATCCATAAGCAATTTCCAGGAGGAAAGGTGCTTAATGTTCTTGTCGTTTTTGTGAGGTGTTTTTTATCGAAGCTGTTGGCAATCGGTGATGCTGATTTCAGCTGTGGGAGTGCCATCCTTGGATCCATAGGCTTCTATCGTCTTGACCACATCATAGCTGTTCAAATCATACACGCGACCAAACACGACATGCTTCCCGTCCAACCAAGGAGTTTTGTTGACCGTCACGAAAAACTGAGCGCCATTTGTGTTAGGTCCGGCATTGGCCATTGAGAGGAGACCTTGAGGCAAAGAATCTGGTTAATCTTAACTTCCGGTTCTGGATTTGATCCGGATTTACCTGAAGAATTGTGCGGCACGGCGAAGCTCTCATCATCAAACTGTCCGCCATAGATGGAGTAACCGCCGGTTCCGTCACCATTCTCAAAATCACCTCCCTGAATCATGAAGCCGGGAATGATTCTGTGAAACTTGGTGCCGACATAAGATTGACCCAGAGCGTAGAGATTTCGCTGACCTGAAATTAGAGACTGGGTTATCTAGGGTTTTTCACAATATTTTAGTGAAATCATACCGGCACACAACACCCGGAAATTCTCGACTGTGTTGGGAACGGTTTTGTGAAACAACTCGAAGAGGATTCTTCCGGCTGGTCTGCCGTCGATGGCAACATCCATGGCCACGATTGGCCTTTGGGCGACTTCGGCAAACGAGGGTAGGCCTGGAATTCCGGGCAGTTCAGGCAGTTCCGGAATGAGATTGCTGAACGAATCAAAAGCCTGGAACAAAGAGAATTGACCTATGAGAGGCCGCCATTAAATCCGGATCAAATGATAATCATTACCTGACGACTAGCGGCTTGAGGTTGCTCAATGAAACCTCTAAGGGATTGGATTCCTTCTGTGAGTGAATTCCAGATGTACTCTGCCATGTCGTTCATCGTTCGTTCGAACGCTCCAACCGTTGATTCTAGAATTCCCTCCTCTTCCCGTTCTGAATAATAGCCACCATCAGCATAATCTGCAAATAAGAAAATAATAATCCAAGGTTTCACAAAAAAAACTGAGACAAAATTGCCTGGTAATTTATGCATTTCCAAAATTATTTTCTGCAATCTAAAATTAGCTCTGATGGTCAAAATTACAGAAATTGTCTAAAACTGACCAATTTGACCACAGTTGCATGTTTCGCATCAATCCAATGTCATATTTATTTATTTGCTATTTTCACGAAAATATTAATTTCGATCTTGATCGAAAACTGAAGGACAATCTTGGTTTCTCATAACATTGATTAAAAACTACTGGTACAGTTTCAAGGAAAAATATCTATTTATTTATTTCCACATGCATAATTGGATTTTGCTGGAGGAGCAAATTATTTTTCAATGTCCAACTGTTTTGTACGTGAAAATTAAGTTTAATTTTCTAAAACGAAATTTTGAAATTACCCAGACGGTAATGACCTAGAAATTTTTTATCCCCAAGACCACAAAACAATGCAGAGCAGAGACAGCTTCCTCTACAGGGTGTTCTAAAACTTTTGTTTATTTCAAGCCACCAAAATATTTCAAACTGCCCTGTAAAATCTAGTACCCACGTTAAAAATAATGCAACCATGCTGCCATGGAGAAATTGCGAAATATGGTTGGTAGGTTGAGTGCTGTAATTGTCTACTACACTGCCTTCTTAATGTACTTAGCAATAAAGCAGACATGTTAGTGGGGAAGTGGGTTATACTTTTCAAGCTATGGAGCAAAAATGGCTCTAGGACCTGATGACATAATGGAGCCTTAATTATAAGGCCGGGGGAAAACAGAAAGAAAATTCCCCCTCCACTAACTAGACGCTCAAATCATGAGTCAGAGAATTTTCCTGGGATTCAATGCAATTGACTGAATTAGATATTTTCATTTTATGTATGAAAGGCGATTGTGTAAGTGTCCAAAATATAAATGGATATACTTTTCATTCCCCTGCAAGGTATTTTATGGAAATATAAATATGCTAACCTGGTACTTTGGGAATATTCTAAACATCACTTTTAGCGGGACACCCCGAACTGGCAATGCCCTAGAAATTACAGAGTCTATTATGTAACTTTGCTATTGGGCATTTTCTCTGGCTTTAAGGATAAATATTTCCAACCCACTCTGACATGTTTTCAAAACAACTAGCTCAAAATCCTACATCTTCAAGTTAGTAGCATTTGCTTAAAAATGATAGTGTTTTGTTATACTATTTTGAAAATGATCTTGGTTTTTAACCGCAGGGAAGAGGCAAAAAACGGGACATTAATGTATCATTTTAGAATTGCCTCACACAAAGATCAAAATTGGAAATCTGCGCTTATTTCCTTTTCTGGCTGGCAATGATTCAGATCAGAGAAAATTTTGTTGCCACTTTTCTGAAATTGAAATTGCCCAAAAATAGTCAAGCCAGGACAAAGAATCCTGTGATTTTCTCCGTAAAGCTGGTGTTCAAAAATGTTTTTATTCAGTCGTTGAGCTTGAAGTTTTGTCACGTAAGATGCTAAAAATTAAGTCGTTAAGCTTCATTTTTACGTGGTGGAGAATTTCCTTGAGCCTCGCATCAAATTAACACATGCTGAGAACCGGCAAAAAAGCTCCGTTTAATTTCCCAAAAAAATATTTATGTTTTTAACCTTAGATTCTACTTTCACAAACTAATGTTCAATCCTGAGAGAAAAACTCAAAGCAGCGCAAATTAATGACAGATCATTTATTTTATTTCAGGGGTGAAAGTTCAAGAAGATATTTCTTTAAATTGTCACAACGAAAGAATTATTCTTTTAAGATTTTGTTTTATTTATGAAAAAGGTCCGAGTGTTGGAGAAACTGTTGGACTTTGTTGCCAGACTGCCAAAAAAGTGCCACACAAATTTGAAATTTCACCCGGGCGGGAAGGCAACTCGTAAAGTCAAGAGAAAAAAGGAGACGAAGCCCAAGGAATTCAATTTTCACCAGCAAAGCAAGAAGAAGTTTCTCTTTGGCTTTTTGACCACATCAAATTAAATTCATGTGAGGTGGGGTTGGTTTTTAAATTAACTCAAGAAACTTTTTCCGATGTTTATAAACTAAACACGTGCGTCTTTGTGAGCTAAAGTTTGAGCAAACAAAGAGAATGAAATCCTTTCTATTTAAAGAATGTAAAATCATATCAGGATTGTCTGTAGAGAAGTCTGAAATTGTAGGAAACACTTGCTAATTTTCAAAAAAAAGCATGACTTCACATTTTTCATGGAATGTCAATAAAAACTTTCAGTTAAATGGTCTCCACGTTCCCTGACTACTCTCCTCCAGGCATGTTGCATTTAACTTTGTGGATATCTTTTCTATCTACCAACATATAGGCATACTAACATTACATTTGAAATTCGTGCTCTGCCTGCAACAACTTTCAGTTTCGTTCGTTCGGTTCTCTCGCTTTATGGAAAGGGAAAATCTTACGTTACATAGAGAGCCAAACTCAATGTTGCTCTTTGCCTTTTGGAAACCTAGTCATGCATAAAAACATAGATCGTGTGAAAGTATGCTTTGACTATAAAAATGATAGCTCGCTAGGTTTCTAGCGCTCCGAAGAACGCTAGCAACGCTCGCAACGCTGCTTAGAAAATCCAGGTCAGTGGCAGAAATGCCTCCAGGGGCTCAAAATCATAAAAAGGAAAACTATGTAGACACAGGATGGCCACCACCTTATATATACTATCCACCTTGGCTACAACAAAAAAAGAAGAGTTTTTTCACTTAGCTATACACGTAACCAGGATATGCGACTTTGAAAACCCGTTCCTTCGCCCCCTCGCAAAAAAGCCCTCGTCTTTTCGTTCGGTCCATTAATTGCAAAAAGTAGCCATTTATTAGTGAAAACAAACCTGATTTGTTTACGACCGTGAGCTTGTTAAAATTCCTTTGCCATCCCCCTCAAATGAGAAAGCAAAAACCAAAACCCAATATTTGCTACGAAAATTCTAAAATTACTCTGTATTTTTATTGTGCTTTCTTACCGTATTGTGGAACAGCGAATGAGCTGCAAATTAGGGAGAGTAGAATCACTGATAGCACTGAACTGTGTAGTTTCATCTTGACTGTCTCACTAAATATTTACTATCTTTTCGGAAAATCTATAGAGGGTCCTTTCAATAACACTTCTCCTTTGTCAAACGGACACGTTAGGCTCTTGTTTTAAACTGGAGAAAAATGGGAGGGAATTCTGGAGGATCGCTGGCCTGTGTGCTGGCTTTAAAGTTACGTTACAATACACAAAACGATCATGGGCGCAAGGAAATTTCTCACAGAAAGAAGAGTGTAGAGGAGCGCGCGTCACGTAGTTATATGCCTAGACCTTCCTCAGAAATAATATTTTAAAAAATAAATAGAAAATATTTTTTAAAAAAATATTTTTCCATCCGCGCGTTGAAGTCTCCCAAAAAATATTTTTAATGTAAAATCAAAATTCGTTCTGAGGAAGGTATGTAAATCATTCAGGAGATAGCGGATATGTAGAGGGCACATTTTGCTACAACGTTACGAGCCTACAGAACCGTCAGGAAAAGATCCTAGCTACATAAGAGTGGATGTTTGGTTGCGGTATGCCTGCTTTTATAAAAGACTCTCGCGCGTGTTTCTCTTTAAGTTATGAGGAGATGGTATATTTTATGGCAAAGGCAACGCTTCTCAAATCTGTAGAAGTACCCATTTTCTCTTTGATATTTTTAGCCTTGAATCGATATGCAAAAACATGTCAACAAAATTGCAAAATTCCCTCACCACCCCTTGTCTTGTTTATTTGCCTTGAAACTCTTGAACAGAGAGGTTTATTTATTTACGAGGGGGATTTTCTTCGAATTATCTCCTTGACAAAGAGCAAACACATTTTTCTAGGGCAAATAAAAACAGGCTTCCTGAAAAATCCAGGATCTGTGTACATGCAAAGTCTGCATGTTTCAACCAGAGTCGTTGATTTTTTTCCTGTCAAATGACAGCGCAATAAATCACAAGGATTCAAATGAGACGGAGGCATTCTAAGTAAAAAAGCACCGGGTGCTACGACAGAAGAAGCCGAATGAAATAGCAAGCTTTTGATTGAACAGCTTGACATGAAACATGTGCTCTGCTGTTCTGTTTTTCCATTTTTAGCAGATCTTTGCGTGATTTTTTGTGCCAACCTCAAGAACACAACTTTTACTTTCTTTTGCTGTTTCGCCCTGAAATTCCAGCCACCAAGATTTTTTTTAAATATCATCCTTCGACGCAATAACAAGCGTAGGTAAAAAAGTTGTTCCTTGGCCACAAAAATAGTAAAAAATGCGTTTGTCATCCATTATTTTGTCGTTATGCTCAAAAGATTAGTCAGCAAATTCCAGCGGTAAAAAATAAAAACGCAACAATTTTTCTGGCGAAACTTGACTTGTTTTCAAATCTCGAAATGGACTGAAATGCAATTTATATGAGCATCATCAAATGATGGTAGATTTCTGCGATGAAATCTAAATTCTCAGAATGTTTAGAGATTCCTCGGGATCACAAAATAGGGGGTCTCCTCGGCCTAATTGACCGGCTTATCGCGGCGCGATCTCCGGTTAGTTTTCTCCCATTTTCCATTAGGCAAAGTACCATAGACAATTTCGAATATAACCTGTGTGATTTTGTCTTTGATTTTGTAGCTTTGGGGTATTTTAAAACACGAATTAGTGGGCGTTAGATGTTGCCTGTTTTCTCCAGATCTTTCCTGTTCACAGCTTCGAGCAATACCTTTTGAGGAAAAAATGTATTTTAGCTTTTCCCGCCATATTTTGTTGGTTGGAGAGTGTGTCCAAAAAAGTAACAGTTTCTTTAAAATGGGCTTTTAAAATTGACCCCACTTCCCCACTTGACTAATGAGCTTATTGCTTCATAAAGAAAGTGCTCGAGCACGTTTTAACATAATAAATCGCCCTAGTCACACCTTGCACGTTTATCATGTAAAACAAGGAGGCGGAAAATTATTGCAGAACTCCTTTGAGAGGGAAGTGTTTATTTAGAATTTTGTCAATAGAGCAAAGGAATAGACCCTTAACAAGCTCAAGAAGGATGGTATAGTGGCAATCAAGGGAATTTCAAGAGGTTCTTTGTCCTCTGATTTTCAAATGAGAGAATGCTCAGCTTCGTATATGTTTTTCTCGTAGGTGTGAATGACTCCTTGTACGGTTGTGAAAACTGAATGAAGCCAGCAAGGGGAGATGTGGGCATATATTATGCAAAACAGCTCGCCAGACTCGAGCTTATTGTATTCCATAAGGCAACTCCAAAAACTCTCTCTGCACTGTGTCGGAATTTTAGTGTGGTGAGTTCAACGCTCGCAGTTGTAAGGCACATTAAGGCTATAATGCTAACAACTTTCCTGCCGTTATGACTTGAGAATGACTGTCAGTTGCCAGCATTTTCATGCCACAATAATGGTTTGACAATCAAAAGCAAAGGCAATTCAGGAAGACGTTACCAATCTGAATTTTACATGTCTGTCTACAAGCCTCACTTTTACTTTCCAATTGCGTCAAAAGAGACCCTCGTCATTTATGCTAAAAAAACACAAAAATATGGTAGTTTGGCTATTGAAAAGGATCTGATTCATTCAAATATATGGGGAGAAAATGCTCATCATTTGTGTCTACCAGAATACCAAAGCACTTCCGGTAAGACAGATAAATTGAAAAGACTTTTGTTGTTCAGATTCTTTTTGTATCTAACTGCATGTTTAGCCGTGGGGAATAATAATTTGAAGCATGATATTCACCTTAATTTTCCCTCATATGGGGAAAAACATTGAAAAATGGCCAAAATTGCCGAGGAGATTATAGGGGGCTCCATTGTCTTGCTACATATTTTGCGAAAAAAGTCGCAAAATATTCCGCTTCTCTGTCTTATTTTTTATCATTTTTTGCATGCGTCGTCCGCAATTGTGAAGTCAAGGTTTCAAGGCAATTTATTTATTTTTTCCCAGAAAATTCATATCCTGGAAAGCCAGAAATCCTGAAATTCTAAACGGTAAATGGCGGAGCGAAGAGCGGTCAAATCTCGAGCTAAAATGAGAAATTGTATCTTCTCCCCTGAAAAATTTCGAAATTTCCCCCACCTTGCATCTTGCATTCTGTTGGGGGATTTGACCAGCTATGCCAGATTCTAATCTGGTTTGTTTACAGCTAAGTTGAACTTGAAAAAGGCGAAGATTTTGTCATCGAGCATTGCTTTTTTTCCTGGAAAATCAGATGACCTTACATCTTCCTAAAAATAAATGCCCGATCCCGTTTGTTTGAAACTCGGTAGCTAAATTGTTTATTTATGACTTTTGGTACTAAGAAATAATTTCTCTAGCAGCCACAAGAAGAGGAGGAGGGTAATGTGAAATGTCAAGTTGAATTCTATAAAAGAAGAAAGGAAGAAAAAAGGATCTCGGTTTCCCAGTATGAACTTACATATGGAGCAATGTTACAAAGAACATCTCACGCATGTGTTCACAATTGCTAAGAAATTAAAGCACTGACTAGAATTTCTCAAGCCACTACCGGGATGCTACAGATGGCAGTCCAAAGTCTGGCATACTTTGGAAGAAGTTGCTTCGCCTCGAGACTCCGCTCCGCTTTTTGCTTTTTTTTCAATATAACCGCAGGGTCCATTATTACTTAAGCCGCTCCTTTGAGTTTAAATGTCACTGTTTTTGTCAAAACCTGACGTTCAATTTTTAGCTATCGAAATTCACGAAAAAAGATAGGTTTTGTGAAAATACTCCTAACAATTGCTTTGCCTTGATATGACGGAAAAATCTGTCTAAATACCAGGGAAACCTGAAATTGCATGTTGGCATCTTTCGTACGGTTAAAAATTGGGTGCACTTTTGTCAAAAAAATCTGAAATGACACATGGAACATGCATAAGTAAATAAATATGATGTTTGCAAAGCGGGGCAGCACGAAAGATCAAGGTCTAAATCATTTCTGGGTAAGCGGGGGTAAAACCCCTTTTCAACTGTTAACTGTTGAAAAAAGGTTTTCCCTAAAGAAGATTGTCTCAAAATTAACATACTTATTACTTGTAGCTGAAGTGTCCCAGATTTTCTCCCGAGGCTAAGGTGATAAGAAATTACAAGACTTGTAATTATACCAGTAAATCTAAACCTACCCGACTTTTCATTTTGTTTATGCCCATGTAAAATGAAGGATTTTTTGTAATAAGGACACAAATGGAAAATGAGGGTTTTCGCAAATCCGCTTGCAGTTTTTCGCTTTAATTTTTTGCTCACGACAATTTTCCCGTCAAATAGATCAAGGCGAAAGGGGAGAACCGTAGCAAAAAAGTGATAAAATCCCGATTTAAAAGAAAATGTTGGAAATATTTAGCATTTTTCATGGACCACAAATAGAAATGGAAGCGCCATCTAACGGTCGATTTTTCAGCGGTTTTATCGTCCAAACCAAAACATTCTCCGAATATTTTTGCTACGTCTCAATTTGTCCCTCGTTTTTCAGTCCCTCTGCAGAAAATTCATGGAAATTTACTTCACCAAGAAAACAAACATCCCATCAGTCAAAATGTTGTCAAGCACACATTTGCAATCTGACGTTAACTATTTATTGATCGCTTCTATTTTAAAAACCGATGAATTTTTGCTGAAGGAATTTCCCAAGAATTTCTCTCCCTCATCCTCGATATCGCATGCAACGTGATAATTACGATTCCTGGCAAAAAAAAGTCGACAAAAAATAAAATATTCCCTGGACATTACAACCATTCTTCACACTTTCAAGCCCCCAAATGAGGCGCATCCAATTTGACCCGGGCTTCAAGATTTTCCCCCTGGG
>JAAUYL010107590.1_pt1 | contig 13754 bp, 9 predicted proteins | sample 7278011 | NCBI WGS metagenome assembly JAAUYL01 (sample SAMN14350225, study PRJNA611818) | marine sediment metagenome | isolation source: surface marine sediment (1.8m) | place: French Polynesia: Moorea | collected 2018-08 | reverse complement strand
TGTTCCCTAAAAAGCAGTAAGATTTTTGACACGAATAAAATAGGATTGCTATACATACCTGAAATTATAAATAGAATAAATACTTTTCCTATTGTCAAGGTATCAACTTAAGAAAATCAATACTTAATTTGTTGAAATCTGATAGTTGTATCAATTTTTTTTACCAGAAAGGTGTATGAATTTTTTCTCAAAAATTTGGAGTACAGGAAATTTTATTCCTCACGGACATTGTTATTTTTGGCAGCCAGAATTAGTGTGGCTTCATCTGTTATCTGATTTGTTAATTGCATTAGCTTATTTTTCAATTCCTATCTCTTTAGTTTATTTCATTCAGAAGCGAGAGGATGTGCCTTACTCAGAAATATTTGTCTTATTTAGTACATTTATTGTTGCCTGTGGAATGACCCACTTAATGGCAGTTTGGACTCTATGGCATCCTATTTATTGGTTATCAGGTTTTCTTAAAGCAATAACAGCAGGAATATCTGCTTTTACAGCAGCGACATTAGTACCATTAATTCCTAAATTATTAGCGCTTTCTAGCCCAGCACAACTAGAGTTAATTAACCAGAAATTAAAAGTAGAAATTCAAGAACGTCAACAAGCACAGGAAGAATTACAAGCATCCGAAAAACGTTTAAGTGGAATTTTGAAAATTGCTAAAGATGCCATTATTTCAGTGGATGAAAATCAAAATATTTCCATGTTTAACCAAGGAGCAGAAAAAATCTTTGGATATCAAGCAAGTGAAGTTTTAGGAAAATCATTAAATTTGCTATTGCCGAAACGATACAAAACAAATCATCAAAACTATGTACGTCAATTTTGTACCGATTCTGAAGTTTCTCGTCTAATGACTAATCGTGGTCAAATTTGGGGGCTTCGGAAAGATGGTACTGAGTTTCCAGCAGCAGCTTCTATTTCTAAATTAGAGCTACAAAAAGAGACTATATTAACAGCAATTATTAATGATATTAGTGAAGAAGTAGAAGCAAAAAATAGACTAAAAAAAGCCCTACAACAATTGAATTTTCATGTGGAAAATACACCACTAGGACTGATTGAATGGAATAATGAATTTCGAGTACAACGTTGGTCAGAACAAGCAGAAAAAATCTTTGGTTGGCAAGCAGATGAAGTAATAGGTCTACAGGTAAATGATTGGAAATTTATATTTCCTGAAGATTTAGAAAAAGTTGGTAGTCTAATCCAACAACTCCAAAAAGGAAATATACCCAGAAATACTTCCCTAAATCGTAACTATACTAAACAGGGGAAAGTAATAAATTGTGAATGGTATAGTTCAGCTTTTTTCGATGAAAAAGGCAATTTAATTTCGATATTATCCCTAGTTTTAGATGTGAGCGACCGGATACAAGCACAAATAGAACTAGAACTATCTCAACAAAAACTGCAATTAATTATTAATACTATTCCTCAATCAATATTTTGGAAAAATCAAGACCTAGTATATCAGGGGTGTAATTATAGTTTTGCTAATAGAGCAGGTTTTAAATCACCAGCAGAAATAGTTGGTAAAACTGACTATGATTTACCAGGAAATAAAGAATATTTTGAACATTATCGCAGAATAGATAGTCAAGTTATAGAATCTAATACCCCTGTATACCAAATAATTGAACCTCAATTAACTGCTCAGGGTGAACAAAGATGGTTACAAACAAGTAAAGTTCCTATTCATAATCAAGATGGTGAAATAATTGGTATTCTTGGCAGTTATGAAGATATTACTCAACGTATTGAAGCACAGCAAAAATTAGACCAGCAACAGAAAACTTTAAGAGCAATTCTTGATAATGCTCCTATTTGGATTTTAATGACTGACGTTAATGGCAAAGTTCAGTTTGTTAATAACACATTATGTGAAAATCTTGGTATTCCTGAGTCAAGGTTTTTAGAAGTTGAACAATATCATCAACTTTTTCCAGAAAAAGAAGCGGCAAATCTTCATAAATATGATGCGAATTGCTGGGAAAATAATTTACCATGTCACTCCGAAGAAACTTTTACATTTATTGATACTAAACAGCATAATTTAAAACTAATTAAAGTCAAAATTAAAGATGATGATAATGAAGTTCTTGGTTTAATATCTTTAGGGTTAGATATTACAGAAAGTAAGCAAGCTGAACAAAAACTTCAAGAATCAGAAGCTAAATTTCGACAAATTGCTTGCCATGAAGAATTACTTAATCATTTGGCAAATCAAATTCGTAATTCTCTTGATATTGAGACGATTTTAAATACTACAGTTCATCAAGTTCGTACTATCTTAAAAATAGATCGTTGTCATTTTATTTGGCATCGTTTTGCTGGTAGTACAAATCTAGACAAAACTAATAATAACTATCTAGATAGTTGGGAAGTTGTAAATGAATCAAAAGGAGAAAATTTTCCTAGCTTACTTGGTAAATATACAATAGAGCAAGTAGGCTCTTGGGCTTTAAGATTTTTGCAACTAGAAATTATTCGGATTGATGATATTAGTCTTGTTGATGACAGAAAAATGCGACATTTTATGGTTGCTTTAGATATAATTTCTTTTGTGTCTATACCAATTCAAACTCAGTCCGGCAAAATAGGAGTTTTAGTTTGCAGCGATCATACCTCTGTTCGTAACTGGGATGATAGTGAAGTAAAACTTTTAAAGGGAGTAACAGATCAATTAGCGATCGCTATCGATCAAGCAGAACTATATAATCAAAGTCGTGAAGTTGCCTTCCAAGCTAGAGCACAAGCTCAGGAATTATCTGACGCTTTGAAGAAACTTCAACAAGCTCAAGCACAACTTATTCAAACCGAAAAAATGTCTTCTTTAGGACAAATGGTTGCTGGTATTGCTCATGAAATTAATAATCCAATTAACTTTATTTCTGGTAATGTTATTTATGTTAGTCAATATACTCAAGACTTACTCAGTTTAATTGATCTCTATCAGCAAAATTATCCTGACCCACCTACAGCTATTCAAGAAGAAATAGAAGCTATAGAATTAGATTTCTTGATTGAAGATTTACCAAAAATTTTAAATTCTATCAAGGTGGGAGCTAACCGCATTGCTGAGATAGTTTTATCTTTACGAAATTTCTCTCGCTTAGATGAATCTGAAGTAAAATTTGTAGATATCCATGAAGGAATAGAAAGCACTCTCCTCATTTTACAAAATAAACTTAAACATAAGCCACAGGAAAAAGCAATTCAAATAATTAAAGATTATGACGACTTACCCAAAGTGGAGTGTTATGTTAGTCAGATAAATCAAGTATTTATGAACATTATTTCTAATGCTATTGACGCTTTAGCAGAAAAACGAAGTAAAAATTTCAATCCTACTGGAATAAATCAAAATTCAGATATTTTTGATAATTTACCTACTATTACAATTAGTACAAAAGTTATATCCTCCCAAGAAGTTGCAATTATAATTGCGGATAATGGCATGGGTGTGACAGAAACAGTTCGTAATAAAATATTTGACCCATTCTTTACTACTAAACGTATCGGTAGTGGTACTGGTCTAGGATTATCTATTAGTTATCAAATTATTGTTGAAAAACATCAAGGTAGATTAGATTGTACTTCGATAGTAGGACAAGGAACTAAATTTATTATTGAAATTCCTATCCGCCAGAGAATAAAACAAATAACAGAGCTATAATTAGACTTAATAACTAAATTTTAGAACCACTAAATTATTCACCTATACTTCTTGCCGTGCAGGTGGGAAATGCAAATATTTACTTTGAATCAGGAGGAACATTTAATGGATACTGATAAAAGAAAAATTCTCTCAGCTTTATGTCATGGAGCGATTTTTTTTGTACAACTAATATTGTATCTATAATCATACCAATAGTTATTATACTTCTAACTGATGATTCAATTGTTAAGGATAATGCTAAAGAATATCTCAACTTTCATATTAACATTTATATTTATGCTTTTATATTTGGTATATTAATCTGGTTTGGCTGTAGATTTCCTTTCAGCGATATTCCTTTATTAGTTTTGTTAGTAATTGTTACTGTTGTGATGGCAATTATTGCCATTCTTAATGTTAAGAGTAATCCCAACAAACCTTACCGTTATCCATTTATTTTTCGTCTACTATAGTTACAATTTTTTTCTAGTTTAGATTCTACTCAATGTAAATTATGACAAATAATATTAGTCTTAGAGAAGAAACTCAATTAATCATTCAAATTCCTATGGGGGAAAACACAAACTAAATAACAGAGCCATAATTAGACTTAATAAATAACTCAATTTCAGAAACTATTAAATTAATCAGCTATACTTATTATCGTGTAAGTAGGAAATACAGATATCTAGTTTGAATCAGGAGGAAAATTTCATGGATACTGACAAAAGAAAAATTCTCTCAGCTTTATGTCATGGAGCGATTTTCTTGAGTGTAACTATTCTCTCTATAGGTATACCAATAGCTATTTTATTTATAACTGATGACTCTGTTGTTAAGGATAACGCTAAAGAATCTCTCAACTTTCATATTAACATTTATATTTACGGTATTATATTTGGTATATTAATCTGGCTGCTAATTGGCTTTCCTTTATTAGTTTTGTTAGCAATTGTTAATTTTGTCATGCCAATTATTGCTATTCTCAATGTGATGAATAATCCCAATCAACCCTACAGTTATCCATTTATTTTTCGTTTACTTTAGTGAATTTTTTTTAGTTAATCTCCTAACTAATACCGTTTCACAGAATTTAAAAATAAACCTCCCTTAGAGGGAAAGTCAAAAGTCATGCATTAAGATTTTATAAGCTTAAAACTTTTACGTTGGAGCAATTTTAGGAAATTATTTTTGACATCTTTAAAGTGAATTGGTATTAAGATTAAGCAATATTGGTTTTGTCTGGTGCAAAACCAATTTGCTGATATGTTCCCATATTTCTAACGCAGTTCAGGTATTCTACTACTATCAGAAGAAGTACTATTTTCTCTAGCATTAAGCTTTTGATTAAGTTCGCGAATACGACGAGACAATAGACGAATAATATTAATTGCAATTTCTGGTGTCTCATCAATTGCATCATAAAGTTGCATTTGAGTTAACATCAAACACTCACAATTTTCTAAAGTAGTAACAGAAGCAGAACGAGGTTCAGCATCAAATAAAGACATTTCACCAAAACAAGCTCCTTGTTGTAACCTTGCTAACTCACGGTCTTCCAAATGAACTTTAACTCTACCAGATACTACGATATAAAGAGACCTTCCGTCTTTTCCTTCAGTAAAAATAGTATGGTTACTAGGGAAAGATAGTTCCTCCATAACAGAAGCTAAACGCACTAGAAAATCATCTCTTAATTCTCTAAAAATTGGCACAGCTCTAATAAATAAAAGACGCTCTACACTTGTAAGCATAATATTTACACCCTTATCCTTGACGAATAAAAAAATTTAATAATCACCTTTGATTGAGCAAATTTTAATGGTTAATAATATTTCAGGTAAAATTTGATAAATAACTAACTGAACTTCTTCAGCTTACACCATCTCACTAGCTTTGACAAAAAATAATTTATATCTGATACCAATTTTATAAATTTTTGCTACAGATATTTAGGTTACCGCTATTGAGTTAGCAGACAGGAGTCAGGAGTCAGAATAAATAGTTTAAATATAATTTATTGGCTCGAAAATCCATTTTTAATCAAAGAGAAATATGATTAAACTATTTTAATTACCCTGATTATTTGTAAAATAATTTTACAAATAACATGGGCTAAACAAAACTAAATTAGGAAAGAAAGATAGATATTGCTGCTTAGTAGTTATCAGTTGTCAGTTTTTTTCCAATACTTTTAATTATTTTTAAATCTCTCAATACTAATTCCTGTTCTACAGGGAATGAATTAATAGCTAATAGCTATTTGCACAGCATTCCGCAGGAAATGCTTACCTTATAATAAGGATTCCCGATATGTAGCAAATATTTATCATGGCTGGTATAACTGGGTATTTTATTAACCTGAACTATCCTTTAGTTTCTGGTAAAAAAAACTTCATTAATTTGTCAGTTTATTGAGAAGATTAAAATGCAATTTAAAGACGAAGAGTACACAGTAGATACTAATCAGTTGTTAGTGGTTAGTGAAAAATTTGGTAGTGCTGATGTTTACGGACAAAATGCCAAATCAATATTAAATAAAGCTACTGGTTTTATTAAAGCTTATGACTTTACTTTGAATCCTTATCGGGGTTGTCAATATGGTTGTACCTATTGTTATGCTGCTGCTTTTAGTCCTAATGAAAAAATGCGGGATGAGTGGGGAAAATGGGTTTTGATTAAGGAAAATGCTGCGGAAGTTTTAGAGAAGGAGTTGATGAGATGGCGGAAGAAAAATTATGATAAGTTGCCTACTATTTATATGAGCAGTGTGACAGATCCTTATCAACCGATAGAGTCTAAAATTCTATTAACTCGGAGATTATTAGAGGTAATGTTGGAATATAAACCAATTTTAGTTATTCAAACTCGTAGTCCGATGATAACGAGAGATATTGATATTTTACAACGGTTTAAAAATCTCCGAATTAATATGAGCATTCCGACGGGTAGTGAGTTAGTAAGAAAGGATTTTGAGCCTCAAACACCTAGTATTAGAGCTAGACTTAATGCTATGAAAAAAATCAAAACTAAAATTAATAACTTAACAGGTTATTTGCCAAAACTTTCTATTACTATTACTCCTTTATTGCCGACTTTGCCAGAAGAACAAGAAAATTTTATTAGACAACTAAATTTTGTCGATAGAGTAGTCATTCAAGATTTTCACGCTAGTCATAAGCGATCGCTAGTAGCTAGTACTCGTGATGCAGCGATAGATATGAAAAAAAAGTACAAATGGTGGTACAATAACGAAGCTAAAAATTATCAACAATTCAAAGATAAGTTGCTAGAAATACTGACTGATGTAGAAGTTAAGGAAGGTCAAGCAGGATTTACTTATGAATAATTAAATGATAAATTTCTGACGTTTTCTCTAATTTTTGGTTTGCCATAAAACAATGAAATAATTCTCTAGCAAATCACAGACTCAAAGTCATGGAAAATTCTCCTGGAGTTTCGGGAATCTGGAAATGAAAAAGACAGAAGAATCAGCAATTTAATCAACAGAAAAATTCTCAACAGTTTCCAGAGAAGTTAATACAAATGCTCAGTGATTGAAAAATCAAATAATTTTCGGGAAGATTTACTGATGAATAATCAAATTACAAATTTCTGGCGTTATTTTAAATTTTGGTTTGCCCTCAAACCAGGAAATAATTTTCTGGCAAATCACAGACTAAAAGTCATTGAAAATTCTCCTGAAGTTTCCAGAATCTAGAAATGATTTTGACAGAAAAATTCTCAACAGTTGAATAATCAAATTACAAATTTATGGCGTACTTTCAAATTTTGTTTTGCCATAAAACAATGAAATAATTCTCTGGCAAATCACAGACTAAAAGTCATTGAAAATTCTCCTGAAGTTTCCGGCATCGGAAAATGATTTTGACAGATAAATTACCAATTTAATCAAGGGTAAAATTCTCAAAGGTTCCCAGATAGGTTAATACAAATATTCAGTGATTGAGAAATCAAATAATTTTCGGGAAGATTTACTGATGAATAATCAAATTACAAATTTCTGGCGTTATTTTAAATTTTGGTTTGCCATAAAACAATGAAATAATTCTCTGGCAAATTACAGACTAAAAGTCATTGAAAATTATCCGGGAGTTTCCAGAATCTAAAAATGACAAAGGCAGAAAAATTCTCAAAGGTTCCCAGATAGGTTAATACAAATACTAACTGTGTGAGAAATCAAATAATTTCAGGGATGGTTTACTAATGAATAATCAAATTACAAATTTCTGGCGTTCTCTCAAATTTTGGTTTGCTCTAAAACAAGGAAATAATTCTCTGGCAAATCAAATATTAAAAGCCATTGAAAATTCGGGAGCAAAATTATCTCCTTTAGAGAAGTTATATCAAGATAAACTGAAGTTTCAAGAATCTTTAAATGACAAAGACAGAGAAATTGGTAATTTAAGTAAACATCTGAGAAAAGCTGTTGATAAATTAGATGAATTAGAATTAAAGCTTGATTTTGATGAGCCAGTAATTAGGCGACTGGATGACTATATATTGACTCCAGAACCAAAATTTATTGAGTTTGTTACTAAAAGTTTTCAGTTAATTGAAAAGGATGAAAATTTATTGCAATGTACTGGAATCTATGAACGGATATTTGACGATTTTGAATCAAGTTTGGCAGAGTATATTAAATCTGAGCTGGAAATAATACCTGAAAAAAAACGAGCATCAGACTTAGCAGAAGCAATTAAAGATATGAAGTTATTAAAGAGTAATATCGATCCTGATTATAGTTTTAAATTGACCCCCCATGTCTATATGATGAAATATTTTCCGGATCATGTTTATTCTAGTTACTTAGCTTGGTTTTTAATATATAAATCTGGATTATTACCTACTAAACTTAATATTCTTGATATAGGTGCTGGTCCGGGAACAGTTGCTTTTGGACTAGCTTTATTTCTACAAAGTAGTAGTGGTTTTTTTCCGACTCCTCCAATGCACATTTGTTATTATTCTCTGGAAAAACAAGCTCAGTTTCAGTATCGAGGTCTTCAGTTTTGGCGACAATATATAGAACAACAAAGAATACCTACTAATTTATATTTTCGATTTGACACAACGGATATTTTTACATACAACGAGCAGTTGAAAGTTTTGCCACGAGGTTTCTTTGATGTTATAACTATTTCTCACTGTTTATTTGCCGATCCAAAAGAGAAGAGAAAGTCTTTCGAGGTTTATCGGAAAATATTTCAGGAAAGTTTGAGTAGTGATGCTTATATAATCCTAATTGTTCAAATAAAGAGATTTTTTGGATTTTATAAACTGCAACCTAAAGAAGACATTACTCAAGAAAAAAACTTGGTTGAAAAGTTGGTAGAGGAGTTGGGTTTAAAGTTGGAGTGGTATAAGTATATTACTGCAACAGGTACGAGAAAAGATATGGAAAATTTTTCAAAATTTGTTCAAACATTGCCAGTGTTGAAATATATGAGTCCTCTTCAACGTAAATATCTAGAACAAAACTATGACTCGCATCATATAATAGATGACTATATAATTCTCGCTAAAAAATAAAAATTACTCTCAAATTTGTCTAGAAAAAATGCTCCACAAAATCCAACGCCGAATCTCAGATATTACTTAATCAAAAACTTAGTTGAAGGGTTGCTAGAAGATTTAGTTTGAAAGTTGGAGTCGTTTAAATATATTGTGGCAACTCTTATCAGAGAGTCTACTCAAAACTTTCCCAACTTTCCCCAAAAAAATCTTTCACTGCCAAAATTTATCACCTCACATATATCTGAATACCTCTGATTAAAATATGATTCACACTACATACTAGATGACTATATAATTCTCGCTAAAAAATAAAAATTACTCTCAAATTTGTCTAGAAAAAATGCTCCACAAAATCCAAAGCCGAATCTCAGATATTACTTAATCAAAAACTTAGTTGAAGGGTTGCTAGAAGATTTAGTTTGAAAGTTGGAGTCGTTTAAATATATTGTGGCAATAGATATAAAAGATTCTACTCAAAATTTTCTCAACTTTCCCCAAGAAAATTTGCCACTGCCCAAATTTATCACCCCACATATATCTCAATACCTCCGATTAAACTATGACTCACATCACATAATAAATAACTATATAATTCTCGTCAGAAAATCAAACCATTTCCAAAACTATCTAGAAAAAATCCTCCACAAAATCTAACGCCGAATATCAGATATTACTCCATCAAAAAACTTAGTTGAAAAGTTGCTAGAAGATTTAGATTGAAAATTGGAGTGGTTGAAACATATTGTGGCAATAGGTATCGGAGAGTCTACTCAAAACTTTTCAGACTTTGCCCAAGAAAATTTACCGCTACAGAGATTTATCAACCCACTAAAACATCAATATCTGAAATTAAATTATGACTCAAATTATGGAATAGATGACTATATAATTCTCGCCAAAAGATAAAAATAACTCTCAAACTAAAATCCAACGCCGAATATCAGATATTATTCAAGAAAAAAACTTAGTTGAAAAGTTGCTAGAAGAGTTAGGCTTAAAGTTGGAGCAGTTTAATTATATTACTGAACAGTTATCAGAGAGTCTACTCAAAACTTTCCTAACTTTGCCCAAGAAAATTTGCCACTGCCAAAATTTATCACCCCACATATATCTGAATACCTCAGACTAAACTATGACTCACACCACATAATAAATGACTATATAATTCTAGGCAAAATATAAAATAACTCTCAAACTTGTATAGCTAAGAAAGAATTGGTTAAGACATAGACTTATGATTAACCTTAGAAAACGGAAATGTTTTTTCCACTGTTCCCTATTACCGAAAAATTAAGATATAAAACCTCTCCATTCATGGAGAAAAAAAAAGCGGTTGTTTGCGGAGCATGACCTTAGGATGGGATGGCGAGGTCTCCCGCTCTTGCAGAGCCGCGTTTCATGTCGCGTTTGCGTTAGCATTCCGTAGGAAAGCGAAACGCTTTTCATGTCGCGCAGCGTTTCATGTCGGCTCTTAGCCGAAAACGCCATATCCAATCAACCAAGAAAAGAAAAAAAATTCCTTTTAGCCAATCCTTCTATTACAGAAGAGGTAATTATTAATTATTAATTGTTAATTATTAATTATTGAACTATTCCCTGCTATATAGAAAAAATGCTCCACAAAATCCAACGCCGAATATTTGAAATTATTGAGCTAGATAATTCCGGAGACACCTACAGCAAAATCTTTAAAGTCTTCATCATCACATTAATTATCCTCAATATTATAACTGTGGTTATCTCCACAGTAGAAGATATTTATCAACAATATCAAATTTGGTTAGATAACTTTGAACTAATATCAGTAATCATATTTACTATTGAATATATTTTGCGAGTTTGGTCATGCAAAGTTGCTCCTGGATATAAACATTCAATCTGGGGAAGAATCAGATTTATGCTCAAACCCTTAGTAATTATTGATTTAATTGCTATTTTGCCATTTTACTTACCTTTATTATTGCCAAACTTAATATTTACTCGTTCATTTCGGATATTTAGAATATTTAGGATATTCAAAATAACCAGATATTCAGACACGACAAAATTATTTGCTCAAGTCATTAAGTCAAAACAAGAAGAAATAGTAATTTCTCTATTTATAGGTGTAATTTTATTGGTAACTTCTGCCAGTCTAATGTACTTTGCTGAAAATGAAGCTCAACCAGAAAATTTTCCTCATATTCCTGCCGCTATGTGGTGGGGAATTGTTACTTTAACAACTGTCGGTTATGGAGATGTTTATCCTATTACTCCTTTAGGTAAATTTTTAGGAGCGATCGTTGCATTAATTGGAATTGGAATATTTGCTTTACCCACAGGTATAGTTGCTTCTGGTTTTACTGAAGAAATTCAAAAAAAACGAGCTTTAAGTCAGCAAAAAAAGTCTATCATTTGTCCTCATTGTGGTAGAAAGATAGATGAAGAATAGTTCATTAATGGATAATGGATAATTGATAATGGATAATTACCTTTCTTTTTTAGGGAGAAGATTAACTAAAAAGGGAAAAAAATTTTATTTTTTTCCCTTTCAAGGGGAGGCTTTTAACTGTTTTATAGATGATAAATAATGAATAGAAAATACTAATGTCAAATATCAAGACTATTTCAGTTAACAGATAATCAATAAATTATCGCGCTATATACATTAATTATTTATTTCTCCCTACTGGACTGACACACCTATATTTTGTGCATGAGGGCGGGTTTATATAAATCTTAGGGTAAGCATGAAAATTTCCACTAAAACCCGTCCCTACTATTGCAACATTTTAGGTGTGTCACACCACTACTCCCTACTCCCTACTCCCTACTCCCTATTTTCTAAAAATGAATCAATCACAAACATCACCTATTAATAGTATTTGGCTATTTATGATAATTTCAGCTACAGTCATAGCAGCATACAACGGTAGGATGATAGAAATAACTGAAGCATCATTTGAAGGTGCCAAAAATGCTGTTACTTTAGCCATCGGATTAATTGGTAGTATGGCATTATGGTTAGGGATAATTCAAATAGTTGAAACAGCAGGAGGAATGAAAATAATTGCCCGTTTAATTTATCCTGTAATGGTAAAACTTTTTCCAGATATACCTCCATCTCACCCTGCTATGTCTGCCATTATTTTAAATATAGCTGCTAATGCTTTAGGATTAGGAAATGCTGCGACACCGATGGGTTTAAAAGCTATGGCAGAAATGGATAAATTAAATCCAGAAAAGGGAACTGCCACAGATGCAATGTGTTTATTTTTAGCAATTAATACCTCTTCAGTTACGATAATTCCTATTAGTGTGATAACTATTCGAGCAAGTGCAGGTGTTACTAATCCAGGAGATATTATTTTACCTACAATTATCGCTACTTGTTGTTCTACAATTGCGGCTATTGTAGCAGCAAAATTTTTTGCAAGTCGGCAACCAATGCCAAGTGTAAATCAATCAATTTCTCCAGAATATGTAGAGAAAAATGATTTTCTTGACAGAGAAGAAAAAATTGTAAAGTTTACCCCACCATCCAAAATTGGAAAATTAGTTTTTGCCAGTTTAATAGGTGCTTTTTTAGGTGCAGTAATTTATCGCTTAAGTCTCAGAGGTATACCCTATATTTTTACTCTTACTTTTCTCGAAAGTTTGTCTAATTGGTTATTGCCAATATTAATTTGCTCCTTTCTACTTTTCGGCTATTTCCGAGGAGTTAAAGTTTATGAAATAATGACCGAAGGCGCAAAAGCAGGATTTGAAGTTGCCGTCAGAGTAATTCCTTTTATGGTGGCAATTTTTGTAGCAATTGGAATGTTTAGATCGAGTGGCGCACTAGATATTATCGCTACAATTTTATCGCCGATAACTAATTTAATTGGAATACCAGCAGAAGCATTACCTATGGCATTAATTAGACCTTTATCTGGCAGTGGTGCTTTTGGCATTATGTCGGAAATAGTCACAAATGAACCATTAAGTTTTCTCTCCTATTTAGTATCAACAATGCAGGGTTCGACAGAAACAACTTTTTATGTATTAGCTGTTTATTTCGGCAGTGTTGGAATTAAAAAAACTAGATATGCTTTGCCTGCTGCTCTGTTTGCTGATGTGGTAGGAATTCTTACTTCTGTTATAGTTTGTCGGATAATTTTTTGATGATTAAAGTCAGAAAGTAAGTCTGGGGAAAAAAAGAAATTTAACCAAACACTAAAGTCTCGGCTGACTCTGCGAAACCTAATACTAACTTCCTCAAATACAGAAACAAATGTTGAGATATTGCCTCTAAATTTACCAACTCTGAAAATCACCAAAATTAGATATGCTTTCTCTGTCGCTCTATGTGCTGATGTGGCAGGAATTTTTACTTCTGTTATAGTTTTTCAGATAATTTTTGATGGTTCAACTCAGAAACCAGGTCTGGGGAAAAAAAGAAATTTAACCCAATAGTAAAGTCGGGGTTGAGTCTCCGAAACCTAATACTAACTTCCTCAAATACAGAAACAAATGTTGAGATATTGCCTCTAAATTTACCAACTCTGAAAATCACCAAAATTAGATATGCTTTCCC
>JAAUYL010029046.1_pt1 | contig 13772 bp, 14 predicted proteins | sample 7278011 | NCBI WGS metagenome assembly JAAUYL01 (sample SAMN14350225, study PRJNA611818) | marine sediment metagenome | isolation source: surface marine sediment (1.8m) | place: French Polynesia: Moorea | collected 2018-08 | reverse complement strand
GTGTAGGCAGAAATGTAGTTTCACTTATGAAATCCTAATTGACAATTAACCATGGAAGCGCATGTAATGAGTTCATTAAGGAGCGAGGGTAGAAAATGACAAACAAAAGGTGACATGCTGTACTTCAAGACTCCCACAAATTTTTGCGTAAGTCTTTGTCATTTCGTAATTGATTGGTTAGTTTATTGGTTACCATGCCAAATCATATGCTATCTGAAGTAGTTTTTTCAAACCTAGTGTAAGAATAAGGAGATGGAGAGTTTTAACGACTCGACTTGTATACTTACTTATTTAGTTGGAGCAGCGTTTTAAAAATATGCTAGCGCTTATACTTGGGAAATTGGAGAGTTGAAAAATGTGACCTCATTTTTGGAGCTTCAGTCTTGCAACAATTTGGGCGCGGTGACCTGACAATTCCCTCCCGGAGCTTCCCTCCCATAACAACAACTAAACCTCACAAAATTAAAACAATCAAGGGGGCAATTGTCGGAAAACCTTGAGCAGGAGCTGCAACACTAAACTTTGCATAGCAAGGTTCTGAAAGCTCATGGGTGCGTTTGTATGCTGGGGGTCACGCGAGATTGTCTTTCTCTCTCTTTTTTTTAAGTTTTAAAGTTGGTCCTAAAATTCATGCAAAAGATTTTTATGAGCTGTATACCTTCAATATGCAGACATAAATTCTTATTTCCTTGTTTGAGTCGAGATAAAGGTGTTATCCCAAACCTGCAGTAGGGAAAGCATCCTTTTTGCTTTTATTCAACCCAAAACTGTGTGGCCGAGTCTGGCTCGTAATACTTCCAGATTGATGCAAGGTTTTCGTTCCACACCCCTCTGTTATTGGGAAACCCGACCAATAGAGAATAGAGACTGTAAGTCTTGAAACGTGCGAAATCTCTGAGTATATCATTATGCAAATTAAGCTATGCACAGCTTTCCAGAAAAGCCTTTTTTAAAAACCTTCAGCCGGGTATTTTATTTGATAATGTTACTCAATAAACTAGGGAAAACCTAATACAAGGCCAGAAAAGTGTGGTGTAGTAACAGATTTCTTTCCTGTGATGGAATATATTCTAAAGCAAGTTAAAACAGTATTTCCGAAAATGTTGGGGTTTTGGTCATAAGCTTGGAAAAGGTGGGGTAAGTTATGTTCAGTTGACGTTAAATTTGGGAAGGCTGGGTAAATGGAAAGGATTTGGAATTTGTCTCTGGCAGAAGAATTATTGCTTGGAGACCAGAGCAGTCTTTCCCCAGAAAATGTCGCCACTTTAATTTAAAATATCTTTGTTATTTTTATTGTGCCCCAACAAAAATGATGTTAGGAGGTTAGAATAGGGGTAATAACGTCCATATATTACTTATTCTGCGAGATAAAATATGTAGTGATCAGTGAAAGCAAATGCCAAAGCAGTCTTGGCTGCCAGTGTATTTCCATTCCATAAAACAGATTAAGTAACCAAGATTCCGCGTCAGTTCCTTTTTTTTTGGCGGAGCGAGCTCCTAGGATCAAGTAGGAGGGACCACGTCAATGGCAGATTTGAAAAGTGTTACCAGACAGTTGCCTTCTAAAATCACCTTTTTGGACCATTGCCAGCGACTGGCTTGCTCAGGGTTGCGAGCCCAATAGTCTGGAAACACTTTTGGCATCGGAAAAAGGGAGGCTGAAATATCTACTGACTTCTATTTATGCTATGAAAATATGGAGGACAGAAGAGCCTCTATTCTCTTGTCTATTAAATATCTAAATCTCTGTTTAAAGTTGAAAAGGTAGGCGACTTTAAAAATATTTTAGACGACAATTGAGCCAGTTGAGTCGACCAAAGACAATGGTAATTAGAATTTGAAAACTGTACGGCAATCACCTAAAAAAGCATCCCATCAAAATTATCTACGAGGTAAGCTCATTTCTTTCTTCTCTTTAAAGAAAAAAATCTTGTTTTTTTACCCGATAATTGTCGTATCCGTTGAATGCTCAGCTAACCTATTAATTTTCGCAAACGAACAAAAAGGGCCTCGCTCGATGAAAAAGGTCTGCTTGGCTTTTAAGATTTCCGCAGCTCCGGAAAAGAAATTAATTCTAGTGTATAGGCTTTTAATTACCGAAAAATGCTTAGTAATATTTGTCATGTTATACCAGTGCATGGAGACGGAGACGCGCATTTTTAGAGTTAGGCATGTTTTCTCCTCAAAAATTGTACCACATTCCTGGCAGAAAATAAAAATAACTCGGTTTCACAGTCGCATATCGTCTTGAATCCCAAAGTTTTTCAGACCATTCTGACCCTACCCAGCACCACAACATTTCTGCTTGGATAGTGGGTGTCTTTTTAAAGGAATTCTTCAATCCATAAACGTGCCAATCTCAATTCTCTACTACCCACACGCACTTAGAAAGATGGAGAGACATGACATACCGTCTTAGTGAATAAGAATGGTAATGATAACTGATTCTCAGCATTTCACCACATACTTGGCGAATGGCGATAGCCTATTGAAGAGGTGGTGTATTCTATTTCTACCCTACTCATTACATATACTTTTCAAGCCAACACAAAGCTCACTTCCAGACTATGGTGTGAGTGAATGTATGTGTGCTAAGACCGGTGTTTGTAGGACTATTAAGTGTATCTACTGGCTTTGCCGAGACTCTCCAGACTACGAGACTGAGGAAGGTAAACGTGCTTGTATGTAGGATGTATCTGCATAGCGTCTCGCTATGGTACCATAGAACTGAGAACGGAGACACAGAAGCGCGCGCACGCGCGCGCTCCACAACTGAGACGCGCTGTTTTGCCTGGAGAGACTGGCAACAGCTCTCAGTTTTGTTATTTAGTTGAGTTCAGAACGCCGCGCGTTCTACAAGTCCCGTTGCGATTTCGCCGTTTCTGAGAAAACGAAAAATCTCCAAAAAGTGAAGAAACTTGTTGTGACCGGCGTGTTTTGTAGCGCGAAACACACCAGCTGTTGACCCCCTGATCAGCTGCTCGCATTGTTGACCTTGAAGGTCAACGGCGAATCGCTCAGCAAAATCCCGTTCGGCAGGCGACCTTACGGAGAGTGAGTGTGCGATCATCGGAATTCTGACCCAGTTACATTGACCTACATAGAAGTAAGTAACGTAACAAAGTAACAACTCACAGTGTAGCACATTTTTGTCAAGCGTGTGGATCGAGCGAGTGAAATTCAATGTTAACGACGTGTTGAAGTTGATCCAAATCATTTCCTGGAGAAACAGTCTAATAATTGGATTTGTAATTGAGTAGAAGAGGGAAGGAAAAACACTTGTTGTTTCATTACAACTCGAGTAGTCGTATAAAATTATGGCCGAACCTCAGACGACCTCGAAAAACAGCGGCCTTGCCGAGGCCACCGTCGAGGCCGAGAGGATCGGAGTCACAGTGGCTCCATTCACCGGAGGTCCGTTCCATGTGACAGTGTCAAGAAAAGACTCTGTGGAAGAGTTGAAGAAATGCGTGGCCAAAAAGTTGAAAGTGCTAAAGGATCGAATCTGTCTGCTCTACCGAGACAGGTAAGTCAACATTATACAAGTCAAAATCCCAGAATGTCCCTCCTTTTACTTTTGGTTGATCCGGATTCAGATTGCATGATCCATCCATTAAAGTTAAAGGACAGTAGAGTAGAGCCATCACCATCTCGTTTTGAATTGCTTGGCATCAGCACTTTTTGCCAGCCATTTTCAGCTTTGAATATACAGGGTGGTTAAGAATTGAACAGCAACTTAGATGGGTAGTTTTTGATGGAACACTATGTGTTTATGTAAAGATTCTTACTTCGATAAAAAATTCGCCTTTTATGCGTCACAGCGAGTCGCAATTTCAATGGGGTACGGTATTCCAAAAGTGAGGCTTAGAAGAGCCTCTTCCGCTTTGGTTGACAACGACTTGTTTACTTTGTTGTCGTTGTGAGCTACAGCTAGTCCTGGCCGATCGAGGAGAGAGGGTTTATGCATTGTGACCAGATTTTCTATTCAAATGGGACGATCATCTTCTCTCCCGGCGACTCGACTTCTTTTCTATTCAAAATCCCTTTTTTGACGGATTTTTTGCATACTCCTTCTTCCCTCCTTGTGAGCATTTCAACTTAGGGTTGTATTTTCTAGACATCATTTCTTTCCGGACAGATTCCCGGGAATTGAGCGATGATTTAGTGCAGGATAACACTACAGTATCTAGATGGGGGTAGCAAAAAATATCGCGAGACATCGCCGAAATTAATTGAAAAAGCTCTCATCTCACAGCAAGGCTATAAATCTGAAGTGCTAGTGTATCACTTTGTTTACCAGTTGCTGGATAGCTTTATCAAGTAAATGTCCAAGGTTTGGCAAGTGAAAATTGCCTTAAAGACACATGGCAAGTAATGCAGTTTTTTTTTTACCAGAACGCTATCTCTAAAGAGAAGGGCGAAGGGTCATCCTTTTTCGGAAGAATACGTTAATAAATAACTATATAGATATAGGGTCTTTATCAACAACCTTAAAGCCAAGACAAACATATTGATTTCACGGGGAAATTGCCACTATAAATAGGAGATTTTTAGGTTATGAAAGTCACGTTTCTGTATGCACTTGTTTACTTACCAGACTTGAACTTAAATAAGTCAATTTCAAAACCATTTTGCCACAAAGGTTTCCCAGGGGCTTCTTACCTGGCAACCAGTTCATTTCGCAGTACAATTGATATGTGGGTGGCTTATTTTTAGCAATAGTTGCTTAGGTAAGATTTCAATGCCAGTATTTTAAATCCCACTGAGGAAATGTGTAGAGGGCAGTAGAAGGGATAGTAGGAAAAAAAGTATAGAGGCTGAAGAGAGGTGGGGAAAAAGAATCTTATAAGGAACAATGCCAGTCTTTGACAAGACTTCATTGATGTCACGTAAGCTTTTGTGCAATGGAATTGAGGATACTAAATCTGATAGAATTACGCTCACAGCTACCTGAGAGCTCACTGGAAACATACCAGGGAATCCAGGAGCATCCTGATGTTTTTCTATAAACTAAATCATAAGATCATAGATGGCAAATGATTGCCAGGCTATCAGGATTGTCTGGATAGTCTCCTAGAAAGCATGATATTTCGAGCCAGGGGAATTTCTGGTTGAATTGGTGTCTCTGAGCACACATCCTCCTTATTGCGTGCAGCAGCTGGTGCTTTTTCTTTGCAGACACAAGAAAAGAAAGAGCCAGAGAGGAACTGAATTGAAGTTGTCGTATAAAAGCAGGAGGCTGGGGGAATCTTCTCCTATTCTTTGGACAAGATGGCTATCATTTGATACCATCATTGCTTCCCCCATATTATTTACCTCAGTGTACAGGGTTTAACATAAGAATTGGTTGTTTTGTTGACAACGCTGTAGGTAAGTAGTAATCAATGGGAAAATCGAAGCACTGTCATGATAAGCTCAGTCAGTGTGGTTTGAAATTACAGTAGCTCAAGTTTGATCAAGCTTGCTCCTTGTTTGCGAAAATGTTTGATTCTAATCTGGTTTTCATTTTTCCTGTACCTGCCCCCAGCCCCCCAGTTTTAAAAGAGGTTTTTGCTTTTGATAGTCCTAGAGTAAAAACCATTCCTCTGGTTTTCATCGTTTTTGATGCGGAATACCATTATCTGTTGTCGATTCCCGGAAATTGTCGTGAACCCTTGTGAATACTTGTGAATAGTTCCTCACCTCCGGTTTCAAGAGTCGGCTGCTGCTGCACTTCCGGTGGATTACCCGGCCTAATCTTTATTCCCTTTACGTGTGGATTATCACGATTCACCTCAAGATTTTGAGAGTTATGTACGTGCTTTCACAACCCAGACCGACAGAGTCTCCAACAAAAGATAGGGGGCTCTGAAACCGGCTTAACCTACATTGTGGGACACCCTGTATTGGTTTTATTTTCCCCCTCGACTGCTCATCTTTTGAGGTTTGAGGTTTTGCTAGCTGAAACCCGGCTAAGGCCAGGTTTTGTCAAGGGGCTGCGTTCCCTCCTTACTTACTTAGATACTTCGACGGTTAGAAAGCCCAATGTTCACTCTAGCTAGCTACCTATCTAGATCTGGGGATCATTAATCGATACTCTCTTAGCTGCATGATTGAGAAGAGAATGTCTGTATGGATGTGATGTGATGCAATCTGATCAAGCAATCCCAGGCTAAGCTTAAGGCTTGAAATTGGCGCTAAATGTGTCGCCTATGGCCTGTTAGGAGGCGGTGTGGATTAACTGGGTATCATTTAATCTAACCTCTGAGCACACCCAAGGGACCTGCTGGTTGTTTCGCCACAGAGCAGTATATTCATTCTTCTTCTCTCTGCTTCGTTATAAGAACCTAGGACCGTTGTGTACTGATGTAACCAAAAACAAGACCTACACACAGCCTCTTTCATAATAACTTTTCTCTTCTTCTGCCAGCCTCCCTTTTTTGCTCTCGTCTGTCTCTCTCTCTCCCAGAATCCCAAGAAGTTTTGCCTATTGTTTTTGACGTTTTTCTTCCTGTCTCCCCTTGTGCACCTCAAATCCATTCCAGGGAGGGTAACTAATAACTATGTAGGAAGCATGCCTTAACCCAACCAAACATATATGGAAATTAATATACCATTCTTCTTGGTCTTTTTTGCAGGCAACTGTCAGATGGGAGCTTGGAGGACAACAGTGTAGTGGACGGCTCGCGGATCACCCTCCTTCCGAAAGCTGAAACTGGATTACTGGTAAGCAAGCAAGCAGGCTCTGCTTTAGCCTATTGTCCTCTAAACATAAGCCTGGCATTTGGGTCACACTGAATGCACTGCATTAGTGGGATTTGATTGGCTGATGTCCCAGGGGTGGGTACGTAAAGCTGCAGTCTCATTGGCTAAGGCAAACTTTGCTTAAATTACATAGGTACAAGAGGTAGAAACTACTCGCAAACTAGGCAAAGTTTGTGTGCCTATTGTGAAAACAATTGTTTCTCGTCGTCGTTCCTCGAGACTGCTGGAGCCCAAGTTTGGCATAACAGTTTTGAATTTCCGCAGTTTGAAGTAGACATTGCTTTGCTTGCTAAGCTTTGCCTTGCCAACTTTGTTATGGTACTTTGGGAACATAACAATTCCAATTTCTTGACTCGGATACGACAAGTAACAGCCTTATTTCCATTACATTAGAAAACAAAACAGCGCACGCGTGCCGCAATCGTTACGTTTTTCAATCGGTTTGTTTACATTTGTAACGTCGTCTCGCTTTCCTTGGATTAACAACCATAAATCAAGCTCAACTCAAGTGGGGGAAAAAACCCAAGTGACTAATGAAGGAGCTAGGGTTGATTAGGCTGCTGCTGTTGAGTGTTAACATTAAAGAACACTAACCATAGCAAGCACACGACATATTCAACTTAGTAGACTGTCATCAAAAGTCATAGCCAAAAAAAGAGAGGAGAGGCAGGAAACTTGATGCCTACTCCTACCACCACGCTTCAAACTCAAAAAGTTTTTGGGAGAGAATAAGAGGAAAATAGGAAACAACATGGGAGTTTCGCCAGCGTATATCCCGGTTAGTGTTTTCCCGTTTTCGGCTATGCTCAGACCATCCAAGGATACTATGGACCACGTGACATTAACCAAAGTTCTCTGGATTCATCAACAATGACGTTGATGCTTTTGACATCAGAGAATGTCATGGATGTTTGTTTGAAGCCAAGCCTCTAATAGGATTTCATTCTCAAGTCGTTGCGAAGGGATAAAAAAGGCCACTCAAAGGCTGTCGAAGAGAAGCCAAGGCTGCAATGTTATTGGACTTTGCCCATAACCTCAACTTTTCATAGCACTTGAAATGGTTGTATGTAGTTGGCAAGCCTCTTAAAAAACCCACGTCTCTGACGACGTCTGTGATAGCGATCTTCTTGGATCTTGCTCATCTATGTACGTACGTCATCGTTTCGTGCTCGGTAGATATTTAATTTCGCTAATGACCTTTCACTGTGTGGAAGAATTTGCGCAAAAGTGCGCTTTCAAAAGTAAGTAGATATTTTGCAGGTGGGTTTTCACAGTTGCATTGCACAACTCGGTTACCAAATGGATTTTGATGCAATTATATCAAAAGGATAGTTCATTCAACATTGGCAACAGACCCTCTTATCTAACTGAAGCCGCGTTAGATGATTACGCAACGAAATTGCAAGGCTTACATCACTGTTGTTGTTGCATGGAGAAAGATGGTGAGGTGCCTCAAGTTGACTTCATTTCATTGGTCTTTCCGCTTGTATCCTCGGCCAATCCAATTGGATTAAGCCGTAAGTTTCCTGTGTACCTTAATTGCCCGAAGGCTGGCAGTAAAATTAAGATGGTCTTTCGACTAGAAACAACACAACATGCGAACACGAAGGGAAGGAGTGAGTGAGGTGGTTTTCAAGTCCAATTTCATTTAATCCTCCTCGTCTTTTCTGTATTTCTCCCAAGTTTTGGAGCCTTAATTGGATAATAAAAGTTCATGCTACTATCCAATAGTCTCTACCCTTCTCTATGTATGTATAAGTACAGTAATACCCTTGCTTTACATGTCGAAAAAGATGGTTTCTTAAGCTAGATTTTGAACGAGAATCGCACGGACGATTTTTATTTTTTTGCACCAAAAGTGCACACGAGAAGAAGACGAGGGTCTCTCAGAACCTGAGATTTCGACGCATTAAAAACAGGTCATTTTTCTCGCCAGCAACCGAGTGCCCGTTAATATTTTTTGTAGATTTTGTATCTTTGTGCAATTTTCAAATTAATGACAGCGAAAAGCCAGACATGGTGGATTCAAATAAAGAAAGAGAACCTGTAAAGCCACAATTTAATGAGAGCGAGTCTGAATAAGACCCATGCCTCATATTTCAGGATATTCAATTTCACGTCAAATGCATTTCTTCATTTAAATGAAGAGTCAAAATAGAAAATACCATTTAAAAAGAGCTGGCTCAAAAGCCATGTGCACAAAGCAAGAGAAAAGGATATGTGTATCTACACATGTGAAAACTGTTTTCATTTCCTTGTAGTGTTGCTTTGCTATGCTTGGCTTTGCTTTGGCTGGAAATATCCCAGTATAACATTCTCTCAATTCTGAACAGTTAGACTCTCTCTTAGCTCAGCTCTCCCCTTATATATGCAGGCTGGAGGTGCTTAGTTTTCTCTAGGTTACGTACAGCCATCAGCTGAGGTTTGTTTTGGTTTTCAGCTGATTGTTTGGAAGCAAAGCACAAGCAACCACTGTATGGCAGCGTGTTACCACACACACCATTGCCACAGCTGAGCAGCTTGGGCAACAGCTGAACAACAGCAGCTACCTACACTCACATGTACATATATGGCATTGTTTTGTTCACCTCTCAAAATCATTCGAGAAATCAAACTTTTTCCACAAGAACCGCATTGTTTTTTATAACTTATCAAAGTTAATTGGCACCCAGAAATGGATCTCAGCATAATTCCGTCTTGAGGAAGAATCATCTCTGGTTTTCTTGACTGCAAATGTAGAGACTTTTCAACCCGTTTCTGGAGTTGGTAAATAACTAATGTACTCACCTGGCTTACGATATGTAGAACTTTGAAGCTCTCCCTTGGTTTATATGTGAAATTTGAAAATGGGACTGAACTGAATGAATCGAGAGCTCAACACAACAAAGGAAAATAAAATAAAAATGAGAAAACAAGACGGAACCCAGGGTCTTTGTTTTGGATTTTTTACCCTCAATGCAACGGCAAAAAAACTCTCCCCCGACCTAAAAACCAGCTTTGCTTTAGAAAACGTTATTGTTACGTCTCTCTTTTGTCACTGAATTCATTAAGTGATTAAAGTATTTAAAAACTACCCAAGCCATATCTGTGTGAATTACAATTGAGTAAAATATTTCAGTTGATAAAAAGGGTAACCGAAATTTCAACCCCTCCAAAGAAAAACTTTTAAAATTTGGAAATATAGAACTATCTTAACTGTCAATTGCAATTTGTACAAAAATATCTTGCTGCCAAAAAAACACCATTTTGAAGCAATTTTATACGCTAAAATGCATGTTCAAAAACATCATTTAGCTTTGGTGAATTCAAAGCAAATGGTTTTGTGCTTGAATTTACGGTAAATTTTTGTAAACAACTTGAATCTTGCCATCGCTATATTTTCAGACTCTAGACACACTTGCTATAGCATTTTTCGTTTCTTAAATGTTTGGGACAGTGGAAAATACTTGCAGATGGCTTTATGATGTGAAGCTTAAATGAAAATGATATTTCGCTACACATGCTTGGCAAACTCTCCAAAATTATTTCTTGAAAATTCCAGAAATTAGCCAATTTTCAAATTTGCTTTGACATAAACCATACTCTTTTCTCTCTGCCAATTTGATTCGTAGCAAGGTTTGGAACGGTAAAGGCAATTTTCTGTTGTGGCAAGAGTACAATGATAAAACTTCATGAAACATCCAATTTTCACGAATATTTTTCGCCAAAAATTTGCCGTGGGAAAGTGGGCCAGAGAGGCTATTTTTGCAGCGCAAAAATGTTTTCATTTTTCAAAAAACTTGATAAAGTTGTTTTATGGTGGACCGACCGGACATTTGGTTTAATAACAACAACAACAACGACGACCACGATAACAGCAACAACAACAATGACAAAGTAGCGGTTGAAAATGGAAATGATATAAATGATGGTGGAAAATAGGCTTCTCTACTTATTTTTATTCACAATGCAAAAGGGTCATGTTCCCATGACAAGTGTCACAGAAGACCCAGACTCACTCAATTTGAATAGGCTGCAACAAAATACAATGCTCAACGAAAAGCCACCAAAAATCGGCCAATTTTTTCATCCTGACTCAAGATCATAGATTCAAAGTGCTTAATTTTTACAGACTATTTTTTTAATTTTATGTAGTGAATTGTTGGGCGCTAAATGAATTATGATAGCACATAAATAGCCTGCTAAAAGCTTATCATTTGGCGCTGGGAAACGGTTGGTAATGTAAAGTCTCACGCCGTTAGTATTAAGGCTTGGGGTGGGGAATTATTTGTAGTCTCTCTGTGCTTTGAAAAAACTTCATGAGTACCAGGGTCGTCTGTAATTACTGATCACAGCTCTCTTGCCCATTATTCAAACCTTAAGCTACTGTTGTAGATCTAAACCCCAAAAAGTGGCTTCGCTTGGGGGTAAGGCAGCAGTTGGCATTTTTTCACTCAGTGTAAAAATTCTAGATGGTTAGGTTGGGTTGGATAATTCACAATGAAAGAGTGAGTGTGCTTTATGGAGCTTTAATGCTAGCTTAAAAATAAAAATGGCATCAACTTGATAAAAAAGTTCAACTGCAAGGAGTGGTAGCTTTTAAGTTTTATTTAGGGCAAAGGTGATATACTAGTCCGTTTATGTAGTGAATTCCGGCAAAATTGAAGGATTCTTGATCAAAATGGCACCACTATCATTTGTCTTGTAGACTCCATAGAGACAGTGGCATTTTCAAATTTTTCCTGCATTAACAGCATTTCAAATGTTGTTTACATTTTTTTAAAAAGTAAAGGTTATCATTAAATTGCACTTTACAGAGTTCAAGATACTCGTAAACAATGGCATAGTTTTTATCTTTTCAAAAAATAAAGAAAAATGTTTCCTTTGACATTTTCATTTTCGCGATTTTTCAGTAATCATGCTTGAAATTCATACAAGGACAGCCACACCTCGGTATTTTAGGTGTTTTATGGCAAGAAAAATTGCAGAGGCACTTCTGTGACTACTTGTCTTCGGACACTTACCAAATGAAAACTGAGAAGCGAACAAGCGATGGAAGGCCAAAACTGTGACCAAAAATGAGAAGGATTTTGGACCTGCCCAAATCTACTGGAAACTCGCATCAGTAGCGGAACAAAACAACGCTTAACTTTGCAGCTGCTCGAAACGCTTCGCTCGTATCCTGGGCGCGATGTTTTTTCCGCGCAAAAACCGTGGCAACCGTGCAAAAAATTCCAGCCAATCTATGTCCCGGTTATCCGACAAAACATTCCCATTAACCGCCCCTAATTCCCACGTGATGTCAAAAGACTCTTTTTGTGGCGCATTTTGTCGTGCAACCATGCACCTCTTTGAAGGCACCGTTTTTGCGCTCATTTTCGTTCGTTTTCACGAAAAATGCATACGGAGAGGCAGCAAAAAAACTTGGGCGGCTGAGGATTTGAAAGGATGGTGGTGTGGGTTTTTAAAATGAGCATCGCCGTCGTCATATTTTCAGCATTTTCAGCTAGAAAATTCTCAGTCGGTTGACATTTAGAATCTGCTGATTGAAAGGTCAGCAACTCCCATGTATTTTTTTCTTGATTCTCCGGGCAGGTTTTCCGAAATTCATGGAAAATTCGGTTGGTTAAAAGATAGAGATCTCAAAGCAAAGCAAAGCAAGGCAGCAAAACGAAAACCCTTATTTAGAGGTGGAAACAGACTTAATAGTGTGACCACCATTTTGGCGGGGTCTAGACACCCAAGACATTTACCAACTGGAGAGGAGAGGGGGGCTCTCGCCGGAAATTGGATTTTTCGAAATCAAACCCTTGTGTAAGTTGAAATATTCCGGGAGCCTCTTTAGGTTTGGTAACTTTTGGGGAGACGATTTGGTTAGTGGCTGAGACCTGTCGTATTGCGGTCAGTTCACTTTGCCCTTTAGGGTTTTTTGTTGGTTAGGTGAGGCAGGCGTTCGTCTCCGCTCCTTATCTAAATATATATTCTTCATGTAGAACTACTTATTTCTGTACCTGTTCGTAGGCGCCGAAGTCTTGAGTTTTGTTTTTAAAGTACCAGAGTTGATATTTCAGGTACTAAGTACTTACCTTACCTTGAGAATCCTCATCAGTTTCAAATCATTTTGTTATGTGACTTTTGTCCAGATCATTTTGACATATAAAATTTAAATTTTAAAAGTTATTGGTTGGTGAGCTTGACGTAGGAAAAGTGCAGTACACGATTGGTGATAAAATTGTTCCTGAGTTAAAATGTACACATTCATGCCCAAATGCTCAATAGAGTTTGCTTTGAGTGGTTTTTTTCCACAAAGCTTCTAAAAGGTCAACACTTTTTGATGCTGTGTGCTGGTTAGCATTAACCATAACTTTTTCTATACTCGTTAGCTAGAACAATGCCATTATTTTATGGCACCAAACTGAGAGAGCAGAAAATCGAGTTTTATTGCTGAAAGGTCAAAGGTATTAGTGATGAGAGAATGAGGAAAGTAATTATGGTTGATGTAATGATGTAAAAAATGTCATGATACTTATTTTCTCTCCTTGATTTTTTTGCAGGCACAAAGACCAGAACAGAGTGTGATGCAGGCTCTTGAAAGCCTCAGCGATAGTCAGGTAAGACCACCATGTGTAATAATTGTCAAATGGTATCACTTGAGTCGGCTACTACCAAACATGTTTTGTAAGCGTGGCTATTGCCTACATTCTAATGCACTTGCCTAATTAAATGCTCATTACATTGTATTTGTATAAGTGTTCCAGTGGGAGTTGGAAATAAAATCAACAACGTACCCCCATAATCCCACTCTCGATTGTTTTCAATTAACTCAATTCATTTGCTTCATTTTTCCTCCACAGTTTATACCTAAATATTTTTAATAGGCTTATATGCTGGAGGTATTTAGTGTCATAAATGCTTTAAGAGCTCTTCCCACGTAGAGTGAGTGAATGAAGCATACCCAATTTCTACTTGATTGCTTAAATTTCCCCTGGATTTAGAAGGAAGTCTCTACGTAAGATCTGTGAAATGCCAAGCTAAAGGGCAGGTGAGCG
>JAAUYL010084453.1_pt1 | contig 13781 bp, 17 predicted proteins | sample 7278011 | NCBI WGS metagenome assembly JAAUYL01 (sample SAMN14350225, study PRJNA611818) | marine sediment metagenome | isolation source: surface marine sediment (1.8m) | place: French Polynesia: Moorea | collected 2018-08 | reverse complement strand
TCATAATTTGGAGCAGGTCCAGTGACATACATTAGGTTATTGTACTCCACCTCGACATATTCAAGAAGCATCCGAACCGGATTGGCCAACTAAAAAATTCAAAATAGCTATTATTAGATTAGATTATTTTGATTTCATATTTTTCTCCTGCTTGAACATACCCCACGAATGTCCCAGTAAGCCAGAGTTGGTGCCATTTCACCACAACAATTATTCTGCAAACTCTTGAATCTAATCCAGTGTGCCTGCTTGTTTTTTCTCTGTATTTTGTAAGCTGCATCACTGATAAGTGCAATGAACAAATTCGGACTGGTCTCTTACGCAACAGTTATATTTATCGCTTAGTGTAATATTTTCCATATCTATGCATTTGGTTGGGATTTTTCTGTGGTTGTTGGAACAGTTCCAGCCGTTCCAACTTTTCGCGTCCGCTCCAGTTCCACCGATCCCTCTTTGGAAGTGGATTTCGGCGAGGGAGGACAAGACCATGATCCATGGCGGGAAATATTAGTTGGGGTGATTGGCGATTCTCCAACTAAAAATTAATGATGGAACATTGGACTGAAAACTGTATATAATAGAGGATTTACGTGGACTTAATGGTGGCATGGACTGGACCTGGACATCCTCATCCCTGACCAGGATTGGGGTTGGACTTGGACTTCCTGGAATATATTGGAATCCAGACTTGGTCGTAGTTCCAGCCAGTCCAACTGATCCAACTTTGTTCCCACTCTTGGCATCTTTTGCTCCACCGAATTTTTGAACGTGCCTCTTAACATTAGAAGGGGACTCTGTCACCTGTGACAAAGTCACAAAATTATGGATTATGAAGGAATAATATTGATCTCGATTTCCCTAACTGGATCTACTGTCTTGTCAACCGAAGACCTGGCTGAGGAGGCTGGACTCAATTTGTTGAGGTCCCCACCTAAAAAGAACTCTTCTCTGGCCTTTTTCATCTGGTCAGCAATGGATAATCTAATAAAATCATGTTTAAATGAAAAAAAATATGTGAAATAAGTATTAAGGAATCTATTGCGTTACTTTTTGTTCTCCATCATTGGGTTCTGTGGATCATCTGTTAAATTGGCCCTTGGCTCAGAGTTGGACCGCTCCAGCTCCAACGCCAAGGCCATTCCAGGATCCTTGCTCTTGGAAACCACAATGTCACTCTGCCTATGACTGCGTTTCTTGGTTGGATCAGTCGCCAAAACCAGATCCAGCGATGCGTTGGCAAGCAGCTCCACAACTGGAGACTGGGCCTTCTTGAAGCCCAATCCTTGCTGCTCCATTTTAATGGTTTGAGATACCCCCTCAAAGTTGGGTATGGCATTGATTATTTGGGTCGTTGTAGGAACCAGCACTCGTTCCAAATCCAGAGTTTTCTTCGTGGTGGATGGTGTCTATAACAGGAATTATGTGAGAAAATAATGGAGCAATGGTTTTCCCATCATGACTTACCTTTGGCTTTGTGCCAGTATTTGCTGGTTTAACTGGCGGTTCTGCAGTATTAGATGACAGTGATGTGTCATCAGTGGAAGACTTTCTTGGAGGTGTGCACATTTCAGATCCGGCGGTAACATGGTCCTTTTTCAACTCACTCTCCTCAGCCTTTTTTTCTGCAATCTTTCTCTTGTGGTTGCTCAAGTCCTCCTCCTTGAGCTCATGGACCAGCTTGTAGAGCCTGTCAATGTTAGTCGACGAGTTGCCACTGGAGCTGAACTGACTGCTGGAACTGGTCCTCCTGCTGGAGGATCCAACTGGATCCAGTGGCTTGGAAACCCCCTGTGACTTTGATGGTTTCATGGCAGATGGTTGGTTTGTATGATGGTGACGACTGCTGCCACCCTCCCCTTCTTCTACTTCCTCTTCTTCTGGTATGTAATCTGAAGACAACAAGCTGGAAGATCTGGATCTGGACCTTGCTGAGGTTGGAGTTGAAATGTTGTCAGATGAAGGCCGCCTTTGTTTGCCCACCAATCTATATCAAAACATACTGTCAATGTCATTGACATTCAGAAATATTGTCTATATTTACCCAGGAAACCTTTTCCTGTATTCAGATGGAGTACTGAGCTGATGTGACAAGTGCTGTGGATCCAGTGAATCCTCCATTTCATCTTCTCCAGAATTTTGCTCTTCAATTATGCCACACTCTTGTTCTTTCAGCAGTTCATATGTCTAATACAAAAGGATATCATATAATGGTCTACCAACATTCAATGCAAATACCTGATAGTCTGGCATCAATGATCTTAATGGAGACTCTGACCCATATCTACTCATGCTATGACTGGAACTTGTTGAATTGGAGTTGGACTGCTGGCCTCCACCAAATCTGGTTCCAGCTCCAGAAGCACCACCAATGATATTCAAGTCTCCGCAGCAGCTCAGATCAGACTCAGAGTGAGAGTGAGAGGAACAGACTTGGATGGAGGTGAGATTTGAATTGCCTAAGAGCAGATATAAACAATTTCTTCATCAAACACACTGAATGATATCTTACTTGGATAGTGGAAGGAAGAGAGCATGTCCTTCCTGAGTTCCTTGATTGTAGACAACATTTCCTGGGGAACCTGAGGCAAACGGACAGCTTGATCCTCCAGGCTTTGCAGGGTAGACTCAATATGCCTGTTAATCAATAAATAATTGAGATCAATTTATATAGCCAAAGCATGAAATCAGCATATCCTACTGGCAATGCTCTCTGTGAGCCTTGATGGATCCAATGAGGTGGATTTTTTCATCCAGGAGCTGGATGTTGGCCTGGGTCCTGATACTGTCATGCCTGGACAAGCACTGCTGCCTCTGGATCTCCTTGACCTCATCCGTGATGTCTGGCTTGTTGTCATCTTTGACCAAGTCCAAATCATTGGACTTCTTGGTCTTGGAAGATTGCAAGGAACAGGTGCTGAGATTCCCCTCAGAACCTCCCATGCTCTTGGCTCCAGCTCCAGCTCCAGCAAGATCTGCTGGATCAATGATGCTCCCCTCTGATCTGGATCTTTTTAAGGCCAAAGCTGCAAATCAAATGCCATTGTCATTGTACACTTTATTGGATTCTTAATGAAGTCCTACCTTCCAGCTTTCCAGACTCATCAGCATTGGTCTCCTTCAGTGATTGGAGATTGGAGTTGATCAGGGCAATTGTGGAGGACTCTGGTGCAATGCCCCTCTGCTCCTCCCATTCAAATAGTTTCTTGGTGAACTTTTCAGAAATGCCAGCAAACTTGAACTCTTCCCCCTTGGATGTTTTGACAGTGATCTCCTCATGTTGCTTGCCCATGGCACTCTTGATCTTCTCCAAGCGGTACTGCTTGTCCAAATGCTTGGCCTTCTCCTGTTCAAGCTGTTGCTTCTCCTTGTGGAGCTTCTGGAGCTCCTTCTCCAGCCAGGCAATCCCGATTTCATGGCTGGACTTGCTCCTATAAAAGGATCCATTTTAGTGGAACTGCTGGATCTGGATTCCATGGACTTTTTACCTGGATGGTGACATTGGAGCCTCCATAGTTGGCTTCCCAGTTTTGTCCAGAGATCTTCCTCTAGAAGCCCTGTCTGTCTTGGATTTTTCGTCCATGAGGGGGGACACAGTCCTATAATTAAATATGTCATTAAGCTATTAAATTATCATTATGGAGCATAATTAATGTACCCCGATGGAGCCTGCTTCTTCTGCTCCCATTCCTTGAGTTTCTTGTTGAAGTCTTCAGGCATTAGTTGTCTGATCTCGTCAACGTTCTTCTTGCTGGTTCCAGCCATTGCCTTCCTAACCTCCCATTCTGCCACTTTGAGCCTGAACTCTGGCTTCAGATCCTGCTCCTGGATGGTCTGCTGTTGAAGTGGTCGCCCTCTGATTTTCTTCTCAGTGGCTGGAGATGTTGGACTCTTCTCAGCTGGAATTGGAATTTAATCCAGGATTGGGCTAAATGCATTGAAAGACTATTCTGTTACCCGACTTTCCCCCAGATGTGGATGCTGCTGCTCCTCCTGGTTCATCCTTGATCTTTTGCCATTGCTCATATTTTTTCTTGAACTCTGGAGGGAAGTTGGACTTAGCCATTAGATCTGAAGCTGCAGAATTTGCTTGAACAACACTCCTGTTCAATGCTGGAGACCCAGGACTTTCTTTACTGGCCTGCTTCTCCTTCTCCCAGGATTGCATTTTTCTAAATGTACCCAGATGACATTATATTAATATAAAGTATAATTAATGGCAATTATCTACCTATGGAACTCCTGGCTCAATTGGCGCTGGAGCTGATTGTAACTTTGCTGGATCTCGCCCTGGATGTTGTGCCAATCTCCGCTGGATCTGGATCCTGAAGACTCCTTTTCTCCTGTTGGACTCATTCCTACGTAAATAACAATGAAGATGAAGTCCAAGATTACCAAGTCCTGCATAAAATGTACCTGGCATGTTTGGAGAGTTGGGGTCCAGATCACTGAAAAACAGGTCAGAGTTCCTCATTGGACTTGATGGAATAGACATGGATCCAAGTGATCCAGATTCGTCCAGGGTTACGGGATTCGACTGAGAGTGAGATTGCTGGGACTGGTCATCCCTTGAGAGGAAGGCATTTCTCACTTTGTTCCACTTCGATCCTTCAAATGAGGTGGACTTTGATGTGCCAGATCCAGTTCCAGTTGGATCAATGACTCTAGCAGAGGTTCCACTGATTTTTGGACTATAGCTGACACCGCGCTCAATTTTGGTCTGAGCGACCACCTCAGCATGCTAAAAAAGTGAATAAGATCATGATTTGCTTCAGCACTCTGGAACACATTCTGGATTCATACCTTGCTTGCTGGAACCTCGTAACTCTTGCTCCTTACAGCCGTTGGACCTGGCGGATCAGGCAGCAACTTTTCAGGAGGTCCCATCCAAATCCCTATGATATGATGTAATAAATTAAATAAGGGTCCAGTGTTCCAGCATGTTCTGGATCTGGATATTACCCAAGAATGGATCCTCCTCCATGGCAATCTCAATCAAGCTGGGCTTCTTCACGTGTGGTTTCTTGGTGGACTTGACACCACTGATATGGTCAGATTTGCCCGCTGCTGTTCCACTGCCAATGATGCTCTTGACCTGAATGTTGGATTAAGTTGGATCATTTCAGGCAAACCCTGGATTAAATACTAACCATGTTCCAGGGAGTTTTCTGCTGCTTCTTGGACTCCTCAGAGGTTGGACTGCTCTTGCCACTGATGCTGGTCAAGCTGTGCCTTCTCTGCATGAACTTTGGTGTGCCACCAGCGCTCAAGAGTGTATCACTCACCTGTAAAAAGTGAAGCAAATTCAAGTGGTTTTACTTGTAGAAAAAAATTGGCAAGCTTATTTACCTGAGTGTAGGAGGAGCTCCGCTTCACTGCCGCTCCAAGATCGTCTATTAAAATATGTGGACCAACAGCTGAAGAGTCCAGCTCAGCATATGGATCATAATGGTGGGTAGTGGTGGTTGATGTTTTGGCAAGATTCAAGTCTGACCAACTATTGTCCGAAGTTCCATCTTCAGAGTGACGACTGCTCCTTTTGCCAAGACGTTGCTGCTGCTTCTGTTCGTTTCCACAGGATGAAGTCTTCCTCAGAGCATCTTTGACCCTGTTCCAGGTCCTGCTTCCGCTGGAGCTGCAAACAATTGAATGTCCAAAGAATGGACTGGTTAAAGTGGCTAGCGGAGGTACCTCCTCCTTCTCCTATTCAAGCTGCGCAACTTCAACTCCTCATCCTCTGACACCACAGCAGTGGTGGACGCATCATGCATCAGGGTATAATTGCCACTTTGTTGTTGTTGCTTACATTTGCAAGTGCACGTGTTCTGGGTCAGGAGAGCTGAGGTCATGATGAGGCTGTGGACATTGTTTTTCTAAAATTCAAAATAATGGTTGTTGGATTGGATTTGGATTTGGATTATCCTGGAAATTTTGGCACCTGCTCTAGGTATTCGATCCTCTTTTGCAAGGATCTGTTCTGTTTTTGAAATGCCACCACGGTATCCAAAAAGCGGAGCAAATTATCCAGTGGATCCACATAGGTCTTGGTCTTGGCTGCAGGAGGTGGATCAGTAGATTCTGGCTCCAGCTTCCGCTTTTCCGCATTTTTCCGCTTCACCTTTAAAAAACCGCTCCGCTCAAGACTTTTCAACAAATACCTTGGATTCTTACCTCCTCGGCAAACTCCAGAAATTCATCTTCAATTTTCAATGCCGCTTCCAACCTGGATTGATTTGTAGCCGAAGACATTTTCCTTTTTAATTTCAAAGAAATCTCTTGACAGCAGGCCTTCCTCTCCTGACGTAGGATTGGGTAGGTAGCTGTTCAAAGTCAAAGGTCACTCCGTCGAAGCAAAATTAGAAAGCCCTCTTCGCTCATGTTAAATTGGCATTTTTCCAAACTCAGGTTTCTCCCAGCATAAACAACTTGAACTTGAGCAAATGATCAAAACTGTCCCTGATGTGTTCATATTAAAAGTCTTTTTTTTCATTTATTTGTCTTTTTTTCACAATCTGTAAAGCTTATTGTGATTAGTTCAAATGACTCAATATAATTCTTACATGATCATATACAATTTAGCTTGGGAGATTTGAGTAGATGTAGATGTTTAGTTTGCCATTTTTAAATCCTGATTGTTTTCTTCTGGATGAATCACGACAAGGTTGAGATTGCAATTGAAAGGAGAGGAGGATTCGTATTAAAAATATTACTTAAATATTATTTATGCTCATGCCGCAAAATGTTTGCAATTAAAATTTCCATCCCCACTCATAAAATGACAAGGGGTGAAGTTCAGCTCAGGGTTATCATGCACATGTTGCATGGAACCAGGATTTTGGGATTGTGGGGTCATCAGGGTGGGTGGACTAGAATTCAAGGGTTTCAAGTGAATTTCATTGAAGTCCAAACTGATTAGAAGCTGAGTTTTGACGCTCCAGCATTCCGGCGCGGACCTCGATCCGGTCCCGAACTTCTTGCTTTGGCCGCAATGAACAGGTCCCGTCGGGGTTGCACCCTCCCATTGTGGCAGGACAATGGATTTCTTCTGCCTCTTCTTTCTTGACACTTCCATCAACTTCAGTCTCCGCTTCAAAATCCAGCGATGATGAGTTGACGCAGTACCTAAACATTGAGACAATTTAGACATAGACGAGACAAAAAAAAATTCTGTACCTTTTTCCAGTTGGCTTGGGACCATCAGTGAATATGTGTCCGAGATGGGAGCCACAATTTCTGCAGCTGACCTCTGTCCGAATCAGCTCTGGCTTTTTGACAATGAGCAGTAGATTCGCACCGACTGCAAATAGGAGTTGGTCATGGGTCGATGTTCTAGTAGGGACAGCAAGAAAAAATGTTTACCTCCTGAAGAGTCCGTTTTGTAAACAACTTTGGATTGATCCAGGACATCAAAAAAGGATGGCCAGCCGGATCCAGAATCATATTTGGTCGCCGACAAGAAGAGGGGCTCTGCGCAGACTTTGCAGTTGTAGACGCCCTTGTCCCTGTGCTTGTAGTATTTGTTTGAGTATGGCCTGAAATAAAAAAATCCATGGTTAGGGATTAAAATCCAGGATTGGATTCTGAGCTCACCTTTCAGTGGATTTCTCCTGAGTGACTTGATATTCAATGGGAGTGAGACGCTCCTTGAGCTCGGCCTTGTCGAAGACGACGTTGGGCGCGGTGCTCGCCTTGTTGCTGTTCATTGGCATTGTTAATGTTGATGATTTGATCTGGAATTGAAAAACAATCCTTTAACGTTAGATTGGCTTCACTTGAATGGTTACATAAGCGAGGGCGTCCCTTAGAAACAAAACTCATGCCTGCGCATTTTCACAGATTTTTTTTGCATTTTTAATGCAATCATGCAATAAATTAAATATCATATTGCACGGGACTCTAAACACTAAATTATTCTTTTATTCTGAAATTATTTATAGACTGAAAGTCAAGTACAGTTACTTAAAATGGGTGTCCCTTATTTCTTTGTGTTACACTAAAGCGAAGTGCAAATCACTTCCTGCTTGAGCCAAGTCAAAAAATGGGCAACAAAATTCTGATTTTAACCAAGTATTCACCTCCTATTTTGGCACTCTGACAATTGACATTCGTTTTAAAACAATGTTTATTGGATGGCACACTGGATTTTTTCACGATTTCACAGTTGATTTTTTTTACAACATGCCCAATTTCAATTTTTGATGCTGTGTGTTTTGAGTTTGAGTCACCATGTCTGAATTTTGACTACAGCTACACTTTTTGGCTTGGCAAGCAAGGCTTGATTTTGCTTCATACATGTGGTGTGCATTGAGCAATCCTATTTCTATAGCATATACGAGCGCACTCCCTTTTGAAAAAAGAAGTACGAGTATCTACATCACCAAGTACATCTCTGGCTTGAATAAATATAAACAAAGCAAGTGCTTTACTTGAGTTGAATTGGGGGCTATGACGATTCGATTCAAAGTTTAGATAGCCATATCTTTGTTATTATAGCCGGAGTTCCTTATTTGTGATGTCAGGCATATTTTTTGGGAAAAAAACTCGTGAAATCGTACAAAACAAAATAAAGAACTGACCGCCGTGAGGTCAAAACTTTCAAGGGTATATCCTTTGCATTTTTTCCCAACTAAAGGTACTTTTTTGAATTCTGACAATAAAAAAAATCACGAGATTTGCGAACAGGGATATTTTGTGGCTTTGAAAATCGATATCTCATATGCAAAAAATTACACCGTGATTTGATTTGATTTTTTTGTGTGAAATTGATCTGGGATTTTTTTTCAATTTTATAGAATTATGTGTTGCTATTGTTTCACATGTTTTTAAGGTCAATGTTAAATTGTTGCCCCACCTAAATATCTACAAAACAATTGTTGAAATTTGAAAATCATCGGATTTCAGCAAGAATTTATCGGATTTTGAACTCTGACATGATCGGAAACAATTATACATATTCAAATATTAAATATGTCCCCCTTTAATTGATTTAATTGCTGCTATTAAATACATGCCATTCAGCGAAAAATGCCAAAAACAAAAGGATATTTCATAAATAGCTTGTGTTGTGGCCTATAATAAAATGTTTCTACAAAAGTTTCTAATAGCAACACATATGTGACCTAAATTGTAAAAAATATGGCTTTTTTGGTCATGCAAACCTAACTTGAGAAATCGATTTTTGATCGGGCTTTAATTTTCGAGTTGAGAAAAAATGTAATGTGTTTTTTTTGCTGGTCATTTGCAATGCCTCAATGATGATGGTCCTTTCAGTAAATTAAGTTAAGCAGCATCATTGCACTTTCAATCTATTTAGTGTCTGGCCTTGTACTCAGACCTTCAATCTGAGTTCTGAGCAAGTCTTTGAAGGCCAGAAAAGTAGTATGTGTCATGATGTAATTTTCTTAATATATCTATCCATGTAAACATTTTTAAAGTAAACAATCGCCAGTGGCCATTCTTGACAGGTTGCCAATAATCTTGCTGATTTAAGGAACACCATTTTTGATTTGACCACCACCCAAAAACTGACCCAAAGAGGGTATGATGTCATTCTTAGGTTTAATTATGATTTGTTTACCTTTCGTTTCCGATGGTTAATTAGTTAATGAGGGATGTTGTCAGGTCGTAATTGTTATTGGTATTGATGCCAATGATGTTGTTTAGATGTGGTACACAACACACCTCTTTGATTAATCGTGATCTTGCGTGACAGAAACATTCATTTTCTTTTCACCAGCCCAAAAAAGGAGCAACTGAGGGATGTCTCACTCACAACTATAAAGTTGGTTGCCAACGCATCAAGACATATTAATCGTAAAAGAGCCCAGAACCTCTCAAAAAGTGCCGGACATACCCATCTCCTACGGAATTTATTTGCTTGAAAAACGCCAAATCTGGTCTCTCACAATACGATGTATTTAAGGAATTTCCAGATGTCACGTCACAAGAGAAAGGCAAAAATCCTCTAAAAACGCCAAAGCAACTAATATTTGCGGAGCTTTCTAACCAGTAACTCTGTACTTCGACGGCGAAGCGGCGGCTTTCACTTTTAACGTACGGCGTACGCATTTCATATGTAGCCTATATTTCATAGAAAATAGAATAATTTTTAATTCTCGAAAATAAACTTCACATCGTCAATGGACAGTTCTGGTTCAGTTTTTGCCGTCTGAACTTCTTCTAAGAGCTTCTTCTTGGTCCTCTGTCGATCCCGTTTTGTTTGTTTCCAAAGCATAACGTGGGCAAACTTGATATGTTTCTTCATTTCTTCTCTGGTTTGAGTCCATTTGTGACAATGAGCGCAAGCATAATTGGGCACTGTCTCTTTCAAAGGTATGGCCAGTTCAGTCTGAACCGCCATGCTGACAGTATTGGCAGTCTGCATTTGTGGTTCCGAAATATCCTCTCCCTGTTTAACTTCCTCCTCCTCCTCTTCACTATCAGATTCATCCTGGTTGACAGGAGCTCCGTCATCATTTTCATCAACATCACTATCACTGCCATTGTCACTTTCCGAAGAGTTCACGTTTGGGCGTTTGGAAAGAGCCATCAAGGACTGTAAATCAATTTCGGGGGTGTCGTCGTGATTTGTTTTGGATCCAGGGGTCTTAACCTTCTTCTGCATTTCCTTGGCCAACTTCTCAGCATCTGACACTACTTTGATAGGTGGATTAGCGGCAAGAGTCTCCTTTTTAATAGTCTCCACTGAAAATGTATCAAGAAAAACACAATTTCCAAAAGATCTGACAAATTCCAAGAGCAGTGTTCTCACCATCTTTGACGTTATGCTCTCCCTTGATGTGTTCGAACAATGCTGAGACGGTCTGAAATTCCTTTAATTCACAAACGTAACACCTAAAAAAAAATTAATTAATATATCATATGATCGTTATTTGGGATTTTAATCTTACTTGTGAGGACTCTTTCCAATATGCCATTTGGTGTGAGAGGTAAGGCCGTGATCGGTTTTGCTTGAAAACGTACAAAACTCGCACTTGAGCTCGTCCTGTTGTTCATGACCTCGCTTCACGTGGATCTTCATGTCGTTGGTCCCGTTGCTCCTGTAGGGACAATGTGGACACTGAACTCTCCGAGGTTGAATGTGAATCTTCATATGCCTGGCCAGGTACCTCTCCCTAGAGTATTCCATCTTGCAAGTGGGAAAAGGACACCTGGAACAGTAAAAAACAAGTGTAAGTGTGGGAGGCAAGGGGAGGTGAAGTGAGGAGGAAACTTACTTGAAGGCCACTTTTGGATGGCGGATTCTCATGTGATCAGCCAGCCTCTTCTTCTCGTTGGTGCCATAGCCGCACTTCTTGCAGTTGTAGTCCAACTTCTTGGTCTCGTCCAGCTTTGGTATCCGCACAAAATGGACTGGCTGCGTCTCCTGGACGACTTCGAGCTTCTTCTGTTTGATCGCCCTCCGCTCTTTGCGAAACGGATTGAACTCCTCATGGACTTGTTTCATACTTTCATAGCCCTAAAAAAATCCATGTGGATGTGGAGATTTAATTAATTGTCTTGTCTTGTCAGTCTTACTTTGTATTTGTGCTTGGGAGGTTTGCAGAGTCCGGCATGAGTCCGGACTTCGCCGATTGTGTCCGCCTCGAACGGGCAGCGTTGGCAACGGTAGGGTTTCTGGTTTTGATGTCCGACAACCTGGTGCTCCAGCCGATATTTTTGGGCAGTCTTCCCGCCAAAAGTCTCGGTGCAAAACAGGCAACAAAGCCATTCTTTTCCTAAAACAGAACAGATCGTAAAAGGGCAAAATCATATGAATTAGTAAAATGTTTACCTGTATGCTCTTGTTCGTGCGCCATAATCTGTGATGTGTACTGAAAGTATTGACTGCAATAATTGCATGGATACCAGCTTCGCCCAACATTGCCTAGAAAAAGACATTTTGTAGTTAGCCATTTTGGTTCGAAAAAGTAAAAACTTTAAAAACTTACTTGTTATCACAGCCTTCTTCACCATGGACCTGTCGATGTTGAGCGCGATCAAGGGCGTCGCCTTGGGCTTCTCCTGGGCGCGCTTCTTCTTCTTGACAATTTTAGGTTTGATCGGAGTTTTTGTTTCAGATGCCTTCCGCTTGATTCCCGCCTTCAGCATGGCCTTCTCCAACTGGTCAGGTTTCCATTCTGGATCCGACTCCAAGTCCTCCATTTCGATGTCGGCAGTATCAATGTCATTTTCTTCATCACTTTGTTCACTCTGTTTTGCTTCTTGTTCTTGATCCGATTGCTCTTCTTGCTCTAAATGAGTCTCCCCCGGAGTCTTTTCGACAAACACTTCGATGCCGTCGCCGCCCTCGATCGCGATGAGATCGGAGACCTCACCCTGACCTACCACCTCGAGGACTTCTTCTCTGATGACTTTGGCTTTGGGTTTAGGTGGCTCAGGGGCTTTATTCGCCGACACTATGTTGGTGTCAATGACGGTGCGCTTGAGGACCTGCTCGGAGAATTTCGTGTTGAATGCGTTTCGATCGAGCCAAATACCATCTTTCCACATGACTTTGATTTCGGAGGACTCCGGCTCTCGGATGACGGGATTTCCCATGTAGCAAGGATTTCTAGAACATCTCGACGAGTGCTGGTTTCGCCGACCTTCGTCGGAGAAGAAGTTCTTGCAATAATGACAGTCGAATCTCTTCACAGGCACGTCCCGACATCTGTGTTGGCTCAGGCGAAATTGATTTTCGAATGTATTTAGACAGAATGCACACTTCAACGTTGCCTTGTTGCTCCCGCTGCCACTCTTGGACTCCAGGATCTCCAGACCTCCTTCGTCAGTCACTTTGACGTACTTGACGGGCAACGTTGTCTCCATCGTTGACTTGGGCAACTTGTTGGCATCGGCATCCATGTTCAGGACTGCCTTGACCATCGCCAACATATTGCCGCTCCCGCTCCTACCGGGACGAGGCGTGGCCGTGGAGGCACCATCTTTTTGATCTTTGACTTCATCCCCTCCTTCTGCCAACACAATCACTTCGGTGCCTTGAACGTCTTTATCTGTCAAAACAGGCACGATTTCAACAGTCTCGTCGACCACCACCTCACATGTCTCGGCCTCCTCTTCGTCCCCAGGGCTAACATTAGTCACTGTCACTGTCGCATTGGATTCATCCTGGTCAGCCATTGTCATTAAAAGTGGCAAATATTTGATTTCATTTTCCAATTTCTGCAATTGTTTCTGTTAGGCGTCTGTTTTCAAAACAAAGCAGAAACTCGAGCTGTAGATTTTTGGGCATTTAGTAAGAAAAGCAAGCACAAAAAACCCAACCAAAAGCCAAATGGGCAATACTTTTTAAATAAAAATAACATTTTTATAGCTTACAGAGAGTCGAATTTCCAATAAAAAGATATTTCAAAAGCAGTTTTTAGCTTGAAAATGGACATGATTGACTTAAAGTCATGAAATACAACGCGTAGCGCCCTCTATATCGTTTCAACGTGACCCGTATTAAGCAAAATAAAGAATTTTTCGATGAAATAGTGTCTGAAAATCCATTTGTCGCAATCAGAGTTGAAAACTTGCAGGAAATGCTGCAGGAAAATAGATAAAACGGTTTAATTGTTTCATAACTTTTTTCTGGTCTAAAAGCAAAGTTATGAGAAAATAAGAAAACATTTTACCATTTTACCAATTTTGCTGCATAACAAGATATATAGAGGCAAGCGGCTGAAGGTATATACTAAAGAACCAAAACAAAAAACGAAGGATGAAGGATGAAGTGACATCTCTTTTTGGCCCTTTTTGGCATGTTTTCCCCCTTATTG
>JAAUYL010012145.1_pt1 | contig 13802 bp, 9 predicted proteins | sample 7278011 | NCBI WGS metagenome assembly JAAUYL01 (sample SAMN14350225, study PRJNA611818) | marine sediment metagenome | isolation source: surface marine sediment (1.8m) | place: French Polynesia: Moorea | collected 2018-08 | reverse complement strand
TTTCCGAGTTTGTTTTTGTTTACATTTGTCGTCATCCCGAACGAACCAATCAGCGTCGAGCTCTCGTCCTCTCTGAATTGGTGGAATATCAAAACCATTAAAAAATAATTTTTCCTAGTTTTAAATTTAAAAATGTACAAAAGTCAATTAATGCTTAGGTAACAACATAAACTATTGTAACCGATTCAGCATTTATCAAATAGACACAAAATATTATAAAGACCAAATGAATCTAGGGTAAAATAAGTGTATGCCGCCGTAGGTAAATGGCGTATTTATGACTCGTATTCGACGAGAGCAGGCTGCATGACTTCATAACATGGCGAATGTTGTGTTTCGTGGCCTCGCAGCCTCGAATACCTGAGATGCGTATAGAGGCCGGAGTGGCGCATTATTTGCAATGAGGAAGAAAGTTGAGGCCACTCGCGAAATCGATTCACGACGGCCTCGTCGAGGCTTGCGGAAGTCGGCGCTCTCCCTGGTTCTTGATTGATGGAGAATGCAGGAGAGGTTCGCCAACCGCGAGATCCACGTCCTCGGCTTGAACAAAAATCCGGCCTCTCACAGGAGACGAGTAGGTAGCCTCGCAGCCTCGTGAGCCGCAAAGATTTTATTGTCTAGGAGGAAAAAATTGTACAGTAAAATAGGACAAATAATTAAATCAACGATAATGAGCAATTTCACATGTTTTTTTCCTCGTGCTTTTTATAGACTGCATTTCTGGAAAAATCAAAGCCTCGAGGCCTCGGCTCTACTGCTTTTGTGAGTATAAAAGATAAGATATACGGGAGGCAAGGAAGAAGGGCTGCTTCGTCTTAGCTGAAGGTTGATGCTTTGGAAGGAATACTTCCTAAGTTCCTAGTTCCTACATACTTTTTTCTCTATTTTCAGTAAAAAAGCCTGCTATGATCGCATCATGACCATGTATTACATACATTTAAGCTACTTAACAATCAACATAACAATCAATTTATCATTCATTATATGTACCTACAGCCTGTAGGCTACAGCTAATCAAATCCAGCAAAAATGGTCTTTCCCAAAGTATGTCTATGTACATGGGTATTCTTTGGGAAGTCCTGATAAAACTAAAGTTGACGATTTCAATGACTACTTATAGGAATCACACTTCACAACGGCTTGGTTTTCATTCTCTTTTGCTTCTTCGGTTTCCAGAAACAGGTTTTGGGATTCCCAGTTTGTTGATTGTACCCAGCATTGTCACTTAACCTGGATGTCATCAAATAAGTGTATGAATTGAGGGGAAAAATTCTAAATAAGGAAAGAAATACACAAAGACTTTGCTCGACTTTGAAGCACAGTCCTGTACGAGCTGGTTTTTCAGCCAGGTGTACAAAACATAATCCATAAATTAATATGAGTAAATCAACGCTGATAATTTTTCGTGTGCTACTGGCCTTTGGACTACTGATAACTCTGACCAAGGCAGAGTTGCTATGCAATGAATTTCCTGGTTACAGGTAAGCAAGTCTTTGGATTCTTAAATATTAATATTTATCAGCATTTCATATTTTTCCTGTGAAATCAAGATGCGTCAGCCATAAGATATGCCTGAGCGACGACGCGTTTGTTACAACCCCTGAGGATGAAGACGATGTCGTGGACGAAGTATTCGGTGTCACGGACGAGGCTATCGACGTCGGCGGCACAGACCCAAGGAGTGATTCGTCGAGACCAAGTAAGATTATCATTACATTTGAAACCAAATTCAAGCTTCAAAATTAAGTATATTAATCAATGAAGGAACCATCCTTGATGACATTGAGTGCTCTCCCGCCGTCGGAGACATTCGAAACAGCCAAAACACGGGAGATGGCGAGTTCGTTTGCTGCCAGGAGACCAACATTGTCCCATTGAACCCAGGATCCGGAGAGCCTGTTCAAGATTGTCCCTCGGACACTCATGGGTATTTAATTGAGATTTCTTATTTGCGCCAAATGGTCGTATTTGATCATAAACTTGCTTTCTTCCAGGTGTGTTGATGACGAGCAGTGCGACCCGAATGCACTGATCGCCAAGAAGTTCGGGCTTTGCCAGCTTACGCACCAGACATGCTGCCACAAGGGAGCCATCACCGACCAGTCTATTCTGCAAGATTGTCCTCGAGACACTCACAAGTAAGATCCGCACGTTTTCACAACTTTTTTCATTTCTACATTTTCTTCCTTTTGAAGTGTTGTCGCGAGTTCTCGATGCAAGACGGAGCGCTTGATCATCCGGGATTTCGACACTGGAGACGAAAAGTTGACATGCTGTTTGAAATCTCAGACTATTGCGACTTGCTCGGACTTCAAATCTGATGGTTACACGTGAGTAAATGAATAAGATTGTTATTGTGCAAAGAAAATCCTTTTATTGACACTATCACAGTTGCGGTCATTGTCCGTCAAAAAGTAAGGCTTACCCTGACGATGTTGACGAGGCCGTCTGTGTCGACGACGGAGGCCAGCCAACGGAGGAGGAGTGCTGCAGCGTTGACGACGTTATTGCAAGACCCAAAGTAGACGAATGTCCTTCTGGCACTCACACGTAAGTCCGCACCTATTGATCACTTTTCTAAGTATTCGATTTCACGGAAAATTATGGATTTTTTAGTGTCGTAGAGGCCCTGAGATGCAAGGAGGCAACGCTGACGGAGAAGATGTCTTCGGACAAGACGCTCAAGATTTGCTGCCTCAACAGTCAGATCGAGGCCGATCCCGACGACTGTATCCTGTTTGGACGAGATGGTTTTAGGTATTGAAAATGTTATTTTATGTACTTGCGCCATCGTATTTCTTACTTGCTTGTCTTCCAAAGCTGCACTGAAAAGGAGGAGTGCCAGAAGGGCCCCGGGAGCATGAATTACCCCGATCGTGTGACAAATGCGTTGTGCGTCGACCCCGACACCACCCAGATTATCCCCAGCCAGACGTGCTGCCACAGCGATGACATCGCCAAGTTCACCCCAGACAACTGCGACTCCGCCACTCACGTGTATGCCGGCTACTATGCGGAACTCACACCCATCAAAGCTTAACCGCGTTCTTGTTCTTTTCAGGGTTGTGGAAACGGAACTCTGCAACATCAAGAAGTTGGGTCCGAGGACGACTCATGTCTGCTGTCTAAAATCCCAAGTTCAGAAGGAGGACCCTGATCTCTGTGTCGACTACAAGGACCAAGGCTACAGGTAAAAGTAATTTATATAGTAGACCTTGAGTAACACACATTTACTATCTGCGATGGTTTTTTTCAACTCTTTTTTTTTGTTATGCAGCTGTGTGAAAAAGTCTTCGTGTCAACCGGGGATCGGGAGTCCGCCGAGACCAAGGGACATCTTGAACTCGATCTGCAAGGACCCGAGGTCGGACTCCTCCGCGGAGGATGACGAACAAGTGTGTTGCCACCAGGACGACGTTGCCCAGCCGGCCGTCGAGTGTAGCATCTTTGCCAAGGACGAGTTCAAGTGCGTCGACGTCAGCGAGTGCCTCGACCCGGTCCTCCTCGAGGAAGGCCAGAGCTTCTCGGCCTCGACGCGATCGGCCTCGTTGGAGACATCACTTCGGCAAAGTAATTTCGATCCAAATGAGGGTAATTAAAATAAATAAGCCATTAGGACATTTAACTTTGCATAACAACGCCAACGCATGTCCTTTGCAGTTGTGAATGTCAATCCTAGCTTGGCCATTTGTCCTGAAAAAACCTCGGTCTGCTGTCACACTGTCAAGCCACCGGAAGTTCCACCAACGAATCCTGACGGGGAAAATTGTGATCCTGGTTTTGAGTGCATTCCTTTGAAGGTACGGATCCTACTGTTTACCTGCTTCATTACCGCGAGAAACATTTAATAAGTAGATACATACATAGATATTTTCAAAACTCGTGTTTTCTACAGAACTGCAAGGCGCAGACGACCTCCAGCGTGTCAATCTTGATCGACCCCAGGAGCGACGCGACCAGCTTGAGGATCGACAACAGAGGCCAGTGTAAGAGTGACCTCGAGATCTGCTGCAGAAAGAGCAGAGGCATTGACAAGCCACCAACCACGGTCGTGACGTTGCCCCCGACCACCGCGACCACGCCGCCAACGGTCGCGCTTCCAAACATCACGGTGCCGACGTACATCCCGAAATGCGGCCAGCATAATCCAGAGGGCGTGGGGCTAAACATCAACAACCCCATTGACGCAGAGATTGCAACCCAGTTTGGCGAGTGGCCCCACACCTGCCTCCTCCTGGAGGTTCGGCAAAACGTCGAGTTCTTTGCTGGCGGAGCTTCCCTGATCGCCAGGGGCATCGTCCTCACAGGTGCCACAAAGGTTAAGGGTATCCAGGCCGAGAGGTTGCTGGTTAGGTGCGGCGAATGGGACACTCAGTCCTTCAGCGAGCCCAGAAAGGAGCAGACCAGAAAAGTCAAGGAGATCGTCGTCCACCCCCGCTTTGACGTCCTCGAGTACAACTACGCCGTCCTGATCCTGGAGGAGGAGTTCAAGCTGAACAAGCACATCGACACGATCTGCCTGCCCGACAAGCCCGACCTCAGGGACGGCCAGTACATCAAGGAGGGCTGCGTGGCCACTGGCTGGGGCAAGACCAACTTCGAGAGCGACCAGTACCAGACGGCCATGAAGCAGGTCAAGCTGCCGATCGTCGACAACCCGGTGTGCCAGAAGCAGTTGAGGCTGACCGAGCTCGGCTTTGGGTTCAGGCTCCACAAGGCCGACATGTGCGCCGGGGGCAAGACGGAGGCCGACACTTGCGAGGGGGACGGGGGCGGGCCCCTGGTATGCCAGCATCCTCGAGACACAGACAGGTACGTTCTCGCCGGCATCACGTCGGCTGGCATTGGCTGCGGCCGTATCAACGTCCCCGGGGTCTACGCTGCCGTCCCCGACGGCCTCTGCTTCATCCATTGGGCGACGAGGTGCAAGGTTGGCCGGAAGTACAGCGGCTTCTACAACTACCCCGACTGCGACAACTGGATCGAGAAGGAGATCGTCCTCTTGACCGGGGGCACCGGCAACAAGGCGGCCTTGGCGAAGGCCAAGGCCTTGCAGACCTCCTGTGTTGGCAGAAGAAGCGGCCTCGAATGAACCCGATGAGCCAATATGATGTGATACATTCATACAAAGTAAAGAATAAACTGCTGAACCAATTTTATATCGACATAAAACCGGTTTTATGGCAGCACTGTTATTTACTTTTTTGTACCTAAGACTAATCTGGATTAAAAGCTAAAACAAAGACATTACTATAAGACTCAGATATTTATGACAATTTCAAAAACTTTGGACTTCCCTATTTAGCCCAAGCATTTATGATAGCACCCACCAAGGCCAAGGTTCAAAGAGAATACACGTAGCCTAAGTAAATATGGAAATGTATATAAAAATCAGGGAAAATGTTGCAAGCTACATACAAGGAAATTTTAGGGATGTCCGCGAGTGGCGTTGGTTTTATCTGTTTACCAGCTGGGATTCCCAAAGCTGAACAATAATTGCTTGGAGCAGTCAAGCATGTAGGTACCTATACCTACGAGTATCTTTATTTAGTGCCCAACATTAAAACACGATATACCTAACTATATAAATCTATCTCGTGGTCAGCTTGAGCAGGTTTTGCTTGAGGAATTCTAAAGTTATCATCAGACTGGTTCTGAGACTTGTCGCGTGCAAAAGTGATCTCCAAAGTGAATAATTAAATAAATTTTGTTGCGTTGAAAATTCTCGGAACACCAGAAAAAAGGAGGAAAAAATCGTGAAATCTCGCAGATATTAACATAGGAAATATGGCGAAAAGTACATTTTTGATTGTGGCATTGTTAAATTTCGCTCTCGTGTGCTATGCCCGACCTCAGGACTCAAATTCGGACAGGCCTAAATGTGACGATTTTCCTGGCTACAGGTACTTTGCGATTAACTGTTATGCGAATTTAAACTTAAAAATTGACCACAATTTATTTTTTTGCGAAAAGATGCGTGTCAGCAATAAAATGTTTGCGAGACGAAGATTTTGCCAACAAGCCCCAAGATGAGGCCTCTGTTATCGACGAAGTTTTTCTCAACGACGGTCGCGATGACCTCGGAATCAGAAACCAAGATAGACGTGAGTAACAAGCTCTACTCGGACTCGTTATGGATCTTGATGATCACGTTACTGTTGGTCTTTTCAGCCGAGGACGCGGTCTGCTTCGAGTTGGCCGACATTCGCAACGACGAGCCCGTCTGCTGCAAGGAGGCGAACATCGTGCCTGACGTCCCTTCGAACAGCGACAGCCTGTTCCTCTGCTCCGAGTTCCAGGCGGAGGGCTACAAGTAATTTTATTGTTCAGTTAATCCACTTCCGGTGTGAGCTTAGAATTCACACCGCTTCCGTTTCCTGTCTTTGTCCCGGTAGATGCGTGGCTGAGAACAAGTGCATGAAGAGGGTCCTGGGCGAGAAGCAGAGTGACCTCGCAGAAGGGGCCATCTGTGTGGACTCGAGTATCAGGCAGCAAGGCCAGGGCGGTAAGGCTGAGGACGTCTGCTGCCACCCCAACAACATCATTGAGGACGACGGCGGCCTCAGCTGCTTCGATCTGCCGGGGAACAATCACAGGTTGAGACATCTGCCCATTGAGACTTCTTTCTGAAATGTACGCGATGTACTATGTTTTTTTAATGGATAGGTGCGTTCCAGCGGCGACTTGTGTTCCGAAAAATTTTACGATTAAGCAAGACTCGTTGGAGGACGCGGCCTCATGTCTCGAGCCGAGCAACACCTGCTGCCACGTGAACAATATTGTCGACGACGACTATGGCAGCAGCAACGACCCCGTTCCCTGCACCTCCTTATCTGACCACAGGTATGATCCATATCTCACACCATCTTGAACTTCATCGTGATCAAGACTGTGGAGGCCAAGCTGAAAGTTCCTCTGCTTTTTTACAGGTGCGTCAAGAAGGACGAGTGCCAGCCTGACGTTAGAGGCTCGACGAATCAAGTCAATGGTCAATGCACTGACCCAAGACAAGGCGGACTTAGGTAAACATGAAAATCCAGTCCAATTTCACAAGATTTTTAAAGTGCGTCATCTTTTATAGTTTTGGTGAAGTTTGCTGCCATCTTGATGATATCGTTGAGGAGCCCAAGCCCAAGTCATGCTCCGTGTACGAGCGGGACGGGTACAACTGCGAGGCCCCCAACAACTGCCTCGACGAGATCATATCGCACGGCGGCGAAGGCCTCTTCGGGGTACGCCAGGCCGACAGTAAGTTCCACGACTTCATCGTGATCAAAAGCCGGAAACAAAACATGTTTTGCAGTACCTGACGATGAGTATATGCCGAGACAAGGAGTGTGCGAGGAGTTCACAAATGGACAGCGGCACGTGTGCTGCTTGGAGACCAAACCAAAGACAGTGCCACCCCCTGTTTCTCTTCAAAATTGCGAATCACTTCCTGGATACAAGTGTATTCCAGGCCTAGTAAGAATCTTAATTTTACCTTGGATTTTAAAAATCATGTTGACGTCATAAATGTTTTCTTTAGAAATGTGGAGACGGAGAGACCATCACACCAGTGGACATCAGACAAGAAGTATTTTTGATCGAAGACAAAGACCGAATTTGCCCTGGAGACCAAGAGATTTGCTGTAAGCCGAAAGAAAACATCGATGACAAAACAGTTCCAGTCCCAGGCCCTCCAAAGGTTGACTACATTCCAAGGTGTGGCCAGCACAACCCCCAGGGCCTTGACATCAGGGTGGCCAACCCCAACGATGAGAAGTTTGCCACTCAGTTCGGCGAGTGGCCTCACGCTTGCCTCCTCATCGAGAACGAAGACGGGACCGATTTCATGGTGGGCGGGGCCTCCCTGATCGCCAGGGGCATCGTCCTCACGGCCGCACACAAGGTCCTGGGCAAGAACGCCGCCAAGCTTAGCGTGACCTGCGGCGAGTGGAACGTTAAGAATCACGACGAGCCAAGGAGGGAGCAGACCAGGAGAGTCAAGGAGTTTGTCATCCACCCGAGCTTCTCGGGAATCAAGAGGGTTCTCAATGACCATGCCATCCTGATCATGGAGGAGGATTTCTTCTTGTCGGAGCACATTGACACCATCTGCTTGCCCGAGTTCCCCAACCAGAAGGACGGCCAGTACCTCAAGACTGGCTGCGTGGCCATGGGCTGGGGAGCAAAGCGTTTCCAGAGTAACATGTACCAGGCTGCCCTGAGGCAGATTGAGCTGCCGATCGTGACCAACCCCTGGTGCGAGGCCGCCATGAAGCAGACCCGACTCGGGCAGAACTTCCGGCTGCACAAGTCATTCATCTGCGCCGGCGGCAAGGCTGGCGAGGACACTTGTGAGGGCGACGGTGGGGGCTCCCTGGTGTGCCAGCATCCCAACGACTCTGATCGGTGGGTGATTGCCGGGATCACAGCCTGGGGCATCGGGTGCGGGGTCGAGGGCCGCCCCGGGGTCTACGCAGACGTCGCCGACGGCCTTTGCTTCATCGACTGGGCGACCAAGTGCAAGACCGGCCAGAAGTATCGCGGCTTCATCAACTACCCCCAGTGCAATGGCTGGATCGACAGAGAGATCTCCTCTTTGTCCAGGAGTTCAGATCCAAAGGCGCCATCCTACTTGAACAAGGCCAGATCCCTGAAAGAGTCTTGTCCCATTGACTTGTCTGACCTGGAGAAGCGAGACGATATTAGACAATAAATTAAATTCAGTTATCTCATTATAATAAAATAAATAAAGTCCATATAACACTGACCCAGACTATTAAGCAATACTTTTTATTTGTATTGGAATACAAATACCAATACTCGGTCAAAAAAGTACTTAAATACCAATACCAATACTGTTCCAAAAAAGTATTGAGTATTCGATACAATACTTTTTCCAATACTTTTATGATAAAAAAATTCTTGTTTATTTTTTCATTAAGAATTTTGGCTGCAGTTGAGCATCAATTTTAGAGGCGGAGTTGTCAATATTAGAATTACAGGTTAATTAGCCAACTACCACCTAGCAGAAGCGACGCTAAAGAAGTTTGAATTTGTTTGGTGGAGGAAGTGACACGTGCGTGCTAATTAGCAATTGCTAAAATTGAGCATCAAGCTCAATTTCACACTCTCCATCCCCACATTTTAGAGGTGAATTTCTTGGAAAAGTATTGAGTATTGATTTGGTAAATCAGTATTGGAATACCCAATAAAAATACTGTTTTTCAAAAGTATTGGAATACCAATATTAAGTACCAAAAGAGTATTGAATACTAGTATTCGATACTTAAGTATCGAATACTTACTAGTCTGCACTGACCCAAAGTAAGCAAGCGTCAGTCATCGTAGCCTTCACCCCAAAATCCACAATGGCGTGTAGCGTGATACTGGTCTGCACCTACATATATTTTATGAGCTGCTGCCCTGCCAATAATTACATAATAATGTTTTTGGTGCAACGCGAAATGCACATGGACATAGTAAATAGACAGAGCTCATAACTGGTAGGGGAGATCGGCCACTCTCCCAATCCCATAACAACTCTTTTATTTAGTATTGACTTAGATTCCTATACAACAATATATTTAGTTGGGGTATTGTGTTGATTACACAAGAAACGCGTGCAAATAGAGGCCAATTATATGACCGAGGCCGCGAGGCTGTCGAGGTCGCTCGCCTGCTAATAACAATTGAGCATGTGTGCGTAAATGTAAATAAGATACCAATGTCTCTATCGGCAGCAGCAATAATGAACAGTTTCACGAGCTTTTTTGTTCAACACACAAAATTGCGTTTCTTTATTTATTTTTGTCATCTCTTTTCTCGCAAATATATCATATTATCGTACAGAAATCGGGCTAGAGTCGTATTGTTTGTTTTGTTTTTGTTGCTGTGGTAGTATGTAATTTTTCAATCAATTAATATTTTTAATTTTAGTGTGTAGATATCCTCTGTAGTACTTACTTCTTCGTTGTTACATAGAATTTCGTATCATATTTTGTCAAGAAGTTTAATTATTATTACTTCTTTCTTCTCTAGGTTTTTCAATATCTGTGGCCTAACTAGTGTAAGGTTCCTAAAATGGCGACTGGCATTATTAAGATTATTTTTGTTTGAATGGCTTGGGTCGACGAACTAAACTAACATAGTATATTCTTTTCGCAGTGTTGCTGTTGTTGAAGTTGCTCGATAGAAAAGTATGGCTTCATTTTTAAGAATATTTCCTTTATCGTGATTAATTACAATTTTTGTTGTATAGGCAGAAGACAAGAAACAGTTGGTATTTTTGGAGGACAGTTGTAAGGTTAAAAGCAGTTTTTCCATAGTTCATTTTTGCAGTATTTTATTTTATTTTGTTATGCATCCTGGTCCCCCGGAGAAATCTTTTTTAGTATGTTCAAATTTTTCGTGTGTTTTTTGGAAGTCGGGAAAAAATAATAAAAATGAGTAAGATCTGGCTGTAAATATCACTACTGTAGTTTTATGCCTTTTTTAAATTTTCTTCTTCTACTTGGGGTATCATTTGTTTTGTGTCTGGCTTAAGAAAAGATTTTTGTTTGTTCCATCGATTCAGTTTCATTTTTATTATTAGATTTTCTGTGGATTTTGGACGTTTCAAAATGGCAATCTACTTTTACTCGTGGTTGGTGTGTTTAATGAGAAATTAATTAACAATAATTTTAATAAGTGCATCTTGTGTTTTTTTTAAAGAAATGGTTGGAATAGCTTTGAAAAAATATGCCAATTTTTGGAGTTTTGAAGAATAATGATCAACAATTGTTTTTGTCCCATTCTGAATGAAATGCTGGCTTTTTCTAACAATGGCTTTTTACCTATTTACGCATAAGAACGACAGAAAGAAATGTCATGTGGATAGTTGAATCATATGAAAGCATGATCAAAATCAAGTCAAAAAGATCGTGGTGTGTTATTTGTTCATGTTGGTATATGTGTACGTATTTTTCTTTTGTCTTAGTAGCAATAATGTTTCATTTTTTGGCAGTTCTGTGTATACTTGGTATTATATTATACTTAATATATTCAGACATGTTTTAATAGGCAAAACCATTTTAATGTCATTCACTCGATTGATCAGCATATTTATTATATAGATTCTACTTTTTAAAAAAAATGAACACGGCAGTATACGTATAGATACTCATTTCATTTGGATGATCTATACTAAAATTAAACCATCATCTTCTAGGGTCATCTTTAAGTTCTTCAGTATTATCTTTGGTTTCATAATTTATTGATTTTTTGTGCTGCCGATCCTTGATCAATGTCACACTTTCACACTGCAGAATTGTTCAATTGAATCTACGTTTCTTTAATTCGCACAACCACAACAGTATTATTGTCAAGAAGTTCAGTTCTTTTTAATGGCAGATTTTTTTCAATTTCATAAGTGTCATTGTGTTTGTTTTCCGGGGATCTAAGATTTTTTCTTGGTCAGATCTCGGTTGCAGTGAGATCACTTGTTTTTAAATGTCTTATGGAGTTGACGCGCAACGGCGCAACTTCCGTTTTATTGACGTTGGTTTTGTGATGAACAAAATCAGAATCACGCACATGTTAATTTTATTTGGCAGTGCAGGCGCCAACATTGGTTGTCCTATTGATCGAGATAACTTCCGATCTCTCTGATTTTGGTTCGTTGTTGTGATCAAGTTCTTGATCTCTGTGATCGTTGATTGCGATCACGTTTCCTTAAATGGCCACTTGTCTTGTCACGTTCAATTTAGCACCAAAGGAGGGTCGTCTGTTTCTCAGTTGCAGCACATGTTTCCCAGATTGGTTTTGAGCGCTTTACAGTCTGATCACTCCATGACGGCCGGCGATTCGCTTTCGCTTTGATCAAGTCTTTTGCGATCGGCCGTACGTCTTGGATCTGAAAACCGAGATACCGGAAAAGCTTGCAAGTGTAGGGATCGGGGGAAAACACATGGCCACCTCAGCCTCCTTCTTGAATAACATTGGGAGAGACTCCTTTGCTCGCTCATCCTTGATCAATGAGGATCTTTGATCGCGATCTCGATCGTTATCGGCAGTCTTCTTTGGTTTTGGTTTTGGTTTTTTGTTCTTGGACGCGAGATCGTCCGGATCTGATCATGATTCATCATCATTCAGTTTCTATCGTCGACACAACATTCACATCGAGATCTAGAGTACACATCTTCTTCTTTGTTTTCTGTATCCTAAACATCACCAGTATCAGCATCATTTTTCTAGCGAGTCACGCCATATTTTTGACATACGGCGTGGTCACACACTAAGGTTCGACTTCGGCAATGTCTCTGTCATTATCCTGGTCGTGGATTGGGACGCTTAGGATACGTCTCCGTTTCAAGTGTCGACCTGGAAGTCTTTGCCTAAGTGGCCGAGCTTTCTCGCCAGTTCGTGCATCACCTCCTTGAAGATCATGGAGTCAACATTTTGGCCTGGAAAATGGAACGAAAAGGGATCGTTTTAAATTTGCTGAATCAGACGCCTCTCGCGCTCGGAACTAATTGAGATTCAAGAACAGGAAGCTTCAAGTATGCCGACTTCCGGCAATCTTGACGCTAAAGATTTTTGACCTAAATTTTTACTCGTCGAGACCTTGACATTGTTTGGAGTTTTGAGTGAATCCGGATTGGATCAATTCATACTAACCTAACATGTAGAAGAGGAACCAGTCGCCGACGTAGCTCTTCTTGACGATGGTGTTGATGACCTCCCGCCGGATGAGGCGGAAGCGGATGTACAACAAGTAGGCCCGCATCTTTGGGCTGATGACGATGATGACTCGATAGACGATGACGAGGAAGCTAAGGATGCTGAGGACGATGAACCAGAACCAGAGGAAGATGTAGACTTTTTCGTTGACAATGTTGAGCGGCAGGAGGCAGAGGGCGTCGTGCTTCTCCACCTCGCCCGACGTTCCGAACTTGTGGAACGTGCACTTGGTCATCCGCGGGAACACGTAGATGAGCGGGTCCAGCCGGTCCTCTTGGTCCTGCTCCGCGAACGCGATCACTTCAAGGCCGAACGTCAGGAAGGCCCCGTCGAAAAACCGGTCCATCAAAAACATTTGTCCTGCAATACAAACAAGCAACAATCAGTACCATCATATTCGCATACACGTTATCGTTAAAGGCGATTTCACGAGGTGGTTTTTTATCCGCTCTTCCTCACTATAGGCTTTTACGTCAATGGAGAGATATAGCTTCGCCTAGCCTTGCCTTCCTTGTCTTGTAAGAGAAGAAGTTGTAATGCTCTGCTCTGCTATTTTTGTACGGCGACGGCCTCGCTTTCTCCTCCTCACTACACTACATTGCGAGGCTCCTGCTGCTTCGGGTAAAACCAACGAACAAGCCTTCGAAAAACTTCTAGCGTTGAGGAGATTAAGTTTCGGGATTGGCATCGAGAGAAAAATCCTAAACTCATTATCGTTCGGCAGAAGCGGCGGCGGCCTCAGCCGTGGCCTCGGCTCTGGCAGTCGAGGCCGACCTCGTGTACTACACACATTGCCTCCTCTTCACGTACGACAAGCTTACTAGCAGAACTTACAAAGTTAAGTTCGATCTCGATCCTCTTGCGAAAGAAAAAGTACATTGTTCGAACGATCGGTTGGTTGAGAAAGAGAGAGAGAGACTTCATTTTAGGGCTTCGGATTAACCGGTTAACACACGCACTGTGCCCTCGCCTTAATTGATTTTTCCAAAAAATCCGAAAGAATTCGAAATATGCCTAGTGCGGTGACACACAGAGACGACACAGAGCCCTATTATACTTAGTCTGAGAAAGACATGTATAGTAGATATCTACTCTAG
>JAAUYL010091347.1_pt1 | contig 13814 bp, 17 predicted proteins | sample 7278011 | NCBI WGS metagenome assembly JAAUYL01 (sample SAMN14350225, study PRJNA611818) | marine sediment metagenome | isolation source: surface marine sediment (1.8m) | place: French Polynesia: Moorea | collected 2018-08 | reverse complement strand
CCCTCGGCTACGCCTCGGGTGAAAACAGCAAGCACTCATTGGGAAAATGCCCCCCACTCATTGGGAAAATATCTGCACTATATAAGACGTAGGAAAGTAAAAGAACTACTAGTCCCCATTTTGTTGAATTTGAATTTTCCCGTCCTTTTTCTCCTCCTCCTCCTCTTCTGCCATTTGAATGCTCACTTGAGAATTGCTGCTCTTATTGTCAAAAGCCACAACTAAAAAACAGACCGTTATTTTATGCAAAAATTATTTCATATCGTATTTCACCTTTATTTAGTGATGGGTTGTATTTATTTTTTGAGTCGACTTCAAATTCTAGAGATATTTTTCTTCTGCTAGGATGAGCTTCTGAAATTCGTATTAATGCTCAGAAATTACAGATGCGTAAAATCAAACCAATTAAAACCAAATTAGCATTACAATACAGACACTTGAAACAATTTTCACAAATAATCTTACCTTTGTTTAAATCTTCTATGGCTTCTAAAACATCATCAAAATCAATCGGTTCTTCTGGTGACTGGTCAATTTTGTTTTTCTTCTAAAAACAATCTTGAGAATATCTTTTTTTTTAGAATTTATTTTGTAAACTTACTTGGAGCTCGCGGGCAAATCGCTCCTTTTCTCGTTTTCTGGCCCAAAATCTCAGAAATTGACTCAGGACATAATGAAGCACGTAGACGACAGCTGATATTCCAATACTGACCTGTCAAAAATGTAAACAAAATTGTTTATTTGTTAGCAAACAAAATAATAATAATGAATACTGACCAACCACCAGAGGCAAATGGCGTGGACAGAGCCTTTGAAACTGATATAGGACTGAGTTTTGGTCATAGTTTTGTTCCTTACTGTTATTTCTGCAGCACATAAAATATGGTTAGGTTAAAATCATCTGTACCAAGAGAGCTGCAGTTGTTTGTAAACAAAAGTGTTAACATATATGAATATGGTCCTCAGATTGGCTAGGTTTTCTAGCAGGTGCATTTCTTCTCCATGCACAAACTGGAGTGATTTTATCAATTGGTATATCTCCCAATGAATCATAAGCAACCCGCAAGAAAATGGCAGAAAAACATTGCGATTTCCATTCAAAATGGGGATACTTTTTTGGGAAAAAAACAGCTCCAAAAGGATTATTTTTATTGGATCAAGCAATCATTTCAATGGTTTTTTTCAGGCGAAGAGGGGCAAATCGAAGCAGAAAATATGACGATATTTATGTTATTTATTTATTTTGTGAAAATCTTCTGGCACAAAATTCGTGCGGAGGCTGACAACTTAAATGCCCCATCACCTTTCGGAGCACAGTGTCTCTACTCTTAGATCGATGTTCCATTTGCAACCCTGTGAATAAATGGCGCTAGAAGTCACTGTGCTTTGCAGTCGGGCTTTTGTGAAAGTGAGAAGTTTATTCAATTAATTCACCTCCTGCAACCAACGTCAGTTTTTCGACTCAAAAGTTTCGAATTTTCCGTGGAGAAAATCTGAGAAGATGAACAGAAATTAAGCATATTTTTGAGGACCCTAATCATTTATATATTTTTTTTAATAATTTATTTAAAAATATCTCAACGTTGTTTATATGTTAAAACATTTATTTGATTTATTTTTTGAAATTAAAAATATGAATTTGGTCATTGTTGGTTTTTGGTGGGATTTGTGATGTGGGTGAAATGAATTTCTGTCTCAGCGAAAGTTTTTTTCTCGGATTTTCATGGAAAAAAATGTGTTTCTCCAAAAGGAACCGGCGTGAAACCGAAAGTAATTTTGGCATATTTTAGAGGTCAAAAGCGACTTGCAAAAGGTCACAAAAATATATTTATTCTTTCTTTGTGGAACTAGAAATTGCAGATTACATTACACAGCTAAGAAAGGGAGACAGACTTTTTTATAGACTTTAACCCCAATAGATCCAGTTTCGGAAGCTAGTCATGTTTTATGTAAAAATACTTTTATTTAGTAAATATTGTCAAAGTTAACTGTAGCTATTGATGCTTTTGGGATTTTATTTCACCCGCAAGATCAATATAAAAGCTTAGTAATGCAAGTGATCACTTTCTAGAGCTCTTTGTGTTTTTTAGATGGGACAAAATTGGAAAATACCCCAGGGAAAACTAGGGGAATTGTTAAAAAGTAGGCGGAAGGGGGAGACTGGAGGTAATGCTATTATTGGAATTTAGTACCAACAAACTGACTATTTTTACTGCCATCGTACTTTTAGAAATTATAAAATATTTTGTGCTTTTAAAAAGATATGTTTAGACATTTTTTTAATGAAAACAAACATTGGAAAAATGCTTTTACTTTTACTAGAGGTGCAAAATAAAAGGGGGTGAGCAGGGAACCAGAAAATTGGATGGATGCTAGCTCTCTTTTTTGGTATGCAAAACATGAAGATAATTTTTACAAAAATACTTCGGTATTTACTTTAACGGAATTTCAAAAGCAAATGTTGCCTCAAATCGTGGGAGGTTAGAATTTCACAGATAGACAAAGCCAGTCCGTTCAACGATCTTAGAATTATGACTGCGTGAAAAGTCGCTGCGTTTTTAAAAACCGCGCCAAAAAATGCCCCAGCAAAAATTCCAAAGACAGTCACACCGAAAACTGTCTTTTGTCCAGCCAAAGTTAGGACATTTGTCCTGTGTCTCGCCTTAAATATGGTTTGGTTGATGACGCCCTTCTTGAGCATTGTCCTGTCGTATTCGTCCAATCCTTGAGGAAAGCCAGAAAACAACTACATGACATGGATAATAACCAATCCAATATATTTACCTGCTAGCAGCTTTCTATAGATGGCAAACTCTGTCGATGTAGCAATTGTGATTAGTAAAAGATTGGTCAGTAGTATGATGCGTCCACGCTGAACTGAGTCCTGGTTGCCACCCTGGTAAGAATGCAAAACCAGAGACATTTGCCTGGATTGTCCCAGGCAAAACTCTTCCGACATTGAGAATTCAGACATGCTTCTGGCTGCAATTAATAATGACATCCTATGCCAGTGCGCAATCATATTTAAGCGGAGACAGCGAGCTTACCAATAGCCAATGTTACTGCACATAGTCCTGACAGAAGCAACTCGAATCCCATAACTATCCAAAGAGCGTTGAACTTGCCAATTCTACAGACAAATTGTGGCTTGCTGAGAAAAAGAAAACGATAGACAGCTAGTCCCAGACTCAAGAATAGCTTGTAGGGAGGGAGGGTCAGGGCAATGTAAATGTTGCAGCTTTGAAATCCAAAAGTTCCTGATTCAGAGACAAAAATGGCCAAGATGCCACCGTATTGAAGGAAAGACTTTACGGCTAAAAGACTCTGGAAAAGAAAATAAATCCATCAAAGTCCAGTCCAGCTCTTGGATTAAGCGTATAATAACCTGTTCTATGAAAATATGGACGTTGACGGGGCGATCCAGGGTGGCATACTTGATGATGTAGTGCAAAAGAGTCCCTTTCAAAGTCATGACTGCCAGGAAAATGGATCCGACAAGTCCCAGGAAAAAACAGTAGCCAAAACCTTCTTGCCATATGGTTGCTGAAAGTGAATTTTCGTCCCAAAAATCCCAGTCTTTGATTATTGTGTGGTTCATTACGTCTCTTTCTTGCCAGCTTTCAAAAATAACTATATATTTAGTTCCCCTCTTCAAAAATAGTTGGCTCTGCAGGAAGCAAATTCTCGCTACGTTTGACAACTTTTTTCCTGTCAAATTCCATTATTATCTCACGCATCCTACTCAAAAACATATAAAAATATTTATTTCAAGGATGTTTGGATCAAGGATTGCCCTTTGCTTTTTAAAAAAAAAATTTAATGTTTAGATAACGCCTCATATTAGGCGACGCCAACAGCTGTGTCAATGCCACGATCATGATTCCAAAGCTTCGAGCGAAGATGACTTTCAGAATCTTGTCCTCGGGTCCAGTCACCAAAATGGCAGCTCCCGCCATGAGTCCAAGGATGCTGGCACCAAAGCAAATGATTTGGCCCCAGAGAGTGATCACGTTTGTCTTTCTTCTAGCCTGAAACAAACTATGGCTGATAACTCCACTATTCAGCATGGTTCTGTCATGTCGTTCCATTCCTGAAAATACATTGAATTAGAAATTCTGACCAAACCAAGTTTATCATACCTGCCAGCAAACTTCTGTAGATGGCAAACTCTGTCGAGCTGATGGCCAAGAGAAACACCAGTGATATCAGCATGGTCTTTTTCGCACTTATGGCATCAGTTTCTGTTCCTTCATTGTAAGCAAACAGAAGGTCAGACATCTCTTTGGATTGTCCGTGACAAAACTCATTGGACAAAGCATACCCTTCCTTGGCATATGCTGGAACATCATGGATTTGACAATTTTATTGATAAGAAAAGATAGCTACTTAATTTACCAAACCATAGGGCATAGATGCAACCAGCAGATATGGTGGACTCTGCTCCGAATATTAATGACAACAGTTTGAATTTGCCCCCGATCAGATTTACAATGCTGGGGTGTCTGTGACAGAGGAACCGGAAAACTGCCAATCCACAGCTCATGATCAGCTTGTACGGAGGTCCACTGAGAATGCCAAACACAGTTGCGATACTGATTGACGAGAAAAAGGAAAGCAAAAAAGAATAAGGAAATAAGATGCACAGAACAGTTATGACCACCTGCAAACAATAAACATTTTCTGGATTTGGAAAAAATACTTAAAATCTTTTTAAAAACCTCTTCTATCAGAATGTGTATGTTAATTGGAAGTCTCTTGGGAGCAATAAAAAGAATGTAGTAAATAAACTGACTCTTGACAAGAACGATCATCAGCAAAATAATTAACAGAAGCACACCTAGATACAATTTTTGAAAGGTGGAATACCCATTCCAGGTTTCTTCAGAAAACGTCAAGGATACAGGTTCAAATTCTGCCAACATATTTTCCTGACAACTTTCCTTGATTCCAAAGGAAGTGAAACTGCAAACTACTTTTCTACCCAAGTAGCAACTTAAGTCGGAAGTATTAAACAATGGGGCCCTTTTTAAGCTACTTTGAGTTATACAAGTACGGACAATAATGTATTTGTTAAGTGTTAACAACTTAACGAGAATTAAAGGATGCTGTTATGTTGTGTGCAGGTACAGTCAGACGTTGCTTGATAAGGTAGCATTTAAAAAGTGGGGCCTCTTTTTTCCAAGCCACTTCAAGTTGACATTACATTGTCATTAGTTACTTGGTTTAACTTTGTTTCACACCTGATGGTTTTAATGGCCAGTAGAACCAACCTTTTAACCAGGGTTCTTTTAAGTTTAATACAAAATAGCAGATTACATCAGTTTAATGTTAAGATGCCTCCTCATGTCTGGAGATGCCAACAATTGACAGATTGCTACAACCATGATTGTTGTTGTTCGAACCATCATAATGCTGTGCAGGTTGTAAGCAGGGAAAAATCTTGGAATGAGTGCCGAAACCAAAATTCCAATCAGATTTGCGCAGAAGCAAAAGAACTGACCCTTAAGCGAAATAATGCTGGTTTTTCTTCGCGCCTGGAATGATTTCTGGTTGATGACTCCTCTTGTCAACATGGCCTGGTCATGTTCTTGAACTCCTAAAACAATATCATTTGAATGTCACTGAAGCACAATATTTATTATTTATACCTGACATGAGCCTGTGATAGATTCCGAATTCAGTGAAAACCATGGAAATTATGAGAATCAAAGCAAACAACAGGATTAGTTTTCCATGCCTGACGTCAGTGTCAGTTCCTCCATTGTATTCAAACAAAATGTCTGACATTTCTTTTGTTTGACCCTTACAAAATTGGTTTGGAAAACCGAAACCTTGCTTGGTACCCACTAAGAAGGAAGCTTGATATTAGAACAAGTCCATGTTTTAAGCCTTTAAGATGGCATTACCAATCCAAAACATTGAAATGAAACCAAAACCAACCCCAATCTCCATACTGACCACCGCCCACATGAGTTTGAGTTTGCCACCAACAATGTCAGTGACGTCTGGATGTCGGAAAATGAGAAATCTATAGATTGTTAATCCACAGCTCAAGATGAGCTTGTAGGGAGGTGTAGAAAGAATGTAAACAACTCTGCAACCGGAAGTCCCAAAGAAACTTTCAACTGGCATTGATGTTACAAAGGATACCAGAAATGATCCTTGGTTAAAGACACACAAGACTGTTATGACAATCTAATTAATTAGTTGATTTAATTAATTGATTGCTTTCTCACTAAATATTTATGATTTTTGTTACCTCTTCAATCAGAATATGAATGTTTATTGGATGGCCTTTGGGTGCAAAAGCCAGAATGTAGTGAATGAACTGACCTTTTACCATGAAAACAACCGATAAAATCAGTGCTAAAACCATTGCAAAGACCCATTTTTCAAGTCCTGGATGCTCTCGCTCAGAAGTCATTGCGAAGTGGTCAAAAATATTCTCACTCATGCTTCTGGCTTGAAGTATGTAACTATTTAACCTGTTTTAGCTTACGACAGAGCAAATCGTTAACAGGTTTTTTTCACAGGATTTAATGGGTGCACTGACATTCTCAAAAGCTTTGAAAGCTTTTCTGCCTACACAAAAGTGTTTGATTAAGAATGACTCTGAGCTTACGTCAAGTGTGGTCAAAAATAAGTAGGTAAATCTGTATTTTGAAACATTTTATTATTCTAGGGAAAATTATTTATAATTTTTTAAATAATAACAGTATTACTGGAGCCGGCAAAGAGACTTCAAGTGGTTTCTGGTGTCGTTTGATGTTAATTGCTCAGAAAATGAAATGGCAAGAGCGCCAAGACTTCTTACAAAAATCAACAGATGATATGAATTATTAGGCAATGTCACGGTTGAGATTGAGATCGAAAACTTCCGCTAAATATGTTGACTTTGATGTACTTTTTTTACGAGAATGACAACTGGATTTTCAAATGGCGTCGCATGTCATTGGATGTTAGCAGTTCACAAACGGATACAACCATTGCACCGATGCTTCTCATAAGAATTAGAAGACGGTATGAACCGTTGAAAATGGAGGCTGTCGAGATTGTGGTTGCCAAGATACAAACAACAGTCACTGCAAAACTGATCTCCTGTCCAGCCAGTGTGATAACATTGGTTTTGTGCCTTGCGTTGAAGGCTGTCTTGTTAATGACTCCTTGCTTGAGCATGGCTTTGTCATGCTGGTTTAAACCTGCAAAGACATGTCAATGGCAACTGGATCTGAATCAATGTATTTAAAACATACCAGCCATTAGTTTCTTGTACATTATGCACTCAATCGAAGTGACAAAGATAATCAAGGACAGACTCAACCCTAAAAGCATTTGACCACGTTGTAAAGATTCCAGTGTTCCATCCTGGTATGAAAACAATGCCAGTGACATTTCCCTGCTCTGTCCAAGACAAAACTCTTCTGCCAGTGAGAACTTTGATAATGACTTTGCTGCAATTGCAATTGATTGTATAAATTATTTTTTAAACTAGTTTTAAGCACCTACCAAATGTAATCAATGTAACTGAGATTGCTGACAATGTCAGCTCCAAACCTAGGATAATCCAGAGCATCTGAAACTTGTCCAAGAATCTTGTGACAATGATGGACCTGTTCAAAAAGAGAAACCTTAAAACAGCCAGGCCACAGCCCATAAACAGTTTGTATGGAGGTCCACCAAGAGCAATGAAAATGTTGCAACCTTGTGTTCCAAAAATAGTTTCAAGTGACACTGACAAAATATGAGATGTTAAGACTGCACCAAAGTAAGTAGTGTATGTCACAAATAAAACTGCCTGAAAAAAACTACTTTTTTAGCTAATCCTGGATTTGGATTCTGGTCTTACCTGCTCAATAAGGATGTGGACATTAACAAGTCTGTCCAATGGAGCATAAAGCAAGAGGTAATGTACGAAAATCCCTCTTGAACAGACAATCACTGATAATGTAATTCCTAAAGCTAAAGAATACAGCCAGTATCTCAATCCACTGTTCCATTCTGGATCAGTATTTGAATTGGATTCAAAAGTCTCCCAATAATCCATGACTTTGATTGCAGTCCAGATGGTTGTAAACTTGTTAAGCAAATGAAGACAGCTTCCGTTTGACTTCACGTATTATTTTATAAGCGGATTTGAATTTTTTATATTTTTTGTTCGCTTCCCTGTCTCCAATTTAATATTTTATATTTGATTTAATGGTCTACAAAATTGTTGAAACTTTCATCGATACGCAAATATCTTCTCATTTCAGGTGATGTCAATAATTGACTGAGTGATACAATCATAATTCCGAAACACCTGAACAGGATTCTTCTTGGAAATGAATTGTCCAATCCAGCAATGGACAAAATACTCCCGGCAATCGTGCCAACGACATTGACATAAAAACTGATAACCTGTCCCGAGAGTGTGATTACATTGGTCTTTCTGCGAGCATTGAAAGCATTTCTTGAAATCACACCGTCCTTGAGCATTTTCTTGTCGTGATTGTTCAAACCTAAACATAATTAATTGAAATAATTGGATAATTAATTTACATTAATATTAATTACCAGCCAACAGGTTTCGATAGATTAGGTATTCCATCAATGCAGCCACCATGATGATCAGCACTCCAAACATTAACAGCATGTTGCCTTCCCTCCTCTCGTCTAAAGTTCTGCCATTGTAAGCATACAGCAAATTGGACATGTCCCTAGTTCGACCCTCGCAGAAATCGTCTGACAGTGAGAAGCCTCTCAGAGATTTGGCTTCAAAAATGATTTTTTTTTAAAGTTGAATCTTATTAAATAGTTTATTTAGACAATTACCTTTGGTGAACAAGTCAAGGACAACCATTGACACACCAATCTCCATTCCAAGAAGAATCCAGAGCACCTTGAACTTCTCAATGATATTATTCAGCGCTTCTGAATACTTCAAGATCAGTAGCCTATGAAGTGCCATTCCAGTGCTGACAAATAAACGGTAAGGTGGCATGCCAACAGAGAAAAACACATTGCAAGCATTTGATCCAAACAAACTTGCAATAGTAACTGATGTAATAAATGACAACAAAAATCCGCCAAAATATACAAGCCCGGAGAGTAGAGACACAGTCTATGGCAATTATAATTTTGTCATTTGCAATCTGACATTGGCGTATTTAGCGATAAATATCTACCTGCTCAAAGAAAATGTGGACGTTGATGGGCCGATCTCTTGGAGCATGCTGGGTCAGATAGTAAATAAACAAGCCTTTCACACTTGAAGAAACAAAGAGAACAGAGCCTAAAACTATTCCATAGGACCACTTTTCCCAGCTGGTCCAAGTTGTCGATCCATCATAGAGTGGATCAGGCGCTAGCAAAGTCCAATTCTGGATCTGGATTTCTGGTGGAACGACGGTTGTGGCGTCCATGACGTGAGTCTTGATTGAAGTAAGGATGTACTCGTATTGCCATAAGAAAAGGTCAAGGGGCCTCTTTCTAAAAGGTTTTATTTTTAAAGTAAACTCAAGCTAAGGTTAAGTTGAAGATAATTGATGCTTTTAAAACACTTTGTAACGACGTTAAAACTGCACTTCTAAGTAAATTTTGAGAGCCAAGATTTCCTTGTCAATAACAATCTTGAAAAGCCATGAATCATTAGAACTTTATTGTGAATGTTTACAATGGTTTAACGTTGAGATGCCTCCTCATGGCTGGCGATGTCAACAACTGGCAGATTGCCACTACCATGATTCCAAAGCTTCGTCCAAACATGATGAGGGGTATCGTTTGATCAGGAACAATCACCGAAATGGCAGCTCCGGCAAAGATTCCAACCAGGTTGACAATGAAGCAAATGAACTGGCCCCTGAGAGTAATAACGCTCGTCTGTCTTCGAGCTTGGAACGAATTCTGGTTGATGACTCCACTCTTTAACATGGCACTGTCATGCTGCCTGGCTCCTGAAACATTTTGAAATTGTTCCTAGATATTCCTTAGAACAATGTCCATTGTCTTACCAGCCATAAGTCTTTGGTAGATTCCAAACTCAATTGTGGTTAGGACAAGAAGAAGTACCAGAGCTAGCAAAAAGGTCATTTTTCCGCGTAAAATGTCAGTGGCTATTCCACCATTGTAAGAAAACAAAAGCTTGGACATTTCCTTGGTCTGACCTAAGCAGTACTCATTTTCAGCAATTGAACCAGACAAGTAGCTTCCTAAAATGGACTTTTAAGTTTGTCAGGACCGTTTTCTTTTGATGTCAGGCATTTCTTACCAAACCAAAATAAAAAGTTAAAGCAGATTGATACCAGAAACTCCACTCCAAATACCAACCACAGGATTTTAAACTTGCCCCCAACAGTCTCAATCAAGTCTGGGTGCTTGTGAAACAGAAATCTGAAGACTGCCAATCCACAGCTCATGATCAGCTTGTAAGGGGCAAAGCTGAGCGTATGGACGACTTGGCAACCAAAGTCTCCATATATTCTACCAACAGGAATCGCCAACAGATAGGAAATCAGAAAAGCTCCTTGATTGACCAGACACAGAAGAGTGATGACAATCTGAATCATGCGCAGAGGATTGCTGACAATGTCACCAAAAATCTAAAAACAATATGACTCTTACCTCTTCAATGAGGATATGGATGTTTATGGGGTTTCCTTTGGGAGCAAACGCGAGCAGGTAGTGTATCAGCTGACCTTTGACAAGAACAATCACAACCAAGATGGCTGCCAATGTCAATCCAAAAGTCCATCGTTGGACTCCTGGATCCTCATCTTGGACATAGCCAGTCCAATCCAGATATTTCAGGCTCATTTTATTAATGCTCACACTTGAAGGAATCAATGTCATTTGTTAAAAAGAGGCCCCAAAAGTGGGTGATATTTCTGTATCATTATACACAATTACAGCCCACTTTAATGTCCATTCCAGCATAAAAAACTAAAACAAAGAAAGTACTTATTTATGACCACTGGATTTCACGCTAGGATGGTATTTAAAATCTTAATGTTCGTTAGAAAGAAAAATATTTTTTAGTTGAAATGTTTTGATTTTGGTATGTTCTCTGATTTCAGGCGAGGTCAAGAGCTGACAAAGGGACATTGCCAAGCAGAAGCCACTGCGGAAGAGGACTCGAATTGGAAATGAAAAATGAATGTCACTGAAGGTCAAGATGATTCCAACAATGATGCTAAAGATTTGAACGCCAAAGCTGATGACTTGACCAGAGAGTGTAATGACATTGGTCTTCCGCCGATTGTTAAAGATGGTCTTGGAAATCACACCCTCAGTGAGCATTTTCCTGTCATGCTTCTCCAATCCTAATCAAGAATATTAAACTGTAAAACTATATTAAAATGTCTGTCAATGTCCATACCTGACATTAGCTTGTGATAGACAGAGTACTCAGATACAACTGCTACCAATATTATTGCAACAACCAGAACAATGTAAATATCTCCTCTCTGTAACTCCTCATCAGTCCTTCCACTGTGGGACTTTAAAACTCGTGACATTTCTTCAGAATGGCCAAAGCAAAAATCATCATGAACTGAGAAAGCTCTTAGCCACGTGGCTAAAATATATAACAAAATGATTAAGTGGGTAATGAATTGGTAATACTGTACCTTCTCTTAATAAAAATGCACATATGACTGTCAAAACCATTTCCAAAGCCAAGAGGATCCAGAGGACTTTGAACCTTCCAATGGCATTGTTTACAATTGAGGCACACTTTATCATCAAAAACCGATAGAGTGCCATCCCACTGCTCATGAATATGTAGTGCGGAGGGTTTCCCAAGACAAAGAACAAGTTGCAACCATTCGATCCAAATAGACTGCCGATTGGAATTGAAGTCATCAAGGACAAGAGGCTGCTTAAATGGTAGAGGTTGTTGGCCAGCAGAAACACAATCTAAAATGTCATTGTCATAGTATAATTTATTTTAATTAATTGCTTTAATTACCTGTTCTATGAGCATGTGGACATTGATGGGACGATCTGGTGGTGCGGAAAAAGTCAAATAGTGAATAAAAACAAACTTAATGACCATGGTTGCAACAATGACCAGGCCTAAAATGACTGCAATCCACAATCCAGATCCAGATCTAGGATCTGGCAGCAAAGTCCAATCTTGGATTTTAGTATGATCCATGGTCAGATCCATATTGAAGAAGGAGCAGATTGGAACGTCGTAATAAGTTACCTAACCTTTTACAAGTGGCAAGTCCTCAAATGCTATTATTACTGCTTCCTGTTGTTGACAATCTATTAAGCATCACCAAAAACACACTTGATCCTTACTAATAGCCAGGAAAAAATGCTGGAATATAACCACAATTTTATTTATACGTAAATAGTCCCCTTCTTTTAAGGAGTTAGGTAACCTATCCCTTATAATGCTGCCCTTGACTTCTGGTTGCGCAGAAATTTCGCAGTCATGCTCCCACCCATCAATCTCAGGAGTGTTGTACTCAATTTTTGTGAGCGGGATACTCTGAAAAATAAGAGTATTTAACGGATGGACAGGGCAATTTTGGCGGAGATGACGGTGCAATGGTCAAAGCATTGTTGCTGCGTATTTCACACGTCACCCTCTCAAAATTTGATGCCTTTTTTGCGCTCCTAAAGACGTTTTCAGTTGAAAAATTCCAATATTCTTAACCAAACCTAACTTTAATGGGAAAAGGAGGCTTGACTAAACTTTCAGTTAAAAATATATAAACAACACCCTCATGTCAAAACAAACAATGAGAGTCCATAATGTTAGGTTAAACTTTGTCCCAGGTCAGTAATTTTGCCGTGCTCCAAGGATGTTTTTCCCTTCTTTAAATTGGCCCGAAAATTGATTAAAATAACCCCTTTTATTTTTTTTAGAGATTTGAGGTCAGCAGAAAACCAAGAACAGAATCCAATTTGATATCAAAGTATACAAGACCATTTGTTTTCCATAATGACTATTGCCATTGCATGCATCTCCCTTGAATTTCACCTTGCGCTGTGCAAAAATGAGTATAGAACTAATTGACCTCTAAACCCTTTACAAAATTGACCTCTGCTGTGCTGGGAGAATGTTAAAAAGTTAGCTTTTATGCAACACATAATACATCTTCCAAACTTGTAAGGACATGGAATTTAACAGAAATCCACTATATAACCTGAAAAAATCTGGATATTTTAAGGGTCTGCTTTTCTAAAATCTATGAAGCGAGATCTTCTATGCATTGCCAATCATTCAGTTTTTTGCGCCTACAAGAATTGCATCGTACGAGCTCGGGTCCTGCGACAAGTTTCGACGTGTTTCGACTTGATCATTCCTGAATATTTCCGGGAGAAAAATCACCTTAGATTTTTTCAGAGAAACGTACGAGTTCCTTCGCTATCGACAAGTTTTTACACAGTATTGGCAATGGCGGCAAAAAGGCTTTGATGCTTGAAAAGATGGACGAATAGTGAATAAATTTTCGAGCATTTTTCCCGAGTTTTTTGCGCATGACAAAAATATTTCATGTTTTCACGAATCATCGATTGTTTTCAAATAGATAGGTAATTTTATTTTTATTTATTATTTTTTCAGTGACAATTGACCAGAGAGTCCGGGACTAGCATGGCAACGGGAGCTTTTCTTGGAATTTTTAGCTTTTGTTCAACTTTTTCGACCTGGCAGTCAAGACTTGTCTTGCAAGAAATCTTTATCAAGGAATCATGAGGTGTGAACGCCAAAGAAGAGGAACCCCCGACCATGATCAAGCTTTTTTGATCATGGCTGACAACAGTGGCTGCAGAGTACAAATCCTCTGGCAACGTCACATCTTCAAGTCTTGTGAATTCAGTTG
>JAAUYL010017434.1_pt1 | contig 13814 bp, 9 predicted proteins | sample 7278011 | NCBI WGS metagenome assembly JAAUYL01 (sample SAMN14350225, study PRJNA611818) | marine sediment metagenome | isolation source: surface marine sediment (1.8m) | place: French Polynesia: Moorea | collected 2018-08 | reverse complement strand
GGCCACCGACTCGGACTCGTCCGACTCAGACCGCGAGGCCGAGCCGAAGGCCAAGCTCAAGTTCGAAACAAAAAAGAAGAAGAAAAAGTCAGAGCGACAAGTCGATCCTGCTTACATGAACTCCGGCAAGACCTTGAAGGCCAATGATAGGTAAAGTTTTAGAATAATCTGTGAGATTGAACCAAATATGATTTGGTATGCAGGTTGGCTTATGACAAGATCTACTTGTCCTTGCTCTCAGCGAGGCTCGGGCGAAGGACTGATGTCGCCACGGACACCGTGCACAAGGAGGTCAAGAGGACGGCCTCGGAAACCTTGGAGTTCCTGAAAAATCGAGAAGAGTTCTGGGAGCAGTTGGATCTTCGCAACGAGGGAAAGCAGATCAACTTTTTCGAGAGCTACCGATTCATCATGTAGACGGATTTGCGAGAAGAAGATTTTTATCGAAAATAAATGCACTGTACATAAAACCAGAGATAGTTTTATTATCGAGAATTTAGGGGTTTTTTTTATTTCCTTCCACAACAATTTGATTTCAGGTCTCCACTGAATTCCTCCCCTGGAAAAATATCTTGATTATCCAATTATGTCTAATTATAAACATTCAATATTTTTATACCGTCTTCAATGGAATCTGGAAGTCTTCTGTTATTCGTTTCCGGTAGGCAGAAGGTCAAGATTCCCGCCAAAATTGAGGTCGCTGCGAAGATTGTAACCGACAGAACCCGGCTTATGTTGGCCTGAAAAATAGTACTGAATTGAATAATTTCATTTCGATGCATTGAGTTACACAGTTCCTACCAGTTCTCGACAAACGATTGGAGCCAAAATAGCTCCAATCCGACCACATGCCGACGACGAACCTATTCCTGAACTTCTAACCACGGTTGGGAAAAGCTCGGCAGCCTGAACATAAATGATCCCAAAGGCGGAGATCACGCCGAACTTGCCGATCGTAGCCAAGATCAAGATCGCCGACTTGTCCTCCGTGAACAAGGTCCCGAGGAGCGCCGCTCCGGCCAGGAAAAACATCGAGGCCAGGGGGATTTTTCGTCCCAAAAAGTAGAGGACAACCTAAAAAATGCTTTAAGGTCGATAAGTCTGTGAAATCGCAATGCTCTACCAGACAAAATCCGTAAGCTGGGAACTCCACCAGGCCCGAGATGGCAAAATTGATGTAGATGTTGCCGGGGACGATGGAGCCGGAGTCGAACGTGAGGCCGTAGTAGATCATGCTCACGGTGAACCAGTTGAAGAATTGGATGAGGGTGTTGCGTCTCAAATTGCTCGACTTGAACAGATTGGCAACGCCTCCCGAATTCTAAAGATCGAGAAAATCATTAAAGAATCTTCGTTTAGATATGCGTATGTTTTACCCTAGGAGTCTCCGGATTTTCTTGGAAAATGAACTTGATCTTCTCGACGTCAAGACGGTTGACCTTCACGGCCTTCTTCAGGATGGCCTTGGCCTCGGTGGTGCGGCCTTTTGCCAGCAGCCATCTCGGGCTCTCCGGGATAAAGAAGTAGATCGGGATCAAGATCGTCGTCGGCACCGAGATCACCAACTGGAGCGTCCGCCAGTCCCGGATCAGGTATGCGATTCCGGGTAGGACCTGCTCAAGGCATCGACTTCATCAAGAACAACCACAAGTGGCAAGAGTTTACCGTGTAGCCGAACGCCCATGGGAACTCGAGGCCGATGCCGAGCCAGGTCTTCCAGCTTTTGCCAACGATCTCCATGATGTAGACGTAGTAGATAGTGAAGTAGGCGAGCGAAGTTGCGGCGACCAAGAATCTAAATCATTTTCGGACTTAATCGACGACCCACGAAAAATATATTTATACCTGAGAAATATGAAGAACATGATCGAGTCGGCGAATGCAGTTAAGATCGAGAACAATGAAGACAGGATGGCCGAGGCGATGATGGCGGTCTTACGTCCGAACTTGTCCGAAACAAATCCGGACACCAAAACTCCGGCCAATTTTCCGACCATGAAAACCACCTTGCTGAACGTGATCAACCACTCCCGATCGCACACCAAGTCGAACTTAAACAAGTACCCATTATTTTTCGTGAAAATGAATGGCCTTAATTCTTACATCAGTGATCACGGATGAGTCGAATTTGCTTAGGTCGAACACGAAGTCGGTGCAATTCCGGGTCCCCACGGAAGAGTCGATCTTAAACTCCTCCCCCGGATTTTGGTCGGTCAAATTGCAGTAGTCGATATTAAAAATCTTGCACCTGTCCCTGGTCCCGTCCTTAGAAAAAACTCTGGGTCACAATCTAAGATCGAAAAGATTTCCTCTTACCTCCAATATGGGATTGAGATCGTAAGACCGAAAGATGTCTTCCTTGGTGTCGATCTTACAGAAAAAGTCCGGCGGCTCCAAGGTCAAGAAGGTCGTTCCCAATGTTTGGAACGATTGGAAGACGAAATGGATTCCATAAGGAATCAGGAGTAGGCCTTGCCAAAGCCCGAAATCTCCAACGATCTCCGTGATCGAATCTAGTTCTTCCGACATGATGACTTTTTGATTTCAAATCATGAATCAGACTGACTCAATTTGAAAGCCGAGCAACTTTTTGCAAAATCAGCAAAATATTCCAGACCCTCTCTGCCTCTTCTATTTACCTTTAATTAGTACATTAGTAATTACCTAGCCTCCATTTCGTCGTAATATTTCCCGTCAGAATATGGCGACGAGGTCCATGTGATTGGGATCTCAGAACCGGAAGTGTCAATGACAATGTCATCAAAAGCAACTTCCGGTGCGGGACAAGTGCAAAGACAGTCGCACTGACAAAGGTAGTACCTATCATTCGCCATGCTGCTCGCTGTCCTCCCCGCAATCCTGTCACGATGAGCAAAGACCATTCCTGATCAGAGCAAGATTAGACTTGTCAGGACATGCTTAAACTTGATTAAATTACCGACGTCCGCGTGGGGCTGCCAGATGTACACTTTCAGTCCCGGATTCTCGTTGATATGGCTGTAACGGTAATTTGTTCCGTCCTGCCAGCGGAATTTACCGTCGCATTCCGTTGCGGATTCGCAAGACGGCTGATTTTTCAGAATTGGTTCATCGTAAATATCAACTCCAACCCATTCCTCCTCCCCTCCAGAATTGACTAATTATGTAATTATGGGTCATTAAGTCATTAAATTACTTAAGGAATATGGTACCGAATTGCTTGATAGCTCTGATGTCATCGGCAGTTTTTAAGTGGACCGGTTGCGCACCGGACAATTCGCAATTTTCCTTTGCTTTAGCATGGCTGACTTTTTTCTGATCTTGAGGACCCCATTTGGAGTGAAAATAATACTTTCCATGTGCAGCTCTGAAATCCCGACCGAAAAAATTCGCAGGTTTTCCGCAATTTTCCGACTTGCAGCCTAAATATATAACTGTCGAGATTTCACGAGTTTTTTTTTTCAATGGATATTTTTACCTTTAAACACTAAAAATACACTCAATAATAGAGAAAAGTACATGTTTTCGATTATGAAATCACGTCCAAACTGAATGAAGAAAGCCACGAAATAATAATAGAAGTGGTTTAATTATTGTTTTTGACTTTGAAATATTCCTTAGATTTGTTATTTTGTCATTGCGCTCATATTTTTACTTTTAATCGATGTTTTTGACATTAACGTTTGGGCTTTTGTAACAGTTTTTTTGGGGGAATTTTGTATAGTCAATTTTGTCAAATAATCAAATCAAATATATTTGTCACATCTGATTCAGATTTCCGCTGAGCGAGTTCGAGCGGAGCGAACATTGCGTGTTTAGCTGTAAAATCCAAATCCCTTCCGCTACAGACTTGACTTCAAACACCATGATATAACTTAACTGGCTTACAGGACCGTTATATAAAATTTGAGACGATGACAATTTTGGGTAATTTTGTTTTAAAACCCCATGAAAAAGAGAGCAACAAAACGTATTTAATTTAAGATTCAATGAAAATAAGGATAATGTTGAAGCAATTTTTAAGGATTCTTTTGGTTGATTTTTGACGGAAGTTGTGAATGGGCTTAACCCTAAACTAGGCCCGATTTCATATAAACTTAATTTTGAAATAAAAATAAGGGAAATTTTTTATAATTTCTGTAAAAAATAATATTTATTGTAATTAATTTGGATTTTTTAAGAATTATACATGAAATCGCTTCAAAACTTGTGTATTTTGTAACAGGAATTCGGAAATGAGACGGGTTTTCAGTGGTTTTTGCGCAACGAGCGACGCTAGTTTTTTATGGTTTTTAGTACAGGGTAATTTCAGAAAAAAATCTTTTTGAAACAAAATAAGAAAAAAGTATGATTTGATTTGATTCTATCTAGATTATGCCACTCATTTTTTTTGTTTTATGTACCCTGGGCAACGGATTTAGATTTTAGACTCAATCTTAAAAGGCATCTTTAAATTATGACAGGTTTTCTGAATTAAAAAGAAAATATTTGAAAATTAGAAATTAGGTGTGGCGCCAGAAAATGGTTTTTACGAAATTTTTTGATAAAGACCAATTTGGTTAAGTGCATTAAAATGATAGTTCTTCGGTCGTAAGATTTTTTAGAAATTCCTTCGAGTCAATTAGAAGACGATAGATATGATTTAACACCCCACCCTCTGGCATAAAATAAAAATCAAATGAATCGTAATAAAAACGGCAAGATCTGGATCTGCTGGTTTAGTTGCTCGCGAGGTCAAAAATGGGCGGGACCTTGTTGTTGTTGTTTTTGTGAAGGAATGCGTCGTCGTCCACTTTTCTTTATTGCCGACAGATTTCTTCCTAAGAGCCTTAGCATTAGAGTCTTTCTCTGTGTTTTTCAGTGTCTCTGAAGAAAACAGATTCCCCTGTGATTGAGAGTTTCTAGCCGCTACTGACGTGCCGATGATAAATTAGTCGAGAAATTCTTGATTTTCTTGACCGGCGCGCTGCTCGACGAGCTGGGCTATCGGCATGCCGGTCAATAGTATAGTTATTTACGTGTCGGTGAAAGCGGGAGGTGACCAAATTAAAGTGGAAAATTCGTATAGGTTGGTTGACCACAGATTTAATTACCAGGTTTTTGAGCATTGACCGCAGTATCAGGAATATAAAAATATGAAATATTTTTCTAGCACCCGTGAAAAATCCGTGAAATCGGCTGGAATTCGCCGTGTTTATTTTTGGTGATTTTACTAAAAATAGACAATTGAGGATTTACACTTAAAAAATCTCTTCATTCAGAAGTCGAGTTCAGAACAATAACAATAATAATGTCAAGCCTTCCTGTTTTTTGGTGGCTTTTAATGGCAATAGTGTGACGAAATTCGGGGAGTGTTTTGTGCACTTTGTGTCGTTCTGGTAACCCCCCAAAAATAACAATAATTAACTTGGTTAAAGTCACAGTTATTTTTTTGGAGGGAAGCTTCTCAATTTCAAATAGATTTGTTACAAGGATATTAGCCTTCAAGTTGTCGAAGCAAAATATCTTCTTACCGACAGCCAGATCAAATTAATGAATGCTGAAATTAAATAATTAATTTAGCAATTAAAATAAAATCATGGCTCGGATATTTCACCTTGATTTAGATCCCATTTTTACCTCCAGGATGGGGAAATTGAGCTTGTTGGCCTCTAAAAATCAGCATGTCGCTGTTGAGACACCTGATATCAAGATCTGGAGGCATCCAGGATAAAAGCAAAGCAAACAAATTCGAACAACAGCATCATTTCCGAAAGAAAATGCTCTTCTCGAAACTTTGACAATTAGCTTTTTAGGTTGTCGAGGGTATCAATTATAATTGAGTTCGGAGCGGAAAATACTTTCGGCTGAAAATATCCGCTGTACAGGATGTCTCATTTTGGTTGGTTTTACTGAATACTTAAAAAAATTCTTCTGGGACACCCTGCAAACTTGTTTGTGATCTATTTATTTTGTCGTTACCGGTTTAATGATACTACTTTTGAACTGAAGATAGGCCAAGGATGAGCACAGTGAAAATGTCTAGAAAAATAGGAGACACTTGGGTATTGTTTACACTATAGAATTTTGCTGTTATTAAAGACTTTCTTTCATATTTGTCGACCTTCATCAGAGTTTCCTGTGAACTTGAGAGAAAAATTGGGAAATTTTTACGGTTTTTTCGTCTTCTAATTTTTTGATGAGACAGTCTTCAAAAAGAGGTCAGCAATCAGACTTTTTAATAAATCCAGATATTTGTACAATACACAGGCACGGATATTTCAAAAAATATATGAGAATTTTCTCGTTTCAAAGAAAAGGACCTATCCCAATTTTGTGTCAAACTTTGGAAAAAATCTTTTTCAGACTTTTCTTGAAGAAAAGCAAAACCTAAAATTAGGGCCATTTTTATTCATCTTTGAAGTTGCAAAAATTATATTTTTTACATCTTTTCATTCCATCAACAATGGTGGGAACCTTGCTCTACATTTTTTGGGTGCCAGTTGTTTTCTTTTAATTTTTTAAATTAATTTTGAGAATTGCACCACGATATAATTAAAATTAATGGTGATAGAATTTTACTGGCCTAATGTATGAAATCCAAGACAGTCTTTTTTGCTCGGGGCAGAATTTCAGCTGAAAGTGAAACTCTTCCGCTATCCACCATGTTTACCTAATGCGCATATAATTGATCCAATAAGGCATAGAATGTAAAATAAATTCATAAACATTTTACCTAAAAGTCGTGAAAAATTTCGAAATCTCTTCCCCGTTCCTCCGTTTTCCCGCGCGCATAAATTCATGAGCCTAAGAGACTTGAACTTTAGGGTAAAATAAACTATCATTATGGAAAAAATATTAACAATTATTTTTTTAACAAAAAATATTTTGTATTTCTTATAAAAATAGTTTTTGTTTAAGTACTTTATTATTTAGTGTCTCGGGTAAATGTAAACACTTAATAAAATAGAAATAATATATTCATTTTGTAGTCTGAACTGTGCAAAACCTTTGACACGAGTGACATGCTTGAATTTCATTTTGGCATTATTTTTTGGGTTTCCTTGTTTTCACGAATTTTGCGCACTTTCACTTAATGGCACAAAAATTGCTTCATTTGAGATCGTAAAAAATCTGTAACACGTGTTTTATTTTAGGGAATAAAAGAAATATGTATTTTTTGTGAAAAGAAACAGGAAATAATTCCACAAGATAAATACGATTTATTTAGATAATAATGGCGGTGATGAAAGCTGGATATTTTGTTGACAAATTACAAATTACTTTGTCTGGGAAATCTCGGCAAAATAATTCTCAAGATGCAGGTAACTGTACAAAGAAAGACTCTATATCGACTCAAAATATAATGGTTACAGACTACGCTTGCAATCTTTGAAAACTTGAACGTACTGGATTTTTATTTGTAAATATCACATCTATGTTTTTGATCTGATCTCGATCGCACAAGAAGAAGATGAATTCTATTTCCCGAAAATTGAGAGTTCCGAAAAGCGCAGAGCCGAACCGAACCAAAATTGAAAAGCGATGACGCGATCGCTCGGCTATTATAAAATGCCTACAGTTTTTCCGTGGATATAAATCAAATCCAATATACCAATTTGACCTTTTGATGAAAGTTTGAAACTGTCTTAATTTAATGGAAAAATATTTCACTCAACACCAAAAACCGGAATTTTACGAGAGATTTTTTCCTGGGAAACGGACTCATTAACCCAGAAAAATGTCGTTTAGTTTTTGCAAGAAGATTCTAGCGGATGATAAAAGTCAACACTTCGAGTTTCTTGGTCTTCATTCAAAAAAATATTTAATAATAAAACATATTAAAATTGTCTTTGTATTTTACAGATTTTTCAGGGTTTAAGGAAAGCTTATCAAGAGCCGTAGGGTTATTGCAGGCAGAATTATGCAAACTTAGCTCAAAGCAAATAGTGGTGCACACACATGGTATTATTATACAGAGGTAAGAGGTAACCTAACCAGCAGTGAAATACCCTATTCAAATGGTTTTGTTTACATTTTTGTTTACATTTTACAATATACATGAATACTACCAAAGGGTGCATTTGAGACACTATCTTATAGAAGTTTGCTTGTTTAACATGACAAGAGGTCACACACAGGTGGTTTTATCGCAGTGAAATAATTTTCCATGAAAATAAATTAAATAATGATTTCGATATTTTACTTATTTTAAGGCCCCCAAAGTGGCAATTTTCAAAAATTATTTTGACCACACGGACTTTCACCAATAATGCCCCCAACACACCTCGCATTTATTTAACAATCATATTTTTGCGCCCGAAGCAAAAGAGTGATTCTAACCAAATTAATGTTTTATGAAATACGAACGACTAGATTGAAGACAACCTGGCTTAAAATGTTAAAAGTCGCTACCAGATACAAGTATCTCTTTTTTTAGAGAGCTGGACACTTGCCCGGAGGGTGCCAAAAACGGCGTTTTTTGAATGGGAACCGGCTATAAAATAGCCAATTATGCCCGTGTTTTCTTAACCAGCATGTTCAAATTGAGCTTGAAAATGCATTAAAAAGCAAATAAAAATACGGGAAAACAAAACAAAATGTCCCGGGAACTCCAGCCAGGTTAATTCTGCTCCAGGGCAAATTTCTGGGGGTCGAATTATAGGGTGCTACAACGCTATTTTCACCTCTATAAGAGGGGAAAGGTTACCTTTGTCGCACCGATTTTATTGCAGTAAAAACAATGCACCCGTGAGCCCATTGTGTCAAATTGTATGAGAGCAAGGGAAAGTTGTTCTTTCATTCTCATTTTATTTACTTGACATCAAAAGTGATTTCCATCAAGATCCAGAAGCCGAGTGAAATAAAGGTGTCATTATTTTTTCCAAAAATATTTTTGGGAATTTCTTAATTGCAAGTCGTCCATCTTCAAATGAAATTATTATTGGCTGAAATTTCGAAAATTGCATTCGATCAAATCTTGACATTATTTTTTTTCTGTGAAAATCCAGAGTTATTTGGGTGAGAACAAAATACTTTAAGAAAGAAAAATCACCTCTGGCAATTTTCTTTTTGGAGGGGGGTCAGCGCATTTAATCATTTCAGTTATTTAGTTAGCTTTTACAGTAAAGGACACTCCTATAGGTTTGAATTTCAGGCAAAGTTTTAAGTTTTGCCTTAGGTAACACTTTCTGGGTGGGCCCGAAAAAAGTATTAAAAGATTGTGGCCACTTCTATATACTTTTGCTAAGAATTTATGAATCTTTTCCGTGGTGTATCATAACAAAAAAATGATTGTTGATTTTTATCTGAAGAAAAATATTTTTTTCTTAAATGAACTTGACCTCTAAAGTTTATTTAAGGTTTATTGCAAATTATTTTAGATAAAAATGAAATAAAAAGTCAGAATACCTAAAAGGATGCTGTGATCTCAGCCTGAAGGGTCAAATTTTTGCGCAGGGGGAGATTTATTTTATTTCCACAATTTCAGGAATTTTTTGGCTAATTTTCAATGGCATTCCTTTCTCGGCCGAATTCATCCGTTTTATGCAAGACTGGACATGTTTAGAGCATGAATATTCTTGCACAGACATGAAATGGACTGAGAGGCTCCCTGGTGTTAAGTAGCCAAGAAGTTAAATTACTTTTCATTGTGACTCGACTCCCGACAAAACCGAGAACTGGTTAATCCCTGTTTTCGACAACAACGAACAACAAAAGACATGTTTAGACCGAGAGGAATAATTTGTAAAGCTCAGTGGGTTGTCATCGATTTTCAAATGAGTCCATTCAGGCAAAATTCACTCGATCATACTTGGCACAGTTTTAAATTAATTTTGTAAAAATAAATTATTATTTTTATTTAATATAACAACTCGGAGTGGTCAAAACTTAAAATTGCAGGAATTTTATGGGTGTCCAGGCAGTAAAAATAACCAGATTTTTACAACTTCAGAACTTGTTTTCCCCAATTCTAAATTCTTCAAGCTAAGGACAAACTCTTAAAATGAAATTCGGTAGTCATTCCCTTTTTTTCGGTCAAGAAAAACTCGTGAAAAGAGGTCAGCACAATGCGTCAAAAAGACCGACCGAAAATAGCCAAAATACCTGAATGCCATTCAAAGCTCAATAGCGAAATTCTTGTTCTTCAAATATATCAATGGTTAGTAAATAAATAAATGTGAACCCATTCATATCAGAACTTCATTACGAATTCCGGGGAGAAATCGCCCACAGACCAATTTATCAAATTGGAGAAACAAAATCAAAATATATTTTCTTGATTTGTTTTTTTTCTGTGCTTTGTGAGACTACTTTTTGCTTCTGGTTTGAAATTGGGGTTGTAGGCAAGGCTTTTATTATATCACCTTAAAAGTAAAAAAAATAAAAATAGATAAGTAGTTATGTTATTTTTTTAAAAATATATTTTTTAATAATTTTACTTCTTCTCTTTTTTGAATATTTAAAAAAAGGGATGTTGCTTCTTCCTTTAAATGACTGTGGTTAACCAAACTACTTCTTTTTGCAATCAGCAAAATCCAAGAATGGGTTGGAAAAATAAATATTTGCCTATGATAAATGATTTTTGCTTTTCTCTTTTAATGTAAAAATATTTTTAGTAACCCAAAACGGGGACTGATGCATGTGCACTTTGTAAGAAGCGATTTAGAAAATTAGAAATCCGAAGCATGACACGATAGTTTTGCATTTTTTAAGCACGAAGTCTTGTCTTTCATTCTTTAAATAATAACAACAACAAAGTAAAATACAAGTCCAGGGGTTATACAGAGAAAGTTTACATGGATTTTGTTTTGGTATTCAATGATTTAACCGAAGCTAAAAATCTTACGTGAGTCCCAAAGATCCTATTGTATTTATAAAATGGTTTGGATTTCTGATAGCTTTTGAAGGTCTCCGCACGTAGTTCATATATTGTAAAAATTGTAAAAGTAGATGGCTCAATTGCATAATGATGAGGCATATTTTCGTCTTTGCTCTGAAGGGGTCACACTCTAAAACGCGAGTGAAATCGCCCGTAAATTACTCTGATCCTGGCACTAACGTTAATGCCTAGGCATTAAGAATATTCCTGAACCTGGTCATTAGAGCAAATTAAATTATTAATCCAAATCCAACCATGACGACTAATAGAGTAAAAATGATTTTCTTTCATTTTCAATGCCAAAAATATCATATTTTGTCACAACATCCTTGAATATTTGCCTGCTACCACCTATAACAAAGATTTTTTGTTGACTCATAAAAATCAAATGAATGAGAGGGGGACTCCATTCTGTTCTATGTCCTGACTAGATTTTAGTGGTCACTCACTTCACCTTTTAGCGGTAAATTCAAAATTCAAGTGGTTGGTTCTTTAACAGTAATTTTTGGGCAGGGACTAGGACTAGTGCCAGATTTCGCTAGAAGATTTCAGGCATTATAAAAGTCGTGACATTTTGGGAATGCCGTCGCGTCGTCGTTTTAAGGAAATGAAAACGTAAAAAGGCAGATTTTCCCCGTAAAATGTAAAATTGTAAGAGTTCAACATTAGGGGCACTTTGCTTGCTTCAGTTTGGTGCTTCGAATCTAGCCAATTCCATTTCCAATATGCATGTGTTAGGTTAGAAGCACCTCTAAAACGCAGGAAAATTTCCGTATGTAAGTATTTCGTCACACAACTTTCAATTTCCCCTTTTCCTGTCTTTGATTGTCGTACTTATTTTTGGAGACTTTCATTTAAAAAAAATAAAATGATAAATAAATATTAGTAACAGGACGATTTTTTGCTGCCCTGGTCACATTATAAAGGGTTTTAGAAGGAAGGAATGCTTGGCGGTGTTTTCTTTATGTAATCAACATTTTTACTTGGCAGAAAAGCCTGCCCGAAACTCAAACCTCTAAAAAATCTTTCAGAGTCTCAATACATTATTAACACAAATGTATTTTAACTGATGGTGGAGGGACTTAGCTTGGATTATGGCTCTGTCTGAAATAAAGCAAATGTGTTTTTGATATGAAAAGTTGTAAAATAAAAGATTTCTCCTCTTTTTCTGGTCTCAGCTGGCACCCATTCCTTTAGTGTTTTTTGTATGCAAGAGTCGAGAGTTTATCAGCTTTTCAGATTTGATGATCCATTATATGGCGATGTACCTTGTTATTTACTTAAATACTTATCTCAAGACCGTGGAAAATTCTCTGCAAAAACAACAACAACAATTATCTGCTTGTTTACATTTTTTTCAGGCGGAAAAATCTCTTAGATTTCTATGACAAATTATGTGATAAGCATCTTGAAATGAGCACAGATCTTTTTAAGAAAATATTTAACACTCATATACTTTTTTGGCTGCTGAGCCAAAAACTAAGCAAATTGTAAATAGCTTTCAAAACTCAAAAGTCAGCATATACTGCCTGTGTTTTCTTTCTTGGCAAAATTCTTTTATAATTCCAAGTACATTCATTCCCTGTCTTGTTAAATTCTTAGGAGGAGAGCTTCTCGAAAAATGTTAGACAAGACTGAAGATCATAACTGCATGTTTACTAAGAAGCAAAAAGAACAACAAACTCCAACTTTTGGACTATTCTCAATTGAAAAAAGCGCAACTCATCCTTTTCAGCACGTGATAATTATTGTTGGCAGGCCTGTTTGAAGAATTCAAAAAAATATTTAAGATTTATTTGATAATAAATTATTTTCTTTTTAATAGGAGGCGATTTGCGCCCATAATTTTTATCACCACCGTCAACCCTTTTGATGAGCCGGTCATAAAATCTTCTCAAATTTCCCGTTATCAAAAGGATGGAGAAAATTAACAACGGCATTTTTCATTGGATTATCACACAAATACTAAGATGCTTTTTGAATGGCCTTCAAAATTGACAATAATATTGTGGTGTTGCTTCAAAAAAAGGGGATCATCCCGAATGATGGGACAAAAATATATGAAAATGCATAGAAGAATTCACCCTTGACCTGAGATTTTCTTCTCTAAGCTTTAAATAAATTGTCATCCGTATACGATACCGGGGCATTTTTAGTTACGCGCGTTGGAATCTCCAGCCTATATTTTCAAATATTTTTTGACAAAGAATTTTTGGGTACAGCCAACCATTTACAGACGACAAGTGTCACCATTAAAATTATGTTTTTCTAAATATCTGTTGTATTTTGTAAACAAAGACCTACCTATTTTTGTTGGGTATCAAAAGATGATTTCTTTAATATAACGGACCAATATACCACAGAATATTATATAGCAATTAAGTTCTATTTTACGTAATAATTTTGTTTCTAAAAAGCGATTGCAAAATCGACTTGAAAATTGGGTGTTTTAAATGAACACCAACCGCGAAGAATATCAACACGCGATTCTCAAATTCGCACTGTTAGTTTGAGAATTTTCCCGCAACTGTTTAACACCTTTAACACAACATATTAAATATTTGATCTATTTTTATTTCAATCATTTTTAAACAATTCTATATATTTGCTTACGAATCTTTTTCGTTAAATATAAGGCCTTGGAACACAGAAAAATGCCCAAAAATATTAAAGGTTTTTTCTTAAAAATCATCTCCTTCTTCGCTCCTTTTAAAAACAAAAACAAGCAACTTTCAGTTAACAGAAAATATTGTATCTAACCAAAAGAGAGAATACAAATACAACAAAGGTCAGGGTTGAAAGCAAAATATGTGTGAAAAACTCGTGAAAAATGCTTGTTGGAATTTGGGAGAGGGAATTAATTTCGGGCGCGAGAGATTTTCACGATTTTTTGGCAATAAATTATAGACCATTATATTCTTCACTGTGTTGACCTTAGAAATTATTAAGTAGATATTTGAGATTCTAAAACTTT
>JAAUYL010014578.1_pt1 | contig 13817 bp, 7 predicted proteins | sample 7278011 | NCBI WGS metagenome assembly JAAUYL01 (sample SAMN14350225, study PRJNA611818) | marine sediment metagenome | isolation source: surface marine sediment (1.8m) | place: French Polynesia: Moorea | collected 2018-08 | reverse complement strand
TGGTTGACCAATAGTGTTAGGTGTTGTAGGTGCTACAGGTTGACTTACTGGTTGACCAATAGTGTTAGGTGTTGTAGGTGCTACAGGTTGACTTACTGGTTGACCAATAGTAGTAGGTGCTGTAGGTGCTACAGGTTGACTTACTGGTTGACCAATAGTAGTAGGTGCTGGTGTTGTTGTATTAGGGTCACTGCTAAAAATAGGACTTTTTACAGTTTGAGGAGTGTTTAAAGGCTGAGTTTCAGTAGTTATTGGTGGAGTTGTTGTTGTCGTTTGAGCCACATTAGTTGATGGAGTTACTAATGTACTACTATTATCAACATTAGCGGGTGAAGTTACCGGAGAATTAATAGGAGTCATTTCCTGATTATTTTCCAGATTTGTACTCACCCCTTCTTCTTGAGGTTGAGTTTCTGGAGTTGTCTCAGTAACATCTTGAACTGCTGGAACATTGTTTTCAGAAGAATTGATTGAGGTAAAACTTGAATTGTTAATATCTGTATTCATCGAGAAACTAGATTGATAGTTGGTTACAAACTTACGGATGGCTTCAATACCGACACGATTACAGAAATCACCGAAACTCTCATCTGGTTGCCGTTGTTGCTTGAAATAAATAAACATTCGCTCCAACTCAGTTTCCAGATTATTGATATGCAGTTTGTCGATATAAGGTTTTGCCAGTCGTGTTTGGTTAGGCGAACCCCCTAACCAAATCTGATAAGTATCAGGAGCACTACCAACAAATCCTAATTCCGCCATGTAGGGTCTAGCACAACCATTGGGACATCCTGTCATTCTAATTACAGGATGTTCCTGTCCTAGTCCCACCTTGTCCAACAATAACCTAATTTGTCCCAGTATGCCAGGCAAAGCCCTTTCTGATTCTGTCATTGCTAGTCCACAAGTAGGAAAAGCAGGACAGGCCATACTGTAGCGCACTAAAGAGTCAATATCTTTTTCTTTGCTGATACCATGCTGAGTTAATATTTGTTCTATTGCTTGTTGCTGCCGTGGTTCAATTTCATAGAGAATTATGTTGTGATTAGCTGTTAACAGCATCGGTAGCTTGAACAACTGAACTATTTTTCGCAAAGCCGTTTTTAGCTGAAATGAATCTTCATCTTTTACCCGACCATTTTCTACTGAAATTCCTAAAAATAGCTTCCCATCTCCTTGTTCGTGCCATCCCAGGAAGTCCAAATATTTCCATTCTGGTAGAGATTTGAAGGGAGCAATGGATTTACCAAAATATTCTACCAACTTGGCCTTAAATTTTTCCACTCCCCAGTCATGGAGTAAATATTTCATTCTAGCATGGCGACGATTACTACGATCGCCATAATCTCTTTGAGTAGCTACTATAGCCTTGACTAAATCAAATATATCTTCTTTGGCTACATATCCAATTTCTTGGGCTAAACAAGGGAATGTATCTTCTTTTCTATGAGTTCTACCTAGACCACCACCTGCTAAAACATTAAATCCTTCTAATTCTCCTGCTTCATTGGTAATCACAACCAGGCTAACATCCTGAGTATATAGGTCTATGGAGTTATCTCCTGGAACTGTGACAGCGCACTTAAATTTTCTTGGCATATAGTGAGTACCATAAATTGGTTCTTCACTATTTGGGAATATTGTGCCGTTAATATTAAGTTGTCTAGCAGCTTTTACTTCTGGATTTTCTTCTGCACTAATTACTTTTTCTCCATCCAGCCAAATCTCATAATATGCTCCCGTTTGTGGTGCTAATAAATCTGCTATTTGATTAGCATAGTCTTTAGCATATTTGTATTCAGGACGATTTTTATAGGGAGCTGGTGGAGACATTACATTTCTATTCAAATCTCCACAAGCACCCAGTGTCGAACCCATATTTTTGATAATAGATGATATGACTTTTTTGAGATTTTTCTTTAATACTCCATGCAACTGAAAACCTTGTCTAGTTGTCACACGAAGTGTTCCGTTACCATATTCATGAGACAAACTATTTAGAGTCAGAAAAAGTTGTGGCGGAACAAACCCACCCGGGTTCCGGGTGCGAAGCATCATTTGATAATCTTTTTCTTGCCCTTTAACTATATTATCTCTGTTATATTGTTGATAAGAACCGTGGAATTTTAGTATTTGAACAGCTTCTTCAGTAAAGTGAGTTGTATCTTCCAGCAGTTGAGTTGCTAGGGGTTCTCGCAAGAAATTACTATTTTCTTTTATGCCTTCTAGCTTAGAAGGTTTTTCCTCTTTAGGTGTTGAAATTTGAGATGGGGTCATCATGGGTAAAAGTGCAAATTGCTACTATTTTATCAGTTAGTTAGTAGAGTTAATCATTGAATATTGCTTTGGAGCTACAATTATAAACTTGATTTTTCCTTGATTTTATTTATTGATAATTTCCTCTATTTTGTTTTTGCTAATTTATTTACTTTAGCATTCACAATAATTTACCATTACTCTAGCAATATTTCATTAATTTTATATTATACTCTCATATATCCTTATCTTGTCAACCTCTACTAATTCGTAGTTTTACTTGGTTTTTCATCATAAAAAGCAACTATATACAGTGGTTGATTTTACTTAATTTGAGAAGATCAATGATTAATCATAATTGTTAACAAATTTTCTAATAAAAATGCCTAATTCACTAATGTACCAAGAAGAAAACTATGTAGTCTTAGAGCCGAATCAACCGGAGCAATTTCTGACAGGTATAGAACTACTAGAAAAATTGCGCCAAATTATAGCTCAACAACAATCTAATTTACCTAGAGATTTACAAAAATTATCTTCCCTAGATGCTCAAGCTCAAAAACTAAGAGATACTTATTGTGAGTATGAATTTAGTCCTGGCCAATTTATCCAATGGTATGTGGTGCGTCTGGAAAAGTAGGTTGAAAACTCCTCAATTTTTTTTATAGCCAGGAAAAACCTTATTTGTGAAATCTTCAATCGTCAGATGATTCAGATTAAAAATTATGTTTTTTCTACTTCTGGAGTAGTTATCAGAGCAACATCAATCTTTCCCTCTTTAGGTTGACTTACTTCTGCCTGCAAATTTGGCCCGAAAAATTTTGACAATTTATCCTGTTTTTCCTGCCAAGTATCTAAGGTAATTAATGCAGAATCAAATTCTAACACCAAGGCATAAGAATCATTGATAGTTATTTCTCTTAATCCTTGGAGTATAGGTCTTTCCTCATTTGTCGGACTTAAACCTAAGCGAGCCAGAGATTCTTCTAAATGCACTTTTTGACCATACCTATAGCGAGTCACATCTTGACGTAGTTGATTTTGGATAGGAGTAGCCTGTTTTTCCCTGAGAGTTATAATTTCCTCAGTAGTTGGTTGAGTAAAAGGTACTGGTGCAAGTTCAGCAGCTTTAAGAGCAAGTCCTCCTAGAAGTAGGGGAATTCCATAAAAGAATCCAGCTAAGTTAAGTGTGGGATTATTAGTAAAGTAAGCTGCTGTTCCAATTACAGAGATAATTCCACCTAAAACTAATCCTACTGTTGCTAATGAAATTTGGCGTAGCATATCATTAATATGTAAATATAATTTCAAAGTTTTGATACTTAACTTTTTGTATTATCTATGAAGTAATTACAAGTTAGTAGTTTGTATAAATATCTTACCCTTACCATGATTTTAGGTCAACTTTTTTTTTCTTTTCCTGTAAATTTTTCCTCAGTAAAGTCAGTAATTAATTTTTAATTAATAAGTAGTTAGACAAAATTAATTACACACTCATTAAATCTTCAATCTCGATCCAGCCGAGATACTAATATATCTAAGTTTGTCAATAATTCTGTCCGATTACTTAATTTATCAAATATCTGTTGTACTTGTTATAATCAATACCTCGTGAATCTAATAGACATCTCCGGAAAAGAGGGAGTAGGGTTTAGGGTTTAGGGTTTAGGGTTTAGGTGGAAATAATTGATTATTTATGTACGATAATTGATTTGATTTTTGGTTATCGGAGATGTCTAATGATATACCAAGCGATTTATCAGCAATCCTCTGTGGAGTTTGACGCTAGATAATATCTGTAGCATGAGGGAGTAGGTTCAATAATTAATAATTATTAATTATTAATTACCTCTTCTTAAAACATTGAGGATTGGTTAAAAGGAATTTTTTGGTTCTCAAGGGGAGATTGGATATGGCGCACTTCGGAGCGGCTCTAAAAGAGCGGGAGACCTAGCCATCCCATCCTAGGTGATGCTGCTTCTTGCCTCCTCCGGAGGAGCTGCCTCTTGCAGAGGAGCTGCCTCTTGCAGAGGAGCTTCGCTAACCCTAATCCTAAACCTAACGCAAACGACCACTTTTTCTCCTTGAAAAGAGAGACTTTTTTACCTTAATTTTTCGGTAAAGGGGGTAATAAGTTCAAATTTTGTATCTATTTGAGAACTTTTTACCAACAATTTACCAACAATTTCATACTGCTATATATTTTTTGTAAATGTGTAAGTTTTTGAAGTTAAACTAACGCAGAAAAGGGGGAAGGCTATCATCTTTTTGCTTATTTTTAATTGTATCAGCCATAAATTTTTTTAAAGCTTTATCTCGATTTTTCATAAAAGCTGCCCAAAATCCAGGATGAAATTCATCCATAGTCTTGGCTAATGCCCAAACATCTATTGCTAAAATATTATACAATCTTTCATTTTCTTTTTTCAGAGAGTTAATGCGCTTTAATATGTCTTTACTAACACTTGTAGCTTCCTGATCTGGGTCTAACTTAGACATTTATATTATATAGAATATTTTTTTTCAAGAATCAGAGACTGTTGATAATTAGAGATGCAAACATCCGATCTTTGACTTGGGGACTCACATTAAAATTCGATTAACGAGACAGGAAAAGTCGGCATCAAATTTTGTATCAATGAATATATATTTATCACCTGAAAATTAGCTTTGTTTACTTGCCATATTAGGATGATAAATCTTCAAGTAAGTCGAAGCTTGAAAAAATAACGGTCTATGATCCCTTCAACACTGTCTGGTTGTCCCTAATGATCGGGATAAAAGTGATATAAAATCACCGCCGTGCCCTGATATTTTAGTTTGAAGTTTTTGGAATCTCCTGTTAGAATATTTGTCGTTAATCGAGATGAGGATGTCAATGAGTTAAACTAAAATAATGTATTAACTAGAGTATATCAGGAATTGACAATGGACTCACAGACAATTAAAGCAAGATTAGCTACTATTGAAAATAAGCGGGAATCTTTAGTCAAACTTCTAGAAAAGCCCGATTTAGGTACACTCAGAATCGATGTTAATCAAGCACTAGAAGAGATTGATGATTTGATTGATGAATTAAAGCGAACTTTTCCAGATTCATAAAAAAGATCTAGTGGTTCTCTTGTTCATGAGGTAAAGTATTTTTTTCTCTTCCTTAATTCTCTATTCCCTATCCCTATTCCCCAAAATCCAAAATCTGTTTCTAATCAAGGGTGAAAATTACTATAGCTCGATCGGCAATGAAGTTAAAAACATAGAGTAGTTGTGTTTATTTTTAGGTGTAACAGATTGAATGTATTAGGAAATATAAAAAAGGAGATAGGGAACAGGGAATAGATAATAGGCGAAAATATAACTATTTATCACCTAATAACTTTAGGAGTATGAATACTTATACTCTATCAAGCAGCATAATTTAAATCCATGGCCTTATTCAATCCTGAATATTTAGTTTATAAACAAGTCTCTTAATATTTAACTTAATTTGACAAACATTTTCTAAAAAAAATGGAGTAAATTAATGATTAAACTTTGTAGTTAATAAATTATGATTTGATATTACTCCGATTGCATTATTTTAACAGAATTTATACATTCAAAAGTCATCTATTCAAAATCAACAGTGAAATTGTACTAGATCAAAACTTTTACTGACAGTAATTTCATAAGTAAAGCGGAGTCAATTTTTTACTTTATCTATCTAATTGTAAATTAGCTCAAAATTATTTAGATCAGTGGTTTAAGGCGTTTTATAGCTAAATCTCCAACGTCTTTTTTTTACTTACTCTACTTAATAGCTATCAATAGACAAAAAATAGATAAAAAATGTCAAAAAGGAATTGTTGAAAAACATGACTTATGATTGCTAAAAGCTGACTCATGACTCCTAACTTCTAATACCATTTGGAAAAAAGAATGTTACGAATAATAAGCAGTATTAAAAGATTTTATCGGAAATTTATATTTGACGAAAAAGAGAAATTACGACATAAAAAATGAGACAAACCTATTAATTATGACTCCTTTCTCCTGTACATCGCCCTACCGACGGCTCCTTTACCTGACTTCTAAGAAATAGCCTAACTATTTGTAGCAAACATTCATCAATTTAGTATAAGTATTTTTAGCAAACATTTATCAGATTAGTATTACCTCTGTTCTATCAGTTTGGGAAATTTTGACGAGTTTACGCCATTACCGAAAAATTAAGGTTTAAAGCCTCTCCTAATTAGGAGAAAAAGGGGTCGTTTGCGGAGCAGTCCGTTAGGATGGGATGGCGAGGTTTCCCGCTCTTGCAGAGCCGCTGCGCTAACGCCATATCCAATCTCCCCTCGAGAACAAAAAAATTCCTTTTAACCAATCCTCAATGTTTTAAGAAGAGGTAATTATTAATTATTAATTATTAATTATTGAAATCCACAACCAAATCAAGGTTTAATCCTAGTTTGACAAAAGAGGGATAATCTCTACCCACTACCCTACTCCCTACTCCCTATCTCCACAAAAAAGTTTTCCAGATTTATGAGTAAGGAATAACCCTTAAAACAGGGGGGCTTTCAATGGAAGCTTTCGAGTAAAATGTCTTTAGTGTGCCCAGAATCACAAAGTCATCTAACCACTATCACTATTAAGAAATAAAAATCAATGTACAGTTCTGTAAAGAAGCTTGATTTATTGTTATATAGAACTTACCTACCTGAACTCGCCTAACTTTGTTTTTTCCTAGATGTCTATTGCTCAAACCAAGGATTTATTGTAAATACGGGTTTTCTTTGAGTAAGTCCTATTTCTACTAAATTAGCAATAACAAAAATATGCAGATAAAAACATGGATGATTTTGAAATGGATTTACAAAGGTTGAAGGAAGAGCAAGAAATCATCCTTAACCAAATAGATAATGGTATTGCTCTCTTCAATAATTCTAATAACTTAATTCTATTTAATCAGAAACTGCCAGAAATTTGGGGATTATTACCAGAGTGGCTAAAAATAAAACCCCATAGGGATGACATATTTGCCGAAATAGTTGTTCAAGGTTATTGGTCAACCGAACAATGTCAACAACTACAAAACTGTCTCCTCAAGATACAAACAGAAAGTCAATTATTATATATTGAACAGTCTGACGGTATTTGCCTGAAAGTAGACTGCACCCTAGTATCAGATGGGGGTCATCTATTGACCTTTCGAGATGTAAGTGTATATCAACGGTCTCAAGCTAGTCTCAATGCTGAATTAAGAAGATTAAGATTTCTTCTGGGTCTCAACGAACGACTGCAATACTCAGACAGCTTGAGAGAAATAGCCCAATTTGCCCTTAATTATCTCGTAGAGGTAATGAATGCTGCCTTTGGGGATGTCAAAGTTATCAATGGGGAAGGAAAAAATCGTCAAGCAGGGCCAATTTCTAATCAGATTACCTCTCAATTTATTGCTACTTATGGTGAACTAGCAGTAGCTGAAATGGAAGGTTTATTGAAACAGGGTATCCCTTATGGTCAAGGACTTTTGTGGGAAGTAGTCGAGAGTGGCAAACCTATGTATGTTGAAGATTATGCTCATCAACCTAATTCTATTCCAGGATTTCGCCATCCGGCTATTGGCCAATTAGGAATTTTCCCAATTCCAGCCACAGATGGGACAATTATTGGTGTTTTAACTCTAGAATCTCGTAACCTGCAAAAACTACAGGAAACCGATCAAAAAGATATGCTGTTTGCAGCTTGTCGTAGTTTAGGAGTGGCCATAGAAAGGGCACAATCTCAAGAACGTCTACGTCAAATTAATGAAGAATTAGAGCGTTCTTCTCAGTTAAAATCAGAGTTTTTGGCTTCTATGTCTCATGAATTGAGAACCCCACTGAACAGTATTTTAGGGTTTTCTGATTTATTACAACGACAAATATCAGACCCGTTAAGCGATCGCCAAGTTAATCAAGTTCGACTCATTCAAAAAAGCGGTCAACATCTATTACAACTGATTAATGATATTTTGGATTTATCTAAGATTGAGTCTGGGAAAACAGAGTTAAGTTTAGAGCTAATTAATATTCACGAGGTTTGTAAAGATTGCTTGAGAATGATTCAGCCACGAGCTGATAAAAAAAGATTGGCTTTATCCCTAGAATTGGATTATCGTATATCTACTGTTTATTTGGATCAGCGTCGGGTTAGGCAGATAATTATTAATTTACTTTCTAATGCTGTAAAGTTTACACCAGAAGGGGGAAAAGTTAAACTGAGCGGAAGTTTAGCGTATGGTAGTCAAATTCAAGGTGGTTATCGACCTGATTGTTCTCCAATTAATTCTAGTACACCTTATTTATGTTTAGAGGTGAAAGATTCTGGAATTGGTATTCCTGAAGATAGATGGGAAATATTATTTAGACCTTTTCAACAGATTGACTCTTCTTTATCTAGAAAACATGAAGGTACGGGTTTGGGTTTAGCTTTGACAAAAAGATTGGCTGAATTACATGGTGGAACTATTTCTTTAGATTCTCAAGTGAGCAAGGGTAGCACTTTTTGTGTTTGGTTACCATTAACAGAAATGCGACATGAGTTAATAGTTAATTCAGCATCAGAATCTAGTTCTGAAGTATCTTCAGATAGTGTTAATGAGGAAATATTAGAAACTGAAAAGTCTAGTAGGATTTTAATTGTTGAAGATCAACCTTATAACCAACTTTTAATTTCTCAAGTATTGGAGTTAGAGGGTTATGAAGTTGAGTTAATTAGTGATGGTCAAACTATGTTGGATACGATTAATTCTCCTTTGGTTACTTCTCCAAATTTACCTAATTTAATTTTGATGGATATTCAGTTACCACAGGTTGATGGATTAGAATTAATTAAGAGAATTAAGGCTCATTCTATATGGCAGTCTGTACCAGTTATTGCTGTGACTGCTATGGCAATGCCGGGGGATCAAGAAAGATGTTTGAATGCTGGTGCATTGGCTTATCTGAGTAAGCCTTTAAATATTGAGGAGATGATTTCTATTGTCAAGTCTTTGCTCAGTAATTAGTCAAACCAAAGAAGATTTTACTGAACTAATTTTCTTCTAAGTATTTCAATTTTTTATCAGTTAATATAGAATCCGGTTACACAATATATGTTGATAATTCTATAATTAGTTCAAGCCTTCAATCTCCCAATCTCCCCATCTCCCCATCTCCCCATCTCCCCCAACCATATAATAACTATTCAACCGGATTTGATATAAGACTCCCACGCTTATTTTTTGATATCCATAGTTTACCCTTGGTGATATCTAGCTCATCCCCAACTATAATAGCTTGATAACTTAACTGTTTAAATGGGATTTCTATAGTGTTTGAAAATCATATTTCAATCGAAATTTAGATTTTTGCTAATAAAAAAATGCTGTATTGAGTACCAATTAACTTGTATTTTTCACAATTTAATACTGTTTTTAATCCTTTACCATTCCCTATTCCCTATTCCCTATTCCCTTTTTCAGAGGACTCAGTTTCCGCATCTAAAATAAAAACCCTATATTCAGAATTATCTGTTATACCAATTTGATAAATGTTTGCTACAAATATCTAGGGAAATTTTTAGGAGTCAGGAGTCAGAAGTCAGTCGGCAGAATGAATAGTTTCAATACTATTTTTTAGTTCGTAAATCATCTTTTTCTCTTGGTGCGCGTTCCCTTGCGCCGTGAGACGGCGCGGGGTCACACCGCTTTATCAAAGGGGTATTTGCTGTAAAATCTTTTTATCCCCCTTACTATTCGTAACATTGTTTTTTCAAAATGGTATTAGATAGCAAATTTAAAATTTCTCTACTAAAAGTAATTAATTATTCAAAATATTCTAATTTTGTCTCTAGGAAAGTTATTAGGTTTAATAACTACAAATAATTTTTTATAAGACATTAGTTTCAAATACACAAGTTACAAGTATTTTCGAGCTATTATACAGTAGTAAATTAGTCAAAAATAGTTAGAGTTTGCTGAAAAAGTATGCGTGGGTTCGGGTAGGAGGACCGAGTCAGGAGTCAACCCACCCCTAACCCAACCCACCCCTAACCCTCCCAGGAGGGGAGCCAGGAGGGGAAGTCAGGAGGAATAGGAATTACAGAGGAAGTAGAAGAAAGAATTGTCTGAGATTTTTCCGCCCTTGTCTGCTCAAAATGCTCATATTTTGAACTAGAGTAAGCAAAAAGCTGACACTTTTTTCTGTGAAAAAAGGCTAATGGGACTTACAGATAAAGGCTTTTAGAGTTAATCAGCAAGCCCTAGTTATCAAAAATATCTAAGATTGATTACCATTTTTTGAATATAGTCTGTAGTGAAGTAACGGATATTTATACTAAGCAAAACCCGATCTGTAGGTTAACATTTCATTTAATAATGCTAACAAATTCAGTCTTCTTATACTTTCATAATTCTCCGTTTTTACTCTGATAATTCACCCCCAGCAAGTACCTAAAAATCAGATTTTTAGATTATGTCTCTAGGAGAGATATCCTCATTGAGTATCAGCTTTTATTGGGCAAATACCAGACATTCAATTATTAATAAATACAATTATAGCAATGCTCACCAATAGTGAGATACATAAATTTTGGATTTTAGAGAATAGGGAATAGGGAACAAAAAAATACTGTACCTCTTTAATATGAGAACCCCTATATAAAAATGGTTAACAACGGTAGTTGATGTTTTTCAGACCAAATATATTATACCAAATCTCAAAAGTTTTTCTACATCTCCTAATGGTAGGGAGCAGGGAGCAGGGTTATTAGACATAAGTAGTAAATCCGCTTAATGGCGATAATCGTTAAAAAAATGACTGAAGCTTACTTATTACTTAACTAGCTAGCTCGCTTTTAGCCCATACGCTAGCCTCCTGGGTCGTAAATGCGGCCTTCAGCTTTTGAGCGATCGTTTAAATCAAGTGCAACTATTATGCAGGATGATGCGCGGAGGGCTAACATTCCCCTTCGTTTACGTTTACTGCTGACTGCTGAGTGGCTGATTGCTGATTGCTTTTTTAATAACTGAAGTCCCATCGGAAGTTAAGCATTAATGCATGGGAATTGGTATTACACATAGTAAAGTAGCCTGAAAAGCAAGGCGCTGGAAACCCAATTTTCTGGTTAAAACTTATATAACAGTGCTCGACATGGTTGTGTAAAAAATATTTTGGAAAAAGGGAACAGGGGTAAGAGTTTCAGAGTATTTATCTATATTTGGAATTTTTGACCAATAATTTAGGCTTGCTATATATAGTATAGAATTAAAGGCTAAACTAAAAAGAGGGAACATATATTCAATAATTAATAATTAACAATTAATAATTAATAATTACCTCTTCTTAAAACATTGAGGATTGGTTAAAAGGAAAATTTTTTTCTCCCATATTTAGGAGAGGCTTTCAACCTTAGTTTTTCGGTCACACAATAATTTTGCACTAAAGTTAAAACTCTTAGAAGTATTCGTTATTGTTGATTTTTATTATTTGGCAGTATATTTCTTACAGAAGTCAGGGAATAGGGGATAGGGAGATAAAATTGTTGATTTAATAAAAACTTTTGGAAGAGGTCTAATATAGCAAGTAAAGCAAAATTTAGGAAAGCAAAAAAAATCAGCAAACCTAATAAAACCAATACTTTTCTCTTAACTAAAACCCTATAGCTCTGAGTCAATTAAAATTTCGCAATTCTAATACAATCGTATTATCAAATTACTTTCAAAAGCAAAAAAAATTGAATTACTCAAAGTTAATAAATTTTACTAAATGATATGTCTAACAAGCAGCCATGTATTCTAGTAGTGGATGATGAGCCAGATAATCTAATTCTATTAGAAGAACTATTAGTATTAGAAGGCTACTCGACTATATCAGCAAAAAGTGGCAAAGAAGCACTACAAATTTCTAGTCAATCTCCGCCTGATTTGATATTACTAGATGTAATGATGCCTGAAATTGATGGATTTGAAGTTTGTCAATGGTTACGTCATAATCCACAATTAAAGACAATTCCTATAATTTTTTTAACAGCCTTAGATGATGAAAAATCTAAATTGAAAGGTTTAGAATTGATGGGAGATGACTATATTACAAAACCATTTAATACTCGTTTACTTTTAGCAAAAGTAGCTAATATTTTGCAGCTAAATCAAATACGTTCTCAAGCTACCAAATCTCAAAATAGCGAACAACTAGATAAACAAAGTAATTTACAATTATCAGCTGCATTACGAGTTAATCAGCTTTTATCAGAGAAATTCCGATTATTTGTACCGGAGCAATTTTTATCAAGAATAGCCCCTGAAGGATTAAATTCGATTCAGCTTGGAGATGGGAAAGAAGAGGAATTAACAGTTTTATTTTGTGATATTAGAGGATTTACAGCAATAGCTGAATCACAAAATGCTAGAGATACTTTTAAGTGGTTAAATTCTTTTTTTCAGCAAATGAGTGTTTGTATTTCTGCTAATCAAGGATTTATAGATAAATTTTTAGGTGATGCAATTATGGCAGTATTTGATAAATATGAATGTCATAGTTTAACTGCGTTAAAAGCTGCTGTAATGATGCAGGAAAGTTTGCAAGAATTTAATATTAATTATCATAAATATAATCTGAGAGAACCTGTAAAAATTGGTATAGGTATTCATACAGGTATTGGTGTTATTGGTACTTTGGGTTCTGAAAAAAGAATGGATTCTACAGTTATTGGAGATGTTGTTAATACTGCATCACGTTTAGAAAGTTTAACTAAGACTTATGGATGCTCAATTATTGTGAGTCAGCAAGTCATCTCTCAAATAGAAATATGTCAAAATAATTGTCAAACAGGAAAACAGATAGAAACTAAACGTAATAGCCTTAATAGCCAAGAAAATTTCAGTAATCAGATTCAAAATAACCAGAATAATCAGTCTAGTTATTGTGAAAAAATTTATTACAGGTGGATTGATAAAGTGAGGCTCCGTGGAAAGCAGAAAGCTATCAATATTTATGAGTTACTAGGTACTGAAAATAATCTTATTGAACGGGAAAAAATTGCAACTCTATCATTATTTAATAAAGGAGTTAAGGGGTGGAAGCTTGGTAAATATGCAGCAGCTTTAGAATATTTTCAACAAGTAAAAAGCCTAAACTCTATTGATAATATCGCTGGTTTATATGTCGAACGTTGCCGAGAAAAACTTGGTTTAGTGCAAATGGGGAAAAATGAAATAAATTTAGCCGATCCGAATTTTTAATAAATTTGTATATAGCGTTTCTCAGGCTAATAAGTTACACCAATTTGGTATCTTTTCTTGAAATACAAAGGTTTCAGGAAAGCCGTTTTCAGGAGCTTAAAAACTATACGCAATAGAAGAGGAAAATTTTTATCCTCCGGCTCCGGGAGCTTCAGCAAATGAAATGACTATTGCTCTATACGCAATATTAAAGAGGAGAATTTTCATACTCCGGCTCCGGGAGCTTCAGCAAATGAAACGACTATTGCTCTCAAGGCAATATTAAAGAGGAGAATTTTCATACTCCGGCTCCGGGAGCTTCGGCAAATGAAACGACTAT
>JAAUYL010065937.1_pt1 | contig 13820 bp, 11 predicted proteins | sample 7278011 | NCBI WGS metagenome assembly JAAUYL01 (sample SAMN14350225, study PRJNA611818) | marine sediment metagenome | isolation source: surface marine sediment (1.8m) | place: French Polynesia: Moorea | collected 2018-08 | reverse complement strand
GTTTTGTTCAAGTTTAAAAAACAACTAATTCCTATTCGGTAATGAAACCTAACTATGAGGGTCATTTGAGGTATAAGGTTACTGTTTAAACAACAACTAATTCATATTAGGGATTGAAACCATCTTGAATATCTTGCTTGCGATAAATATCGTGGTTTAAACAACAACTAATTCCTATTAGGGATTGAAACCTTTTATTTCGTAAGTCCCGTTTTCGCCTACATCGGTTTAAACAACAACTAATTCCTATTAGGGATTGAAACCTTCAAATTATCAGCAATCCTTTTGAAGATTATGTTTACAGCGCTTCTCAAATTGATGAACGACATCGCCATGACCAAAACCCTGTAGGGACGTTGCATGCAACGTCCCTACAGTGGTCTACCGAAATGAAAACCGCTGTAAACAACTAAAAATCCCTATTAGGGATTGAAACGAAGAAATTACCTCATAAGTATTTGTATATTTCAGTGCGAGCATCTTGCTCGCGTCAGTGTACCTTACCAAAGTGGAATCCGCTTCAGTAGTAGACTGACATATCTAAAATGGTGCCCTGCGACGGATTCTTAAATACCTTTCAGAGTCTAAATTTTAGCCGTCTAACACACCCTACTGAACTTTCACAGGCAATATACCTGTGTTACCTTAATTTTCAAACCAATTTCTTAACTACCTCAATAGCACTTTCTGGAGTATCCACAACAAAAACTGTTTCACAAGACAAAGAAACAAAAAAAGCCTGACTTTCCAAACTACCACCCAACAAAATCACCCTTTTATTATTCTTGATTGCCAAAGCAACCTCCGAAGCAGTACCCGCTCCCATCCCACAGGCAATAACAACATCGCTAGAAAGCACATTAATATTATTCCGACTATTGCCCATATCAGTAACAATCGGAATATCCACTGCCTCAGAAATACCATCAAGATTATTCCCTGGCAAAATACCAATAGTCAAACCATTAACAGACTTCGCACCCCGACTCGCAGCATCCATCACCCCCAGATTTCGCCCACCCGTCAATAAAACCCAAGACTCTTGAGCAATTAATTCACCAAGTTTATAAGCATTTTTTAAGTCTGTGGAAGTAGCGCCACTTCCCGGACCCATTACACCGATGATGATTTTTTTCATTTTATAGCTAATTAGTTGTTCCGGTAGTACCGTGTCAAGACTAAAATTGTGGTTTAGAAGCGAGCAACGAGGGAAGACCTCTCCCCCAACCCCTCTCCTGCTTTTGAGAGGGGATAACCCCCTTCCCTTGCAGGGAAGGGGGTTGGGGGGTTAGGTTTTTTAATGCACATTTTCAAGCTTGACGCACCCTACAAATTTTCCTCTTCCCAGTTAAGTGTTCCCTATTCCCTGCTATATCAATTAGTCAACCCATGTTCTAAAGCGTAGCGAACTAATTCGGTTCGACTATTCGTTCCAGTTTTCGTAAATAATCTACTCACATACTTTTCCACATTCCGAACACTGGTATTTAGATCCCTAGCAATTTCCTTATTCATTAACCCTCTAGCTACTAAATCTAAAACACTCTGTTCCCTAGGAGTCAAATCTATTTTTATCGGTGAGGGAGTTTGAGCGATCGTATTTTTTCCCATCAACATTGCTTTTATTTCTGCAATTTGACTTGCTAAAGCAGCAATATCGGGAGTATTTTCCCCTTCGGTAGTTGTTTGTGCTGATGTTCGACGTTCTAACAAATTTTCTACAATAGCTACCAACTCTTCCGGGTCAAAAGGTTTAGAAAGATAAGCATCACAACCCGCTTGATAACCCTGAATGCGGTCTGTAGTCATTCCTTTGGCAGTCAAAAATACTACAGGTAAAGCTTTAAATCTTGGTTCTTCTCGTAATTTTTGCAGAAATTGATAACCATCTACTTGAGGCATCATAATATCTGTAATTACTAAGTCAGGTAAATGTAATTGTAGTATATCCCATCCTTCATTAGCATTACTAGCAACATCTACATGGAAACCACTATCTTCTAAATAAGCTTGTACGGCTTCCCGTAATCCTGGTTCATCATCTACTAATAATATTTTTCCTGACATTTTTAATTTTTCCTGTGACTCATTTTCGGCTTGAATCATTTGAGATATATAGATTATTCTTACTTTAATGCTTTTTTCTAATTTAGCTAATTTTCCTTATTAGTGGAGCGAAAATAATGTATGGTTTAGAACACTTTATAAAAAGTTACTTTTATGGTATATAAGCAATTGTTTGGAGTAGGTTTTGCTATTGAGCAACTAACAATTGAAGTAGCACTCAGCACCCAGCACTTCAGCAATCAGCTTCTCAAAGTGTATAATGGGGGATTGATACCCCCAAAAAAAGGCACCACTAATTTTTCAAATATAGTGGTGGACTTAAACCCTCGAATTTTTAGCTGACAGCTAAATGCTGTTTGCGTAGCATTCCGTAAGGAAAAGCTGATAGCTAGTTAACAATTATCCCTTCTTAAAAGAAGAGGATTGACACTTAAGGATTTTTTTTTGATTTTATCCTCTTAAAAGGGGAGGCTTTCAACCTGAATTGTTTAATAATTAATTATTAACTATTAATTATTAATTATTAATTATTCGGTAACTTCAACCCGTTCCTAATATTGTTGTTGGTATAATCCTTGAAAAGCAGAAAGTCTAAAAAAAAATCGGATTTGCTTTGTTTAACAAACCCGAATTGATGGAAATTAATTAAAATTCTAGAATGTTCAATTATCCTTAATTTTGAGATTTAAAGACTATGACATAGACATTCGAGTGGATTTTGATGCAGTTTTTTTGATCCGATAATTTGGGTCTAACCAGCAAAGGGGTAAGTTTTCCCCCGAAGGAAACATTAAATCAGCTTTTGGATAAATTGTTGGATCTTGCATTTCTTCACCCGAATGAGACTGACCCATCACTTCAGTTAAACAGGGATCATAGACATCTTCAATTCGGATCAGTTCGATTAAATCATCGGTCTGTTTATGTTTTAAAAACATGATTTTACCTCCCCATGCCTAATTTTTGGCTGGAATTAGATTGCAATCTCATGAGATTTGAAGAGTAGACCTCTGCCCAATCTTTACATTTTTTCAAAAAAGTTCTATGTTATTAAAAAGAGAATGAACACCACAAAAAATTGTATCAAGGACTACCCTATCTAATATTGTGTCATAAATGATTGCTGGAAAAGCTTAAGTAAATCTTAAGAAATTCCAGAGACTTTTTAGATGTGATAGGAAAGTGAGTTCTATATTACCTCTAGGTGTAAGGTGCATTACAACGCACCTTACTGGTAGAACTGCTATGTAAGTTCTAATTTAAGATAGAAAAAAACTATCACATTTACCAATGGATAATTGATAATTAGAGAGAGTTTTCATTATCCATTATTCATTGCTCATTATCCATGGTTAAAGAGGTAATTATCCATTATTCATTATCCATCATCAATTAATGAACAAATACTTCCTAAAAGCTAACTTAAGAGCGAGCAGTTAAAATTTCATAACCATTATTCGTAACTAATACCGTATGCTCAAACTGAGCGGAAAGAGAATTATCAACAGTAACAGCAGTCCACCTGTCGGATAAAATCTTAGTAAACCTCGAACCAGCATTCAGAATAGGTTCAATAGCTAAAGTCATACCTGCTCGGAGCTTAACATTAGGCAAATTCTTACTCCGAAAATTAAATACCGCAGGTTCCTCATGCAAATTTCTCCCCACACCATGACCAGTAAACTCTTCAACCACACAAAAACCATTTGCCTCCACATGGTCTTGAATAGCTCCTGCAATATCTAGTAGATAAGCACCAGCTTTTACTTGTTCGATACCTTTATACATTGCTTCCTCTGCAACACGAATTAATTTAGCAGCTTCTGGTGCAACTTCAACTACACCAATAGTAATACAAGAGTCACCATGAAATTCTTGATAATAAGCACCTGTATCTACTTTTAAAACATCACCAACTCGAATGACTTTTTTCTTATTAGGAATGCCATGTACAACTTCATTATTTATAGAAGCACAAATAGAACCGGGAAAACCATGATAACCTTTAAAACTTGGTGTTGCTCCCATTTCCCGAATACGTTTTTCAGCATAAACATCTAGGTCAGCAGTAGTCATTCCTGGTTTAACAATTTGAGAAATTTCTTTAAGTACCGTTGCCACAATTTTACATGATTGTCGCATAATTTCTATTTCTCGTTCAGATTTAATTTCTATGCCGCGACGTTGTTTTTTCTTAACAGGACGTGGTTTAGGTTTTGCTGGAGTTGTGAGTATATTACTAAAAATTTTCATCTTTTGGTACAAGTTGTTAAATATTATGGTGTCTGAAAATTGAGGTATTTAGAAAAATTTCTACTAAGAATTAGTTAGTAGATTTTTAGCATACCATAGTAATATTGACATCCCCCCCTATGGGAAAACCAATAAATATTGTGGTTTTTACGGCGTTGCTGAAGCGCGGGTATGATTTTCGTGCTTAGGGAATAGGGGGTAGGAAGTAGGAATTAGATAGTAGTTCCTTCTCAATAGGAACAGGAAAAAGTAGTGTAGATAGTGAATATTTAGGGTTTGCGCTCAAAAGTCTTATGGGTTCGCTTAGGAGTCAGGAGACAGGAGACAACCCACCCCTAACCCCTCCCAACCCACCCCTAACCCCTCCCAGGAGGGGAGGGGGAGACAGGAGTTAAGGGAATTATAGAGGAAGTAGGAGTAAGAATTGTCCCTCAATTTTTCTATCCTTGTATACTCACTCGTCCTAACTTTTTTAGCTCCCAAAATGCGAAAACCTTGCACCTTTTTTCAATCTAAAAATGCTATAATATTGACAATGGCTGGCTTTGAAGGTTAATCAGCCAGCCCTATTTATAATTCATATCTAGATTATGCAACGCCATTTTTACAGTAAGTAGGTAGGCGTTAAAATTTGTCACTAGATAACAAAATTAGAACTTACGCCAAAAATGAAACTATACACCATTTGTAGGGTTTAACGGCCGTTAAACCCTACTATATATGGTGGTTATGCGTAAGTCCTGAAAATGTAAAAAAAACCTCAACTTAACTGTTTGGAGGAGTTTGGAGTTAGTTTACAAAACTTAATATAGTTAAGCTGTTTCGTGTCTACCTACTTAGTGGACTGACACATATTCAATGGTGCCCTGCAACAGATTATTAAATGCCTTTCACCGTCTGTATTCTAGCAGTAAATACGTACCTTACTGGATTGTTTCACCTTAAATGTTGCAATAGGAAATTTTTAAGAGATAACTTCCTCTAGTTGCAATGACAAATCTAAGGCACTATTTTAGCTGAAACAGTTCACTACAAGTTGCAGAATTATTACTATAAATGCTTCTTAGTTTGAGAATCAATAAATATAATTTTCAGTTAGTTTTCTGACTTCGTTAAAATTGCTTTTGAGTCTGTATTTTGCTTAGATTTATTTTTACTAAATAAACCACTCATAATAATACCTGTTATTAACATCCACATTAAACCGATACCATTTAATAGTACATAAAAAGGTTTAATTTCGTCGCCAAGATATTCCGCTTCGTGAATTACCATTAAAATATGTGCCTGGTCTCTGGATAATCCAAACCAATTTCTACCCAGTCGGTAAGCCACTCCAGTAATTACAGTCACAAATAATGGTAGAAAAACTATTGGAGCGACTACTTTATGCAGTTGACGAAATTTTTGTTTAATCATCTCTATATTAGATCCTGTTTTAAGTTAAAAATTATATGGTAATTGTGAGATACTTGAGAATTTGAGAGTCAGCATTCAGGTATTAGCAGTCAGCTTTTTCTAGATCGTAATTTACTCAAAGCTTTTTAATTAATGAGGAAGATTAGCTAATCTGCTTTGAGAGTTTGAGAGTGACTTTGTAAGCATTCAGCTATTAGCATTCAGCTTTCAGCTTTTAAACAGGCGTTGGTAAATCAAGAGATTAAACTTTAAGAGTAATCTGTTTCTGATACCTATAAATATCTAACCAGAGTAAGTGATGGGTATTATCCCTAGTAGAAAATCATCTTACCAATTACCAACGTCTTTAAACATACAGGACTTGACTTCGGTTAACGGTCATGTTACAAATTTATTCATAAGTTTTAATTATCCTTAGAAACTAATTCCTCCAATTATGTAATAATCAGTTAATAACTCATAGCTGATAGCTGTTAGCGCAGCTCCTCTGTTTCGCTGCGCGACATGAAAAGCGCAGCTCCTCCGGAGGAGGCAAGAGGCTGGCTGACGGCTGAATGCTTACGTGACTTTTAATTTTTGCTCAGTCTTTCAATTATACTTCATCTTTCAAAGATATAGCGTTTCTCAAGTTACTGAGGTACAGTTGTTTTTCTTCTTTGGTATTACCATCTTCCCCGAATTACTACTCCCTACTGCCTACTCCCTACCCCCTAAAACCAAAGAATTTTGTATCTCATGCTTCTTGGGAATTGCTATAGTAGATTAATAGCTGACAGCTAAATGCTTAAATTTGAGAAAATAGTTCAGCAATTAACAATGAACAATTAATAATTAATAATTACCCCTTCTTCAAAGAAGGGGATTGACTAAAAGGAATTTTTTTGATTTATCCCCTTAAAAGGGGAGGCTTTAAACCCGAATTGTTGAATGAATAATTAGTTGACTATCAACTCCTAATTATTAATTATTAACTATTAATTATTAATTATTCGGTAACAGTCAATTTTTCATCAATCATTCCCGATTAAAATCCAGTTTACCGTATAATTTTCTTCATAAAAATGGTCGATCTGAAATTACTTTCATTTACTCTAATATCGGTCATAGATTTACCCATCAAAACCCTACGAATTTAACTTCCGAATAAACTCTAAAGGTAAACCATCACTATCCGCAATAAACGCAACTTCATAAACATTATTTCCAATCATTTGTTGAGTAGGTTCTAACAGAATTTTTAATGGTTGAAACATTTCAGGTTGTTCCATTACTGCTGAATCAAACTGTTGTTTTAAAGAACTTAACCAACTAGGTAAATCACCAACATTTTCAGTCAAATCAAATGATAAATGATAATATCCAACATAATTTTCATCCCCAAAAGCATCAGGTGCAGGCTTAGGTTCGGGAATTTGAATTAGTTCAATTCTACCATTTAATCCTTCCATCCAACAGGCTAAAGTATAGCCTGTGGTAAAGCGTTCACAAACTATAAAACCTAATTTTTCATAGAAAGCGATCGCTCGATGAATATTAGCAGTCCGAATCGAAGCATGGTGCATTTATTCTAATTAAATAAACTTCACTTCCAAGATTAATTTTCTAGCTTTAAGGTTTCAAATTCATTAACTGATAAGATAATTATTTCCTTGGATAGACTTTTAATTATCAATTATTAGGAGAGGCTTTAAACCTTTGCGGATTAATTATCAATTATTAATTATCCATTGGTAAAGTTGTACCATTTTGAAAAAAGAATATTACGAATAGTAAGAGGGATAAAAAGACTTTACAGGAGATATCCGTTGGACAAAAAATATGATTTATGACCTAAAAAACGGTATTAAAGGCATTCATTCTGACTCCTGACTCCTGACTCCTGACTCCTAAAAAGTACCCTAGCTATTTGTAGCAAAAATTTATCAAACTGGTATTACTCAAACAATCGAAAATAGGGATACCTAACAGGTACTCCTTCCTCTTTGTCCAATTGAAAATTAATTACTTCCCAGCAAGGCTCATCCTTTGGGTCAGGACTAAATTCTACAGGTAAACCATAAAGTTTTGCTAGACAAGAGTCGGAATTAGCACGCCAAGGGGTACTACGTTCCAAATAAGCACTAACTAACTCCCGATATCTTTGAGCGATAATCACACGAGTAGCCCTATATCCTTGAGTATAAAGTCGGTCGAGAGCCTCATGGATTTCAAACCTAATACCGTCGGCATGAGTATGTTGCCGATACCACTCATTATTCCAAAGACGCCAGTGACGGCCAGAGTGAAGATGAAACAATTCACCAGTATTTGGGTTAGCTTCAAATGCCCCATGACGAGGACATAAATAAGTATCTGTTAAGGTAAGAGCTGGAATAGTCTGCCGACAGTGAGGACACTGAATCTCAGGACCAAAGATTGGATACTGGAGAGCGGGGTTGGTAGAGAATTGGGTCATTTCAGTTATTTTAGTTATTAGTTATTAGTTATTAGTTATCAGTTATTAGTACCTCCAGCTGTATTGGGAGGCTTAAAATATGAAATTTCTTTTCTCTTGGTCGATTGGATACGGCGAGTTTTCTTCGCCATCCCATCCTACGGAAAGCTCGGCAATTCAAGTCGGCGATAGCTGAAACGACCGCTTTTTATTCCCTCTGAATAGGGGAGGCTTAAAACCCTATTTTTTGGTCATAGGTGATGACTTAAATTGTAATTAAGGGAGGTTGCATAAATGGGGGATGATTTTAATAGTTTTGTATAATGGGCATCTTGCCTGTTCCTTATATTTTAGGGCAGGCAGGATGCTTGCCCCACTTATACCAGTTTCAAAAAATAATGCTACATTAACTTTTTTTGTAGTTAGGGAAGACCTGAATTTTGCTATATAGGAAAATTCAAAAAAGAGCAAGGTTTTTCCCTATTCTCTATTGCCTATTCCCTTTTTTACTGTAATATCGTGTCCGGATAAGAGCGTGATAAAAAAAACCTTCTCCCTTTAAACCAATATTCCCTTCAGCATAGCTGCCTTCTGCCCTCTGCCTTCCTTCCTCCAAAGTGTAAGTCTTTAACCGGACATGATATAATGACACATGATATAATGACGTTTTTTGAATTTGGTATTACTTATATTCATCCTTTTATTGGTTTGCCAATTTAAGGTTGTGCAAGAGAATTTGATACTAGCAACTATAGAAGAGCTACTCTAAGTAGGTAGTACATTAAACTCTTAAGTTTAATTATGAGGTAAGCAGTTTCTGATGATAAAATTCTGATTAGGCAAACATCAATCAATATTAACGAAATAATGTCAAATCAGCCCTGTTTTTGGTCTCCTCCAGATTTATCGAAAGCTGCTTTTGTCGCAGATAACGCTACAGTTATGGGCAAAGTAGAAGTAGGCATAGGAGCGAGTATTTGGTATGGAGCTGTAGTCCGGGGGGATGTGGAAAAAATTATTATTGGAGACCATAGCAATGTCCAAGATGGGGCAGTCCTTCATGGAGATCCTGGGATACCAACTGTGTTAGAAGATTGTGTAACGGTTGGACATCAAGCTGTGATTCACTCAGCTTATATAGAACGAGGTTGTTTAATTGGCATTGGAGCTGTAATTTTGAATGGTGTACGAGTAGGAGCGGGTAGTATGATTGGAGCTGGTTCGATTGTTACGAAGGATGTAGCGCCTTCATCTCTGGTGGTGGGAGTACCTGCAAAAAAGGTTAGGGAGCTTTCGGAAGAAGAAACTGCTGATTTGCTTGAACATGCTGAACGTTATGAAAAGTTAGCTTTGGTTCATGGTGGCAAAGGAACTGATATTGGGTTTACAAAGTAAATAGGATTTACGCACAGACCATGTATGTAGTGTTAAAAACTATAGCGCTACAGTTTTTGTACTCTATATATAGTAACTATGCGTAAGTCCCGATCGAGTCAAAAGTCAAAAGTCAAAAGTTGATTTAAGGAAATATCAATAATTAATCTTTTTCCTAATTAAGTCAAAAGTCAAAAGTCAAAAGTCAAAAGTTATATGAGAAAGCTTAACATAAAATTAAAATTGCGATACTATTAAGGAATAGAGAAAAATATTTTTAAATCTTTGGGAGGAGAATAAATGGATTTTGACTTTCGCTTGTTAATCGTTCTATTTCCGATACTTGCTGCTGGTGGTTGGGCTGTATTCAATATTGGTGTTCTGGCTCTCCAACAACTTCAAAAGTTCTTAAATAAGGAAGCCTAAAGTAAGTATAATATATTTATTTAAGTGCCGACTGTTATCTTAACTAGAAGAAACAGTCGGCATTTTATTGGTAATACACCAGTTTCCAAGAATTTGGAAGTAAAAATTCTAGTGCCGCTACGCGAAAGTTAAAAGTCAAAATTCAAAAGTCAAAAGTATATTGATTAGTAAGGCTTTTAGGATTTTATAACTGGTCAGTTATTTCCGCCATTCTGCACTAGAGAGGTAGGGACTAGGGAACAAGGAATAGAGTTAATATTTAACCTACCTTATACCAAGATGTCACAAATAGTTTCAAATCCCATAAGTGAAATAATTTCAAGAAATTACTTTGGTGTCAAAGTTTTGAACCTATAAAATCTAACTTTTGACTTTTGAGTGTCAGATGTGCGTCTTAGATTCTGGAGGGGCTGTGTGGGGAATTACTTCCGCATTTTATACCCCCCGTAGGGGACCTCAGAATTACGCACTCGATGCATGACTTTTAAATTCCGTGAAACGGTATTACTATCGTGAAAAATTTTCTATAATATCTGTTTGAATACCCACAAATAAAGATTTTAAGGAACATCATATATAGTAGAAATTATAAATTTGGCAGGTTCTCTGTTGAGAGAGAAAAACATTTTTATTATGAGTAATTAATGAGACTCGATCCTAAGCATTCAGCTTTTGAACGTAATAAGCACCTACACAGAATTGATTACTTACTCTAATTATCTGTAACCCTTGCAGTAAAAAAGTTTCAATTTTGGAAAATGTGTAATTAATTTTGTGTACCTGCTTAACTTACTAGATTAGCTGAGGACCAATTTCATTCATATTTCACTTTTTGCAGACTAATTCCTCCTTCAGTATGAGAATTATTTAATAACTCATAGCTGTTAACGTAATTTCTCCATAGGAGACTAGGTGAATTCTTACAATTTTATTTTAATTATAGGAGCATATTTATGGCAGTAGAAGCTGCGGTAACTGAAACAGTTATTGAACAAAACTTAGAACAATTTCTTTTAGTTCTTTCTGTTTCTCTGAGTGTGGCTACTCTCTCGCGAGTTTTTAGTTGGTTCCGTCGAATTCCTTTTACATTATTATTAGTAATTGTGGGATTAATTCTAGCATTTATTGATATAAGATTAGTCAGTTTATCTCCTGAATTAATCCTGGAAATTTTCTTGCCTCCCCTATTATTTGAAGCTGCTTGGAATTTGAACTGGCGAGACTTAAAACGAGATTTAGTTCCGGTAGGATTTTTTGCTATTGTTGGTGTAATTATTTCGGTGGTTGGTATTGCTTATGGTTTAAATTTTTTCACTGGCATTCCTTTAGCGATAGCCTTTTTGGTGGGAGCTAGTTTATCAGCAACAGACCCTATTTCTGTTGTTGCTTTATTAAAGGAATTAGGAGCAAGTAAACGGTTACGCACTCTGATGGAAGGGGAGAGTTTATTTAATGATGGGGTGGCAGTTGTTGCTTTTACTTTGTTAGTCGGAATTCCATTAGGAACAGTGGATAAATTTTCGATTTCAGAATCTCTATTAACTTTTCTCAGTTTTGTTGGTATTGGTATTGGTATTGGTTCGTTGGTGGGTTTTGGCATTTCCTACCTCACTCAACGTTTCGATCTACCTTTGGTGGAACAGTCACTAACTCTTGTTTCTGCTTATGGAACTTATATAATTACGGAAAAATTTGGAGGTTCGGGAGTTATTGGGGTTGTGACTGTTGGTTTAATTTTAGGTAATTTTGGTTCCCGCATTGGGATGAACCCACGCACTCGGTTAATAGTTAGTGAATTTTGGGAGTTTGTGGCGTTTTTTGTTAATTCTATAGTGTTTTTGTTAATAGGCGACCAAATTCAATATACAATTTTGGCAGATAATATAGTATTGATAGTAGTTGCTATTGGAGCGGTGATTATTGCACGAGCAATTTCAGTTTATGGTTTGAGTGCTTTGAGTAATTTGGTAGCCAACTCAAATATTGGTTTAAGAGAACAGACTTTGCTTTGGTGGGGAGGTTTACGAGGTTCAGTTTCTATTGCTCTGGTTTTGAGTGTACCTGTAATTTTGCCTGGACGAGATGAAATTACAGCAGTTGTATTTGGGGTGGTATTGTTTACATTGTTAGTGCAAGGTTTAACCACTCAGTCAATGTTGGAAATATTAGGTTTAATTGGCGACCAACCGCTACGTCAGGAATATATGGAGGCGATCGCTCGTCGTGTAGCTTTAAAGCGGGTACTTAATTATGTTTCTGAGTTAGTAAGGCGACAGGAAATTGACCCAGAATATTATCGTTATCAGGCAGAGTTTTTGCAAGGGGAGTTAAAGAAGTTGCAGGAGAAAATTGATAAAATGCAGGCGGAACATTCTCAGTTAGTGACGTTGGATATGGAGTTATTGCGGGAAGAGTTGGTAGATATTGAGGCGGATACTTATGCTGAGTTTATTCGAGCGGGTAAGTTGAATAATAATGTGTCGCCACTTTTAGCAGAGGTGTTGGAAAAGTAAGTAGTTAGGTCTAATTAGGGTTTGCTGAAAAAGTCTGATGGGTAAGGGTAGGAGTCAGGAGTCAGGAGTCAGGTAGGGGAGCCGTCGGATTGGCGACGTACAGGAGGAATGGGAAATTTAGAGTAGGCAGGAGGAAAAATCATCCCTTGATTTTTCAGGAAGAGCGTCAACCCAAAATACTAATATGCATGAGATTTTTAGAACGAAAACCTTGTACTTTTTCCAGACCTAAAAAGGCACTTACCTTTATCTGTCAATGCTTTTAGATTTAATCACCAAGCCCTAATTAAACGTAAAAGAAAAATTGTAGAGGGAGTTTAGCCAAAAGTTTTACTATCTCAGAAATTTAAGCGTCAAAACCTGCCCTGCCTTAATTGCATTTACTTATTCTCACCTACTTATACCACTTTGAAAAAAGAATGCTACGAAAAAGTAAGATAGTTATATCTATCATTTTCCCCTTTTTTTCAATATTTACTCCTTCTTCCTTCTTGCTTTTTCCTTCTTGCTTACTTCTACCATTTGTAACAAACATTTATCACGCTTGGTATTATAACAAGGGTGATAAGTCGGGGAGGTTCGCGAACCTCCCCTACAGAGAACTAAAAATATGAATAATTAGGGTTTGCGCTCAAAAGTCTGATGCTGGGAGTAGGGAGTAGTGAGTAGGGAGTAGGGAGTAGTTAAAACTCAAGAGGAACTAGGAGTTATAGAAGAGGTGCTCGAAAAATAGCCCCTTAATTTTTCGGCGTTGCTGAACCAAGGGATGAATCTTTGCACAAAAGGTAAATTCCATCTTTTACTCCCTCTTTCTCTAAGGCTATAATTCCAGGAGGCAAAAGACCCAACACTCCCCACACTCCCCACACTCCCCACACTCCCCACACTTCCCACACTCCCCACACTCCCCACACCCACACTAGAGTATGAGCGCTATACTCTGAGTCTGTATCTAAATAATTGTATGCAACGTCCTCCTCTTTTAAAAACAGGCGATCGCCTCCGAGTCATTGCCCCTAGTGGTGCGCTAAAAGATCACACCAACTTCAAAAAAGGGGTAGAAATTTGGCGATCGCAAGGATACATCATTGATTTAGGAGAGCAATATTCAGAAAAAGAGGGTTATTTGGCAGGAAAAGATGAGATTAGGAAAAATGCCCTACAGGAAGCTTGGCAAGATCCCGAATGTAAAGCCATACTCTGTGCTAGGGGAGGGTACGGTAGCACCCGTATATTGGAACAATGGCAATGGTTAGACGGAACACCAAAATGGATCATCGGTTTTTCTGATATTACCGCCTTACTATGGAGTTTAGCCCACAAGAATATAATGG
>JAAUYL010055229.1_pt1 | contig 13826 bp, 17 predicted proteins | sample 7278011 | NCBI WGS metagenome assembly JAAUYL01 (sample SAMN14350225, study PRJNA611818) | marine sediment metagenome | isolation source: surface marine sediment (1.8m) | place: French Polynesia: Moorea | collected 2018-08 | reverse complement strand
GAAGCCGGCGCAGCGGGAGGGGCCGAAGGCGCCTCCTCCCCAGGCGCGGGCGAAGCCGGCGCAGCGGGAGGGGCCGAAGGCGCCTCCTCCCCAGGCGCGGGCGAAGCCGGCGCAGCGGGAGGAGCCGAAGGCGCCTCCTCCTCGAGCGCGGGCGAAGCCGGCGCAGTGGGAGGGGCCGAAGGCTCCCCCTCCTCAAACGCGGGCGAAGCCGGCGCAGCGGGAGGAGCCGAAGGCGCCTCCTCCTCGAGCGCGGGCGAAGCCGGCGCAGCGGGAGGGGCCGAAGGCGCCTCCTCCCCGGGCGCGGGCGAAGCCGGCGCAGCAACAGACGGCAGAGGAGAAACGCGGTAAGCGCGTTTCGGAACCACAACGGGCGCAGTCATGACGAAGCGGAGCAGCTCCCCCCCCTGGACGAGGACGGCGCAGCGCTCGGGGAGGCGCATCACCATATTCGGGTCGATGAAGTGACGCTCTCCCTGGGTCAACATCCGCTCCGGCGCCGTCACCTCGGAAAGCCCCTCCGTTCGGAGAATCGTTCGGCGCTCCTGGTGAATGGGGATCGTCCCGCTTCGGCGGGCGATCCAATCCGCGGTATCGGGATCCTCCGCGCGGTACAGAATCTTGATTGAGGTATTAACGGTAACCGCCGTGGTGACCGCCTCGGGGTCGAGATCGGCGGGGCAGTCGCGGAGATCCCCGAACGACTGATGGGCCATGATGATATTCCCGCCCTTGTCACGGATGGTGCCCAGCGCTTGAAGCGCTGGGCGAGAGAGCAGGTATTTCAGCTCATCCCAGAACAACGTTACGTGGGTATGCTCCTGGGTGCGGTCCCGCGCCTCCAGGAACTGGAGGACGCGGGTAAGCAGAAGCTTCTGCAGCTTGGAGACGACCGATGAGCGCATCGAGCCCACCACGTAGAGCAAGCCACCTCCCTCCAGGATATCGGCGAGACCGCCTCCGTACTCGGTGTCCACCGAAGGGAGCGCCGCGACTTCCTCAAGAGACGCCATAAAACCAGGCGCCTGATCGAACAGGTGGGAATCCTCCCGAGCCAGGTGCTCGAAGAGCGCCGGCAACGAAAAGCGCTCACGAGCAGCCACCTCGGCCGCGAAGCGGGCGGCCTTCCGATCCATGAGCCGGTAATGATCAGAAGCGGCCCCGGTGTCTGAGAGAGAAAACGCCGCCTCGAACAGCGTCAATATCTCCGCAGCGCTGGCGCCAGCCAGTGGATTGAGCTGAGGCTCATCGGCCGTAAGGTCGATGAACCGAGCGGGTCGCCCGTAATGCTCGGCCACATGGCCGAGCACCGAAGGCGCCCACTCATCATTTTTCGGATCGAAGGCAACGACGCCGGCACCGAGGCGCAGGCACTGCGCGAGGATGCCGGAAACCACCACCCCCTTGCCGGTGCCGGTAGTCCCCACCACATCAGTGTGAGTTTTTCGCCAGGAGGCGAGTGGGACGTGGACGGGTTCCCCGCCTTCGTCAACGCCGACGAACATGGCATCGTCGCGCCAATGCGCCGAAGGCATGTAGGACTGAGGCACCGGCAACGCTGTGGAAACAGACCGAATATCAGTAGCGGAATCCTCTCGGGAAACGCGGCGAGTAAAACCAGAATCTAACCCCCTATTGACCCACGGCACGAGATAGCGAGCAGACAACAGACGTGCAATCAGGCCAACCGGAAAGCCCAAGACGATGCCGGCGAAGCCGGCCCAAAAAGTGGGCGAAGCCCACGCCCAAAGCTCACCCCAAATAACGGAATAATGAGGAGCAGCAGCCAGCCACCCAAACGCCACCAGGAGGGCGAACATCCACGCAGCGAGCATAAGCAGGAGCGTGATGATAGCGACGACGCGGAGCACTCGGCCAACTATCCCAAAGGAATCAACGATAGGGGTTCCCTCCCCATCCTCTCCATCACCGTGGGCAGCGCGGCGAACGCCGCGACTGAGCCCAATGGTGACGGCAAGGCCGAAGGCCATGCCGCCCCAAGGGAGGGCGAAGGCCTCCCCCATCCACCACGCGGAGGCGTGGTGGAGCTGCAGAAACACGTTAGCCAAAGAAGACATCAAGCCCCCCCAGCACTAAACGACGGCACCAAGCAAGGGCCGCCCGTAGCAGCGCTAGGGAGAGCCCGCGCAGCCCCGTTCAGGGGCGAAGCGCCAAGGAGCCGCCCCGCCCCAAGCGGGAAGGTGACGCGGACGGCCCCCCAGGCCGGGAGCCGGCTGGGACACCCCGCCCAAGCGGGGTGAGGGTGAAGCCGCCCCCAAGGCGGCGTAGCCCGTGCCCAGTCCTGGCGGCCCCCCACGGGCCAAGCCAGGACGCAACCACGCGCCCGCCCCAAGCGGGTCGTGGTTGCGCCAGCGGAGGGGCTGCCCGCCCTAGCGGGCAGAGCCTCCCCCCCGCCCAAGCGGGGGGGAGGCGATCCCTGGAGCCGCGCGCGTCGTCTCTGAGGAGAGGCGACCACCCAGGCCGAAGAGGACCCGTTCAGGGTCCCCCGTAGGGCCGAAGCTTTAGCGGAGGTCATCGGGCTGGGTGGTCGCCTCCCGGAGGAGGTGACGCGCGCGGGGTGAATCGACCAGAGGGCGGGCCGTCCAGGCCCGCCCGGCGGAAGAGAGGGCGTAGCCCTTGAGGAGGTGGAGCGTCCAGCGGAACCGACGAGGGTGAATCCCTGTAGGGGCGCGGCGTCCAGCCGCGTACCGTAAGGGAGAGGGCGCAGCCCTCCCCACCCCCATAAGCGACGTCCAGGAGCGGGGGTGGGGCTCTTCTCTCCATGGTTCGGGGCGCAGCGCGCCGCGGACCATGGAGAACAGACATGGAGAACCCCCATGGAGCACGCGGCGTGCTCCATGGGGGTTCTCCATAACCATGCTCCATGAGGTGAACGGCAGGCAGGCCGTTTACGCAAGCGTGAACAGCGGCCGACCAAGCGGAGCGGGCGGGCGGTGGTCTCGCAATTAGCCGGCGTCACCGCGCGAGCGGTGACCAGTCCGGGCGCGGCACCGAAGGTGATGCAGACACGGAGCGGAGCGAACGTGAGGAGATCGACCAAGCAACAACCAGGTGCAGCCGCCAGCACCTCCCCCCCTGAAGCGGGGAGTGTGGCCATGGCGGCGCCAGCCGCCCCAGCGACAAGCGGCCGGCGAAGCCAGGCCGAGGAGATCGCGGCGACTTCGGCTCGGCAGACGAGCACCAAGCGAGCCGCCGGCACAAGTGCGAGACGAACCAGATAAGGGAGGGCGCAAGCCCGCCTATCAGTGTTCGAAGACGCGGCCATCAGGCCCACGCGAATGTTACTCACGGTAACGGTTCCGTTGGTGGCGATCCCCTGCCGGAAAGGCCAGCCTTCGCGTCCAGCCAATTTCCGACAACCGTGCTATGGAAACGAACTCCACGGGAGCCCCACCGGATGAACGGTGGATAACGGTGGTCTTGGTTGCGTGACATCGCGGTACGAAGTGCCGCTTCGGTCATGCCCAAACGGGGCGCAACCTGTGCCACGGTTAACAACTCTGATTCGTCCATTAATGGACTCCGAGCAAGAAGAAACACGCGCAGAAAAAACGAGGGCGAGCGCGCGACGCCCGACAAGCGAGAGCAACACCAGGACGAGCGAACGCCACCGGCGGAGTGAGTATTGAGGGGACTTTTTATGGAGGTGGTAGAACTCGCGAACGCGGAACCACCGATTTCATCTAAAGATGCTTCCAGGCCAGAAAGGCCACGCCGAGCGAGGGAAGCCACCGACGATGAAACCAGAGTATCCGGTATGTCATGACATAACAAGCGGGTTCGAAGTAGGTGAGTCCTCAGGCGTGGAAAAGCCGTGGAAGCCCTACGGGCCGTGGGGAAAAAGCGTGGACAACGCGCAAGCGTTGCCCACCCTTTTCCCCCACTCTTCCACCGCTTTCCCACCCCCTCGTCGGAAAGGATAGGGGCCACTGAAAGGTGCGCTCCGCGCTCAATAACAAGAGGACAATTTGTCTTCGAAGAGCAGCCCGAAGGGCCGCCGGGCAGGAAGCCCGGCGCAAGACTTTCAGGATGGCACTGGCCAGGGATCGGCCGACTTCCCCGAAGGAGGGCGGCCTTAAAGAGCCACCGAGAGCGTGGACGCGGCCACGGCTCGATGGGAGTGAAAATTGCTCTTTGCGCCACGAATAACCGAGCCCATGCATGGGACAACGTAGTGAGCTATTCGGCTTACGGCGGACTAGTGCCTATTCACAGGATTGGGGCGTTAGCCCTTCCTTATTTCTTGATTAAAGAGGGAGTGAAAGAACACCCACCACTTAATGCATTCCTTACCAGACACTTAAAATTAATAGTGACACTTAAATTTTAGAGCTGCGGCGACGACGGCGCGCGGCGCGCGCTGGAAGTCGTGGTTGGCATACTGAGAGGGGTAGAGTGCGGTCGCAAGGGCGCGAAAAAAGCGCCGTAAAGCGGCTTCAGGGGTAATGGGGAATAGGAGGCCAGGGGCGCCGCGTGGACGCCCTACGGGCGACAATGGGAGCGGGGAGCGCCCCTATTCTCGTCGTCGATCGCCGCGCTTGCTCTTGTAGCCAGAGGTAACGGGGGCGTCGGCAAGATTGCCCATCAACTCCTTAAGTGCGGCGGCGCCGAGCGCTTGGCGGCCGGCGCCACGTTCAGCATGAGGCGGAGGAGGCGGAGCATCCACCGCCTCACGGCGGCGCTTGCTCGCCTTCTTTCGTTCACGCTTCAGCTCCTCACCCAAGCCAAACACGGAGAACAGCGCCGCCGGCACAGTTCGGATAGCCGCCCGAGCGCGCCAAGAACCTGGCGCCACCTCTTCCGACCGAACATGAACACCGAGGAGCCCGGCCAGGCGCAACGCGCGAACCGCGCGCCAAGCGCGGCGCATGGTTAGCCCCGCCCGCGAGGCGATTAACCGCAGTGGCAGCGCGGTGAACGCCTCTCCCTCATCCCCTGGCAACCCTACACGAAGGGTCACCAAGTCGGTGTAGTGGAGAATCGCCTGAAGGAGTGCCACACAAGCCTCGCGCCGCTCGCTCCGCTGCTGGCGGTCGGAAGCGTTGGCCGCATTCAGAGTGGGAATCTTCGATGGATCGGCGTAGTAATCCGCGACACGCCGAATCAGCTCGCGAATGACCGGTGGTCGGTCGCGATGCTCTTCAGGCGCGGCGAACAGCCGCGGGGTATTGGGATCATGGCCACAACGATTCCCTAGGATCGCTCCGGCCATCTCCGGCAGTGCCAGCTCCAAAATCCGCTCCAACATCCATACAACACGCCCAACAACGCGCACGAAAGCACGCAGCCGATGGGGCCATTGAAACGGACGAGGTAGGGACTTGCAGGGGAAGAGAAAGGAACCTAGAATAGATCCCGTCGAAAACTTCCCGGCCAGGGCCCTATCCTGTCCGGTTCCGAAAACCCTGGGTCGCCACAACCCGGGGTTTTCACTTTTATGGGGTCGAATTTACCGCGCTACAGCACGGAAAGCAATCAAACCAACCCCCATATTTCGTATCCAGTCACAAAGCCACCACTACGGAGTGTGGCCAGCGCGGGCGCGAAGCGCCCCTAATGCTGCTCATGCGCGGCAAACGCCGCGCCCTCATTGTCCAGCAGAACCCCACCACCAGCCGGCGGTCCAGGCTCCCGAGGAGCTGCGTGAAGGAGCACGCCGCCCCCTTTGAGAAGAGCATCAGCCAACGCCACGCCATGAGGAGTGGCGTGATAGAAGCGCGCCCCGGTACGGGCGACCAGGCCAAAAACGGCAAGCTCCTCAAGAAGGCCGGTTAACCGATCCCAACCAAAAAGCGGAACCATGGCGCTCAAGCGCGCTGGCTGCACCGGTCGCCCAATGGTGGCCACGGCAAGTAACACCTCCTGGAGCGATTCACTCAAAGCCGGAGTGTCGATAGCGTCGGCTGGGCGTTGGCGCTGCTCCTCGATGTCGAGGGCGACACCCTCGACATCGAGGAGCAGCGCACCGCCCAGCAGTTCACCAGGCTGCGGGGGCGTGGACTCTAAGAGCCCACCATCAGTGCCGGAGCGTCGATCGTCCGAAGAATCGTAAGCCATTGGTTTTCCTTGTAGCCGCAAGTTACAAAAGCGCCGGTTCGTCCGTTTCCCACTGGGCCATGTCCACCGTTACCCGCGCGACGCGAAGCGAGCGCAGAAAGCCGAGCGCGCGGGCCGGATCATTCCAAAGGCGCAATCCACCGCGCTGCTTGGCCAGCGCAACGGTGGAGCCGTTGGCGGTGTGGAACTCCGGCACCCACCCTTTGGCCGAGGCGCGCAGCGTCACGGCCACCACGCCCCCCGAGGCGACCAGCTCGCGCAACAGCGGGGTAGATAGGAGCCTTGGGGTGGGATCGAGAAGAGTGGTAGCGCTCATATCAAAGTAGCCATTCAGGAAAATCAAAATGCATATTTTGATTTCATCAGAATGGGAAACTTGACGCAAGTCAGCAGGCACTAACCCGTCAGCTCAAGCGGGTCAGGCGACTTTACATATCGTCAAATTGCACGCACCCCACCATCACACCCGCCCTTTTTTCGCGGAAATCATGACAATGAAATACTCCCCCGGCGCATTTCGGTGTATACAAGTGGAGCGGTTTTTGTTTTTTCCTAAGGCAAAAACCGCCCGTGAACCTCGCCGACATCCTCCAAGCGCTGGCCGCACTCCTCGCCGCCGAAGCTGCCCTTATCGGGGTGCTGCTCAAGGTCGCGCGGTGGATCATGGAGGATGACACCCCCCCTAGCCGCAGAGGCGACACCACCACCGCCAAAAAACGCGGTTAGGACGATCACCCAAACTCCACCTTAAGCATTATCTCGACAGCATCCTTACGGCGCTGCCGCTTGTAGTGGTGAGCCCACAACGGCGCGCCGACTCCATCCCTTTCGGCAACCCATTCACCCTGGTCAGAATCGCGGCAAACACGCCCAACAACAGCACCGTTTACCACTACATACCATCCCCCCTCCTTTCGACGGCGAAGACGATACTTAGGCGCTTCAACACTCGACTCATCAGGTGATGCGGCAACTCTACCGGTAGAGACGCCACCAGGATCACCGAGAAGCAAATATTCGATCATATCGGCGCGGCTCGCATGGTGAGGCGAGTCACCAACGAGTGCATCAAGCCTAGCGATCGCCTCCTCCGACAACCAAACCTCAATCCGTCGGCGTCCACGCTCTTTCGCTTTTTTCGCCCATTTTTTTTGATCCTCAGCACGCGCCATACGACCCCACCCCCCATCATCTACCGGTAGACAAAGCATAGAGCAAAAGCCAAACGATATCTACCGGTAGATTTACGCGACAATGGAAAAGAGGAGCAATCTACCGGTAGATATCGAAATCAAGCGCGCGATCGAGCATCAAGGCGGCGGAGTCGGCCAATCCATGGCCAGCGCCACCCAGACAGGGAGACGCCGGGCGTACAGCCCGGCGCCCCTGCAGGGGTCGATCAAGCAACCTGACACACGGGGTCGCACCCCTCATACAGGACCGCCCCGGCGGTCGTCTGTTGCGCGGCGGCCGTTTCAAACAACACGTCGATCACCTCGGGGCGCTCGGCGAGCCGACCGAGCAGAGAATCGACGAGTTCCCCAACAAACAGGCCATGACGTGAAGCAACCGGCGCCAGTTGCTCACAGATCGCGGGTGAGGGAGCAAGACGCCCATAGGCCGTGACGGCTTCAGACAACGACGACAGGTGATCATCCACCGAAGAAAGGGACCTCATCAGCGACTCACCGACAAAGACCAACGCCGCGTAATCCTGCTCATTGTCGGTGGAAAAACACGAAACGGTGTTGGTGAGAAAGAAGACAGTCGCCGAAACCTTCTCCAGGGTTTCAGCGGAAACCGAGACATCACAGGCGGGCGGAGTATAGGGAGAGAAGCCGGACAGGTACGGGTAAACAGCGGTAGGCAAGCCACCGCCACCCAACCAATCAAGAGCATCGGAAACGGAGTAAGAGCGCTTACAAGCGCGATTGAGCGCGCGAAGCGCGCCCCTCATATCCTCCTCCCACTGATCGGTACCACGTGCTGATTTGGTGGCGGAATACTCCCAACGGGCCAGGAGTTCCGGAATGGTAAGATGGACAACAGCCATGATGACGCCTCCTTTTCAGGTGTCGTTGTGGTGAGAGGCCCTGGCGGGGATGCAGCCCTGCCGAGGCCTCGTTAAGAATTCTGATCAGTCGTTATAGTGGGCCTCGATCAACTCGCGGACGATGGCGACCATCGTTCGACCCTGCTCGACGGAGTCGAGCTTTAACCGGCGGTGAATATCCGCCGGCAAATCAACGGCTAGCCGCTTCATCTCGGTAGAGGCCTCCGGCGCGGCCTTCGCCTTTGGCGAAGGCGGTGGCGGCGTATCGCCGCCCTGCCCCACCCAATCGTCAGCACTCCGCGCCGAAGGGCGCCCCCCGGCGCCAGTCAACGCCGTCTTTTTCTTAGCTGCCATCGGTCAACTCCTGCAACTCGGTAATTAGGGCACGAATTTCAGTGCTCGCGGGCCCCTCCCCCTCAGCCTCGAGAACCGATTCTCCCGCCGCAGCGGACTCCGCGAAAACGACACGCTGACACACCGAGGAAGTCGCAACAGGAAAAGGGTATTGAGCGAGAGCATCAGACACATCACGCCCCAGGGCGGTATTCACAATGCGACGATTGACCACGAACAGCGGCACCACCTCGGCATAGAGGCGTGCCTCCTCGATGATCGTCACCACCTCTTGAGCGCTCCAAACGTCATAGGGAGAAGGCTGAACGGGCACCACAACGACATCGGCCGCGAGAATAGCCGAGCGAACGACATCCCCGGAACGGGGCGGACCGTCGATCACCACATGGTCGTAATCGGTGGCCATGTCGGGGAGATCGCGGTGGAGAGTAGGGCGAGGAAGACCAACAACGTTGAAGGCGGGCGGCGCCTGGCGCGCCGCCGCCCAGTCGAGCGCCGACCCCTGGGGGTCAGCATCAACCAGGAGAACACGAGCACCCTGCTCCGCGAGCGCGGCGGAGAGATTGACGGCCAGGGTGGTTTTACCTGCGCCGCCCTTCTGGTTCACGATCGCGTAAATCATGCGGGATCATCTCCATGCTGTATAAGCGTGAGACAACCATACACAAAAAAACAAAAGAAAAAAAGAACAGAAATACAAAATTATAAAAATACAAAAAAACAGAAAAGCGGGCAGTGGTTTAAATGCCAGCGAACAACCAGAGAGCCGCCCCCGGGATCATGCCCGCGGCCGCCAGCGGAACGCCGAAGCGGCCAGACATCGAGGCCCGGCGAAACATGCGAACCAGGAAGAATAGCGCACCAGCCGCCCCACCGAGCAAGACCCCAGCGGCGGAAGGATCGGGCTCCCCGATCCGCAGCAGCAACAAGCCCGGCCCAGCAATCAGCAGGGCATACACGAAGCCCGGCATCATGGCATTGAAGACGAAGAGAGAGCGAACGAGAGACCAAGACATAGCACCTCCTACAGCGCATTAAAGGCGATATTCGCGAAAACGATCACCAGCATGATGAGAAACACACCACCAGCGACCACCGCAAGCAAGCGACCAAGGGACCGGTCGGAAGGCAGGCCGTAATGCAACTTGTGGTACTGACGGGCCATTCCAACAACAACCCCGATAACCACCGCAAAAGTGAAAACTGTCACGACAGGCTTAATGAGTGACGCGGAAACCGACCGTAAGAGGGCGGGCATACTGGCGCCCGTCACATCCCATTCACTCGGCAAGATCTGCCCGGAAAAAAACGATGGAGCAAGCACCACAACCAGCATCACACGAAAAACAGCCCATCCCACATCGTCGAGTTCCACGGAGCCGGTAACAAAACCGCGCCAACCACCATAAAGGGTGGAGATACCCCAGATCGCCCACAAAGCGATGCAAAGCCCGATCAGAACCGACTTAAGAGCAACCCAATCCATACCCCTACCCTTTCGGCTCCTTGAGTCCCTGAAGGGAAGAGTTGATCAACTGGCCGACCGCGCCCGTCGCCGACTGGCCAGCGACAAACAGTGCCCAGGCCCACCCTCCTCCAATCAGGAAGTACAGCCCAAACACGATCACCGAAAAAATCGCCTCGTCATACACCGCCGGCCCCGCTTCGGGGGGGTAGAGAAGGACACTTAGCCGCCCCCCCATCTTCTCCACCAGCCCCAGAAACACATACAGAATATTGATGCCCCACATTGCAACGGCGAACACCACGACGACCCGGAAATCAAAGCCGCTGAGCAGTAACGCCCAGGGCATTACAGTGACCACCACCCAAAGCAAAGCGGCGATAATCGCACCACTACCACGGGTGAGGATTTGCCACACGGGATCAACCACCATGGTGTTGAACACCGCCAGCGCGCCGAGCCCGACAGCAGAAGCGGCATCCTCCCCAAGGGTGGTATCCAGCGAACGCGTAGTACGGAGGAGATTTGGGGGCGCGCCTTCGAGCAGCGTTTTAACAAACGGGTCTTTTTTAAGAGGAGAGGCACCAGACCCAGCCCCAAGGCCAATATTCGAGAGAAACGTTTGAAACTGGTGGGTCGATGTATCGAAAAAATACCCATACTCATCCAACGCAGTCTGATACAGGCGATCCCGCAGCCCGATAGAAGCAGTCTCCCACCACTCCCGACAGTGGGGACGGCGCACCTCAAGGTGGTTATTCCAGTCGAACGACCATCCCGACACGGGAGACGCAGCATGTGCCCCCCCGCCACAACTCGGTGGAGACAAACAGGGCGCGTAGTAACCCGGCGTTTCAAGAAAAACATGAGACCCCATCCATCGCACGTCATCAACGCCATAGGTCGAAAGAGCGGAAGAAACCGCCGTTGAGGACCGCAATTGAAAATCATCGCGGCGGAACTTGGCATAGGTAGGGCGAAAGCAATCGGTGTAGAAGCGGTCGACCTCAGCCCGCAAAGAGGGATCACGAATAGCGAGCAAACGAGCACCGGCAAGCATCCGAAACCGACCAGCATCGAGGTTGGTCGTGTAGTCCACCGCCAAATGGTTCGCCATGCCGGCGGAGAACTGCCAGACGAACGCCCAGAATAACGGGAGTTTCACCGCATCTTGAGGAGTGGAAATAGGGGGATGATTACCAGTGAAACGGTCTGGCGCCGGGGGGGTAATCGAGACGGCAGGAACCACCGCGACAAGAAAGACGAGAGCGGCCAACATCAACCGAAGTTCGGTAATTCGATAGTCCGCCCACACCCCCGCCGGCCCGCCCGGCGGTCGAAAGAAACCGTCAGACAACGCACGGATAGCCAACACAATAGGGGCAATGGCATACAGCCCGGCGTCAGCCATGAGGGTATGCCACTGGTTATGGGTAGCCCAGGAATCCAAGGCGAGACCAAGACCAGCATAGGAAAAAACGATCAGCTCCATGACCCCACCCAATCAAAAACAAAAAACCAAAAGAATAAAAATACAAAAACACAACAGCACAAAAAAACATCCCAAGAAGAGGACGAAAAGAAGGTAGATGCACGCACCGACCAAGAGGCCGGCGCGTGCCGAGGACATCAGGAAACGCCCCACACGGAATGCGAGGCACATCGCGGAGCGCAAGCGCTCCAACAGATCGACCGCCGGAATGGCGGACGTAGTGGAGATGATGCCGGCGGGACCACCGGCCAATTGATTACAGATGCGGCTTTAACGCCACACAAAACCGCTAATGATTCTCAATATGCTTCCACGATCTGGCGTGAATCGCCGCCCGGCGAGGGAAGCCACGGACGGTAGTGGAGAGACAAAAAACCTATTTCGTCCCGATCCGAGAGACCAAGGATGACAGGGAAGAGAGGCCCGCGAACGCCAAAGACCCCGCCCCCAACAAGGCATAGAAGAGGACCGTAATCAGTGCCATACCAATATGACCAATAGCCAGAAACAAACTAAACATCCTGTCACCCTCCCTAGGCTTTTAGCCATTATACCACAACAACAAAATATAAAAACCCAAAAATACAAAAATACAAAAATACAAACAAACAAATTTAGCGGAGTCCCTGTCAAGCCCCTGGCGCGGCCCGCAGCGCAGCGAGGACACGGGGGCTTTACTGGGATGGAGCGCCCCACCCTTTCCGGGCACCGGGGCAAGCAATAGCTTGCCCCGGCTGCCCCCCGGCGAGGGCTGGGGTGTGGGGCGGAGCCCCACGAAAATCAAGAACAATCGCCCGGCAGCGCCGGGCACCTCTGCGCGAGGATCGCGCCAGCGTCAGGGATCGTTACCCGAAGGGCCGAGACCCGGCCGAAGCGCAGCGTAGGCCGGGGCTCGGTCGGAGCGGAGCGCAGCGCAGCGGAGATAGAGCCCGGCCCCGCAGGGGGACGCCCAATCATGCCACGGCCGATTCCTTCAACCACTGAGCACGCGCCACCCAATACGCCCCATTATCAGGGTCCAAATGCCCATGCTTCCGATCCGCGCGGATCTGCCACCACGGATAGACACCCCACACCAACAAGGCATATCCCCCCACCCCCAGGAAAGCGAGTGGTTCCGAGACGCCGAAGGCGGCGATGAGCAACAGCCCCCCCAACGCCACCGCCCACCGATGAAGCGCGCGATACTGCCGGAGGTGCACCCTCCAGGGGTGCGCCTCATCCCACGCAAAATCAACCGTACCCAAATCACTCATTGACGGATCTCCCAAGGTCAGAAGAAGAAGGGGGCGGCCACGCCGCCAGGTGATGAAACTCGAAACGAGCACGGCGAGCCGTGCCGGCGAACGCGTGAGGCTGGCGGCGCGAATCTTTTACCGTCGCCACCGAATCGAACAGCCGCGAAAGCCGGGCCGCAAGCTCCGGCGTGGGCGATACGTAGTGCACCAGGTCATACCGCTGATCGAGGATGTGGAGGAGGTGGCGCCTGATCAACGGATCAGGCCCCGTCGCGTACCGCTTCTTGGATTTGATGGAGCGTTCCAGCTCCAGGGCAACGCGAGCCCCATCGGGGCGAACGACGAGCCCGTCAGGGCGATAGTCGTTGGAGGAGGAGACGCTAAAGCGGCCCTCCGTCACCCACCCCAACCAGCCGGCCGCCTCCGCCTGGAGGCGGGCCGTCTGCACGTCCCAACGATGTTGGAGGGTGAAGAGCGAGACCGTGGATACATTCACGGTGGGACGATCCTCGAAGGGCTCGCCCTCGTCGAAAGAGAGGGCGAGCCCGTGAGGAGTGAGTGAGACCAACAACGACGACCGGCCCAAGGCGGTCAAAGTCTCCAGAGAAACAAGTTCCTCCCGCTCCATCGCACGTAAGCCCTTTAGGCAGGAGGAACGCGACGCCATCCCCCACAGGTACATGACGTGCGGCACGGAGGTAACCCCAAAATCCCGCAACCACCGAAGGAGGGCGCGCCGCTTCGCGGCGCCGCGCGCTTGGCGCGTGGCCACCGAATGGACAAGGTTGGTTTTCACCGAAAGCCTCCAAGATCCTCAAGAGTGAAGGGAGAGGGCGGCGGCGCAGCCGGCGCAGTGGGAGGAGCCGAAGGCGCCTCCTCCCCGGTGTTGTCCCTCACCTTAAACCGCTGACCACCGCCATTTTATTTTCAAATTAATCCATCCCTCAAAGGGTGTAAGCGGTGAGCGAGAGCGGAGTGGCGGGGGGAAACGATCTCCCACACTCGCCACCGGCGGGTAGTCATTCCCGGTGGATACATCGATACTAGCCTTCCCCCATAACGAAGGAGGCCCGCCACGGTTGCAGCCGTGCGGGCCAATGGCCGGTGCAGCTACGGTTCGAAACGGACCTCACCGGCGAGCAGTACGTT
>JAAUYL010075899.1_pt1 | contig 13834 bp, 16 predicted proteins | sample 7278011 | NCBI WGS metagenome assembly JAAUYL01 (sample SAMN14350225, study PRJNA611818) | marine sediment metagenome | isolation source: surface marine sediment (1.8m) | place: French Polynesia: Moorea | collected 2018-08 | reverse complement strand
ATTGTCACACCATTCAAACACAGGCAGCATTGACCAGGGACTTGCCTCATTGAGCCAAATGTAGCGAGGCAGGATGGACTTTTTTAGGCGAAAGGTGAATGTCGTCGCATCCGGCTGGACCGCTTCCACAGGGCTGCAACACAAATGAATGATCCGTTGACCACGAAAACAATGGCGTGAGGGTGCACAAGCTCATTCTTACCTCAGCATCTCGTAGGGAGAATCCAAAATTCTAGTGTCGGTCTGGAGCTTCTCAAAATTGTTGGTGTCTGACAGGTTGTCCAGCACACAGTCCTGAGTTGGCTGGACACTGCTCAAGATACCGTCCGCCATGGCTAGTCAAAAATGTCTCTTGTTTTACGTTTCTTGGTGGCTTCGTTTTCCTGGCTGGCCAAATGGGAGATGGCTCTTTTTGCTCGTGCAATTTCTTTGGGAGTAGTAGCACAAACTGTTTTATAGCCGTGTTCAGCCTGGTCCCGTTTGAGCTCCTTGTCCAACACGTTGGTGGTGTTGATCTCTTGAATGAGCTTGCCGTCAGAAGAGATGGGCTGATATTTGTGGGGCTTGCTGGGAATCTTGTGGATGTTGCGAAATGGTTGAGGCACTGGGAGCCCAATAAATGGACGACTGGATTTGGTGGACCCTTTTTTGCTGGGATGATAGGCGGTGCGCCGCTTCGTCTGCGCGTGCATCGACGGTAGGTAAGGTAGTGTGGACGACATGGTCGTCAGTCACAGTCTGATGCAAGACCACACCGCCTGAAATACGTTGTAATTAACTTGAACGCATTTCCACAACCATGCATCAGGTAGCACGGACGGTTCGTGTTCAAGCTTGATCAGAGTGAGTCAGACATGGATCCAGAGCAGTACAGGCTTCCAGTACCCTACAGGTTGGCCTGCGTGGGCCCTACAGGTATGTGTTGGGATCCGTGCTTGGGTGCCGCCTAACTGTTTTCTATCTCCCCGCCAGGTAGTGGGAAGTCCGTACTCATTCAAGAGTTTCTGCGCCTACACCGCCGCCTGACACGAGTCAAAAACGAAGATCCTCTTGTGCTATACTGTTACCATGCCAAGCCGCCACCGCCGTTGCCTGGCGTCAAGATTTGGATACGCCAGGGGCTGCCGCAGCTGAAGGAAATCCTTAGCATTGATCGAAAGAAACACAAATACGTAACGCTGGTACTGGAAGATTTAATGTCAGATATTTCACGGCTGACTGGACAGGAGGCCTCAGACTACACAAATCTTGTGATTGAATACTCAAGACAGTACAATGTATCCATAATTACGACGTTTCAAAATTGCTTCCCAAAAGGCGATATTCCGAGGCTGTTTTTCCGAAATCCCACCGGCATCCTCTTGTTTTCCTTTCCCACGGATGGCAGCAGTGTGTCCAGGTGAGTCGGTAAAGTTGTCATTGTTGACTTGAAGTTGACTGAAGTTCTTCTGTTTAGGTTCATCAAGAAAATTTTCATGTTTTCTGAGCGACAAAAAACCGTTCTCAAAGGCCTGCTCCACAGTGCATCGCTCAAGTCTTCAGCATTTATTTTCATTTGGAGTCATCCGCGAGAACAACTGGACGAGGAGCTGAGAGTGAGAAACTTTATCGTGCCCATGTCCAAGAGGGAGTGCGATGAGCTCAAAGTGATTGCCGTGGCCGAACCTGACAACCTGTTCATCTACGGCCAAGTCGATCATATTTTCACCCTGCCTGAATAACGCCACCAGCATGACAGATACGGACCCAGCATTGCAAGTCCCCCGAGGACTGAGTCGCTATTATTTTTCGTCGCAGGGGCCCCCCGGAGCACTGTACGACAAAGAGAGGCTCAAGGCCAACAAAACAGGTCCGCGCCCCAAAGACCAAGAGGTTGAGGCCTTGTTTGCAGAGCATCCAGTGTTGACAAGATTTTATGGAGTGAAGCGAAAGACCCCTCAGCATGTGCGCAATGCTTACGCAACCTATCCGTTGCAACGTGTTCATGCGGACTTGATGCATATGAGTCAAGAATTTGGCGCCTACCTATATGGGGCTGTGTTTATAGATTCTTTCAGTAGATTCTGTCTGGTGGTCCCTATCAAAAACAAGCAGGTGGACGAAATGCAACGAGCCTTCACAGAGGCCTTGCGCGTGTTTGCACCTTTTCGCAAGTATGCCAAACAGGTGACTTTCCTGACCGATCTAGGTAAGTCTGGCCGGGTGGAGCACACGTGGATGGAGTCATGATCTAATGTATGTTTGTCATTTTGCAGGTACGGAATACATCAATCGTGATATCCAAGAGTTTCTGCAACAGCGAAAGTGCCGTCTGTTTGGAATGAGCTCGAGTCGAAGTAAAAGTTTCTTTGCGGAAAGGATGATTCGAACCTATCGGTAGGTGAATGCGCGTATGTATGACATGCTCGCCATCGTCATCATGTCATACTTTTTAGGCAAAAGCTGGCGCTCATCAAGGCGGACGTGGGATTGGTGACCTACCAGCAGAAATCCTGGAGTCACTATAACAAGCAAATTTTGAATGCCTACAACAACACCAAACACTCTGCCTTGGGCAATGCCACCCCTCAGGAAGCGATCACCATGCAGCCTCAGGCAGTCGAGCATATCATGCGCAAAAACCTACTTCCCAAAGATGACCTCAAAGAATACCTGGATGAAAGGCCGGTCCAACAAATGGAGGCCACCCAATACCTGCATCAATATTGTCGCATCCTCATGGAGGCCCGACTCTTTGAGAAGCGGAGCAGCGCGGCCAAATACAGTCGCGAACTGTTTTACATTTACAGGATTCGCCCCTCCATTGGTCCCATGGACAAGAAAGTGCTTCTGTATCTCAAAGACCTTACTGGGGAACCCATTTTGGGGGTATTTACTATTCAAGAAATCAAATTGATTGACAGGTAATAATGAAGCTAAACCTAGGCCATTCTATATTATAATATTTTAAATTGACTCCTCTCTTGCTTGCAGGTCCTCTGCCCACCATCCCAAGCATAAGCAATTTAGGCCTACCATCAATGTCATTCATGACATAAAAAGGCGTGGTCAAAACACAACCTATACTGTTGGGTACTCAGGTAAATATATTTATAATTACCAAACTCCTCCAGGATGCCACTTCCGCCGCCTCCACCAGTGGTGCTGGTCGTCGCCCCGAGGCCAAAGATGGCCAGCCCACTGAGGGCAAAGATAATGAATCTGAAAAGTAAAATTAGTTAGTTGAGCTCTGGAGCCCAACACAACCACACACTTTATAAAGTTTTGCCATTTCAGAATACCCCAGAAAATATAAAAAAACATTAAGTGGAACTGAATTCGCGCGTGCCAAGCTGAGTAAGGATGTCAGAAAACCCTAACTTCCGGTCCCAAATGCCTGGACCCCCGCGCCTGACGCGAGCTCCTGGGCTGCCAGTGGTGTCACCTAACAGGATCATGGCGCCCCCGCCGCTACCTATGTCTGTGCAACAACCACCAGCAAGAAGTGGCAGCTGTGAGCTAGAGTTTTCATCTCAGTTCAATGTGGGAAATTGCAATGCCACCTCGACCGAACAAGACACGCATGTCGTACCCGCCGTGATAAACAACCTCCTGCCCGAAGGCCAGACCCATTTTGACGGGCGAGCACAAGTCTCCTGGCAAGTTCAACAATGCTGTGTGACTGGACTGTTTAATGTGAATAAAGAAACACTGATTGTGCACCTGAAACCCTTTGACGTGTCAGACTTTGAGGCGCCAGGCGCCGTAGATATCTACTTTACACTGCCTGCAGGCTTTGACTCTGATGTCTCTCTAGTGAATCGCATCAATCATGTCGGGGCAGGTTATTTCTGCCTGCACCACTGTCGCTACAGTTTTGACTTTGCCCAGCAACGCACCGTGCTGGTGAATCTGCTGCACGAGGACATGCTTGCCAGGTACCCATATTCAACCCTGGAAATGTCAGCGGCCCTGGGCTGCCGTCTTGGGTTTAGAGCACCATCCACCACAGACAAGTCGCCCGTTATCCTATCCCTGACGCCATTGCATTTCACGCAACCTCTCACCATCAACAACGGTGGTCCCGGAAAAAAGTACACTATCCAAACCTATCACATGCCCTTCAATGAGCCGCCGACAAACCCTGCCCGATTGTTGCGCAACCTAATCCAAGTAGAATGTAATGATACTTTCTCGTTGGTGTGGCTCGGTACAGATGCCAGCCGACGTGCACGCCCCCTAAAAAAGCGGCTGACAAGAACAGACGGGGACCACGGCCGCCTTTGGGCAGCCAAGCGTTCAAAGATGGCCCTCTACGGGGCTCACGTGGCCAACCTGCCAGACATGGCCTGTCACATTGCACCATTGCCACCCAACGTGAACGCTACCATGACTCATTTCACGCTAACCTTTGACCCAGCGTGTAACATCACACCTCGCACACCTCGAAAGCGGCCAGGTCGCATGGTAAGGGAAAACATTTGCAGCTTTTTCATTGGCTCAGAGCGCAGACTCCATCCAACCAGCGTGCTATGCTTGGAGCCACAGCAGCCGCACCGCCCAATAGCCCTCAAAGGATCCAGTCGCATGGTGCAATTTGTGCTCAAAGATGCGGCCGGGGACGTAGTCTCTCTAGCGCCGAGCAACGGTGAAGTCAGCATTTGCCTTCTCTCTGACATCACATACACCTAGTCATGGGCAATGCCAACACCACGGCAACCTCAGAGGGTTCAGGCGATATCGACCAATTGCACAATATCAATGTGACCCTCGTCTCCTATTCCCAATATCAAACCATTCTCATCTCGTCCATCTTTTTTATTGTGACCCTCATCCTGACAGTTGAAGTGAGCCGCTTTGGCTTCAAGTGTTTTCCCGTGCTGTGCCGCAAACAAGACAGTTGGACGCCACTTCAACCTGTGGTGGCCGCCGAAGAGGGCCTCCTCAGTGGTGATGAGGCTGAGTGCAGTGAGGTGGTCCAAGGCCCGCACCAACCACGAACGTCCAACAAAGTCAGCAAGCCGCCACCCGAGCGGGCCGGCCCGGCTCCAAACGTTTTGCCCAAAAAGCAGCCCGCCTGAGGCCTCAGTTGGCTGCCAGCTCTTGTGGCATCATGTTGGCACACAGCACAATCCAAAAATCGTCACCCTTTTTCTCGGCCCTCATCGGTGTCCGGTCCTCGCGCCAAGTGTTGCACCTTCTCCAACAGGCGCGCATTAAAGACCTCCGCACATTTTTGGCTTGCATCAAGGATGTTGTCTGTGGCAAACTCAAGTTGAGGGACCCAAAGTGTGACAAGCGCAAGCTCACACGTCACAAAGGTCATCTCCGAAACCTGGTGTCAAATTGGCCGCAGATGGTCAAACTCCCAAAGTAAGCCATTCCCCTTGACCCTTAGCAAGGTCCTCTACTAATGCTTGTTTACTTGTTTACATTTTTCAGGAGTGAGGTGATTCTCTTTTTGGAGCCCTTGCTCAAAACATTTCCCCTGCTGCTGGGTGCCATTGTGGACCACTACAGTGCTGTGTTTCCACTCCCTTCCAGTGAAAGTGAATGCAGTGAAGAGCCAGAGCCCACCCAAGCTGTCAAGTCTCCATCAAATGAGGCAGGAGTCCCACCCCCTGTCAAAACAGCTACCAAGTCCAAAGCCCAGCGCACAGAAGAGAGTGTGAGCAGCAAACAGGTCAAGCCAAGTTTCAGTTTGCTGCCAGACATCTTGCAAGACACACCTGCCACTTGCCCTTACTGCCATATGCCCAAAAGTGTTGGAAGATCTCGTGCCTCCATTGATGAGGGTGAGGCTTCACCAGCTGAAGAATCATGAACCGCGTCATCCTCAGTGACAATGAGGAGCAGGTTCTTTTGGTGACTGATGACAATTTTCAACTACAATCCAACGCGCATGCTGCCGAGTACAACGAAGGCGATGGCTCAAAATTTGTGACGCCGACAGCAACTGGAAGACGGCCCCCTGTCATGCCAGCCAAAGTCAAGCGGCAGATACGCGTGCAGCAAGAGCGGCAAGCTCGCAAAGCAACAACAGGACTGGCCTCAAGGCAGACTTTACACGAGACACCGGCCTTCGCGTCTGGTGCGACCTCTGCCTCGGCATTGCTCGCACCACATGCTCAGACCGTGAAACCTCAAGAAGAGGAGGCTCAAAAAGCCCTTCGACATCAGCTTCCGCGTCTGCCGCGACCTCTGCCTCGGCATCGCCCGCGCCACATGCTCCAGCTGGCAAGCATCTGGCTTCGCCAGCGAAACGGATTACAACCAACTACCCACAATCGGGCAAGTTACCGCGTATCATCAATCCGGCAGCAGCTGCACCTTTGGATGCCGTCACGACCAAGCGGGGTCTCGATGCCGCTGACGCCATTACGGAAACCTTTTTCAAAAAGTACCCCAAGATGAGTCGCGACATGAGACCCGTTCTCCACATGATTTTACACGGCCTGATCTATCGCTGGGATGTTCACATGCTGGACTTTGACAAAAATGACCGCGTGTCTCATGCCGGTCACATCATCGACGGTGCCAGCATGTCAACAATCCTTCGACACCTTTTGTATTTCGAGCAACCAACCCCGGCCAAGGCAGTCCCAGGACAAGTTGAGGTACTCCGTGCCATTTTGGCTTTGAAAAACGAAAGCATCAATCAACACTTGGCCCCCCATAATTCACCTGAACCCTATCCACTTCAACTAAAAAAATAATTGAATTGCATGTCAATAATGTTTTTGCCATCATTTTAACACATTCAATGCTCATCCATGTTTAATGTATGTTCTACCATGTTCAATGCTCATTTATCTCTAATGCTCCACCATAAACTTGCCCAAATGATTTGATTTTTTGTTCAACGCAAAATGATGAATAAATTTTTGTTCAATGCTCTTACTGTATTTGATCTTGTACATGTAGATTTTATGATTCAATTAGATTAAGGACGACATGGGTCAAACATGGCCCATTGTAGTGCTATCTAAATATCATACAGATGATGGTTCAATTATTTTTTTTGGATTTTTTATGCTTTACAGTATGGGGTTATCGATAGGGCGGCAAGCTCCTCGTTGGGTGTCGACCCCCAGGATGGGGAGCATGTTGGCATATCGATGTTGATCATTCTCGCAGTGTCCGTCGCCGTAGTAGTCGGTTGGTTGTGTCATCTTGGAGCCTCACTCAGCCACTTTGCTGGTAGACATATTGCTGTCCAGAGAATAGAACAATGGCACCGGGGGTGGTGACAAAGTAGGAGCCGCGGAGACCGTCCCTGTGCACGATTGGTAGACCAGCGTCAGTCTTGCCGATGATGAACTTGGGCTTGGGCTCCTCGCAGAAAAACCTGTAATCAAAAAAAGACAGTTAACGTCATGACCCTCCTTCCTGTCACATTGAAACCTGACCTGTAGGATGGCGCTGCGTTGGGGTGATTGAGAATCTCCACGTACTTTTCAGGGACAGGGACATTCCTAACACCGGGATGCGGGAGCCGGTTCACGTCCAATCCGATTTTTTTGACGATGTGACGTGAAGCCTCCTCGGGTACCACCGCAAGAAACTTGTCGCTGGTATCAGCCACGTTGTGGTCGAGCAAGTTGGCGACGTGTGCGATGGCCTCTCGATTTATTGGAGTGTCCTTGGCTGGGGATCCAAGAAACCTCATGTCCGGCAGGGTGTCGCTCATGATCACAATCGGCGGCGGAGCGCGGCCGACTGACGGGAAATCCTCATCGTCCATACCGTCAACTTGCGGGATGCTGTCCTCCTTGGGCAAGTCAGCAGGACTCGTCTCGGCTGGTGTCGCCTCAGACTCTTCAGGCTCCCGTTTTGGCTTGGACAGATCCTCGGGCTCCATGGCGAGTGCCGCCTCCAATTCTTTGATTTTTTTCTTCTTTGAGGGCCGTGGGTCCTATATGGGAGACATTATATGAGAGTGTCATTGAAAACAAAAGTAAAATACTGTATATTTACATTTTCACCACCATTGAACAGCTCCAGCGCATCAGAAATGATCATCATGGCCCCTTGCGCAATGTTATGCTCGTGGAACTTTTTCTCCATGCGTGCCATCATGGCCTTGTTTGCCGGCAAGTTCTCAGCGGTCATCTCCATTTGCTCCAGCTCCTCCCGAAGAATGCCATGCTCCTTGCCGATCTTGTCCAATTCGTCACGCATGCGGCGCAGCAATTCCATCTCAGCCTTAATGGCATTGAGGAACTCCTCGTCCTCTTCCGATAAGATCCGTTTGTTGCCAGAGTCTTGGTCATCAATGGTGAGAGGATTCTCTGGCAAGGAGCCAGCCTTGTTGCTGTCACAGCAAATGGCATAGCAACCACAGGGAAACAGGGTTGACTTGATCCATCGTTTGCGAATCTTCTTGAATCGAAGCTGAAAAAATATTGGTCATGGATTTTATTCAAACACATAATATACTTTCTCCTCACTTTGATGTCAGATGACCGCTGCAGAGTCTTGTCCTCAGCGTGCTCACACACCAGCTGCTTTAGATCAGCATATTTGCTTGGATTGCAAGCCACAATGTCATAGATGCCCCACTTTGAGGCTGCAGTAGGCTTGACAATGAGGGTGTCTTTTTCAATGGACTTGCTGCAAGGAGAGGAGGGCAAAGACTTGGACTTTTGCTCCATCTTGCCAAGAGGCTGTTCAAAGAACAACTGAAGAGAAGGGAGGCAGAGACCTAAAGGATATAGGTTAGTTTTGAAAACAAAAACAACAGCAAAGCAGACCTTCCAGTCCAAAAAAAGGGGAGGTGGAGAGTTGTGCCAGGTCAACTCATTTGCAGCACCTTCACAGTACATAGCCAGCTCAGGCTGACCATGGTTGTCAAAACTCTAGAATTAAAAATAACTTGAGAGTTTTTTTACAACCAACTTAGGCCCAGCAAAACACCATCTAGATAGAGTGTGGGTGGTCCAGATTCAGTGAAAAAGAGTTCCAGTATGAACCATCTGATAGAAATAGCTGAAAACTGAATTTTTGGGAAATTTTGGTGAACAAAATTCAAACTTGAAAACAATCGCTATTCATAAATTTCGTTCAATTGTTTTTCTTTTTCAAATCCGATGTGATCCAATTATTCAAAATTGTACGGCGCAACTTTTTTCACTTCAGTGCTATGTCCGATTTCGGCTTCGTTTTGGCAGAATTTCAGGTTTTCTGAAATGTCGCCCTCACCCCTTTATGGCTCTAGGCGCAATGCGATAGAATACTATTGCGAATATTGTTTTTCGCCAATTTCGAAAATGAGTTTTCACAACTTTTTGAATGTAAAATCTCTTGGCAGGAGTGAAAACAACCCTCTTAACAATTTCTTAAATAAAGATAAAGACATGAATGACACACAGGGACACACATGACCATAGAGATCCGGGCAGATCATTGATTATGATTGACAAAGAAGACGTGAAATGATCTTGAAGTATAGTCCGATTCAGATCTAGATTCCTGAGCTAAGATTCCATATTTCTGCTTTACAAAGCACAATGAGAAAGTATACAGTCACATCGTCATCATCAAGGATCTTGGAAAATTTGGTTTATCCCAAAATCATTTTCAAGCAATCAGCCGGCCGGACGAGGACAGCGAAGACTCTCGATAACTGCGATCACAGTCTCACCCATTTCCAAACTAGTCATCTCTTTAAAATTCCAATGAAATTATAATCTTCAAAGCCAAGTAGATTCTGATTAAACAACTTATTCAAACTGAATCTTATGTTAACTTTTAGAAACTTGGGCAATTGATGAGCTGAGCGGTCAGCCCTTCATTCCGCCGCGACGGCACTTTTTGAAATTCTTTTCACAGACATCCGTTTCTAGTATTTGATTTCAAATTATCTTTCCTTTCCTATTCCTGCAATAGACTTCTCTAGCCAAAAAACCGAAATAACTTCTTTTTTACTGACTTTGACGTTGAGAACTGAGGCCTGACGGCGGTCCAACGAAGCACAAACCGTCGACTTGTAAAATGGCAAAACTGAGTGTGTGGTTGTGTTGAGAGTTAATTTGTTTCAGCTCGGTCCTTTCTTGACTTAATTACCTCATGGTGATGGTGTCAGTTCTGGAAAAAAGATGAAATTCGTTTTAAAATCAGAATTGCAAATCCAAAAGTATTTTACCTTTGCCGGGCCGTCGCTGATGAATTGAATCTGAAAGTCAAAAAAAGATAAAATTGAAGTTTATGCCGCAATTTTTTTGGGGGAAAAACTTTTGTCTACTTGCTTGGTACGTTAATTCAATGATAAGGACACATATTTGATGATATTTATGGCTAATATCTTTAAAAAAATCAAGAAGAAAGTCTAGAGTCTTACCTTCAAAACTTCCGCTCTGGAGACGAATCTGTTTTTGAATTTGCCGGCAGCGCGAAAACACCAGCGTTACCCGATCGGTTTTCGAAAATTCGTGAAAAGTGCCAAAAAATATTTTCTATAAAATGTCTGCTTTTTGGAAGTTTTGACATTCTGATTACAAAAGAAGGATCAATATTTTTTCTGAAATTATCTACTTTTTGCATTCTTTGTTATGGACGGCAGCAGTAAACAGAGAAACATGATGTTTAAAAGCATAAACTACTATACATTCTCAATACCAATGAAAATTTTTCCTTGACCAGGTTGCGTTGAGATTGGTCAAGATTTACTGCTACTCGTAAATTGATTTTTTAAGATGCCTCTTTGCTCACCCTTAAAAAACCGACAGCGCCTATGGGGACAGAGTATACTAAGTACTTACTTAAATAAACAGGTAAATAAATTTGTACGCAAAAACGGAGGCATGCAGAGGCCTACAAATTTATGGGCACGTTGCCCCATCTCTCACGGTAGCTCAGGCCAAGTTTCGGCCGGATTGGTCAAGATTAGACCCCCGAAATGATTTTATTTAACTCTGACTTTTTTAACGGCGCAGTGCGTCTGTCTCAGTGAAATGAGCACTAAATAAATTTGTGTGCAAAAAAACGGAGCCCTGCAGAGACCTACAATATTATGAGTACCTTCTACTATCTCTCACGGTAGCACAGGCCAAGTTTGGCTTGGATTGGTCAAGATTTGAGGCCAAAAACGATTTTTTTTCAGGTAAGATCTTTTTTATATAATAGCGCAACAGCCTCTGGGCATAGAGTACAGAGCTAAATAAATTCGTACGCAAAAAACAGAGGCATGCACATACCTGCAATTTTGTGGACACTTTGGCCACTGTCTCATGATAGCCCAGGCCAAGTTTCAGGAAGATTGGCCAAGATTTGAGGGTCAAATCGATTTTGTTTAAGTAATACCTTTTTTACATAATGGCGTAGCAGCCTCAGGCAAAGAGTACAGTGCTGAATAAATTCGTACGCAAAAAACGGAGGCTTGCAGGCACCTACAATTTTGTGGACACTTTGCCCTATCTCTCACGGTAGCACAGGCCAAGTTTTGCTTGGATTGGCCAAGATTTGATGCCAAAAACGATTTTATTATGATTGGACCTTTTCTCTACATAACAGCGGTCTCAGTGTAGCAGAGCTAAATAAACTAAATAAATTCGTACGCAAAAAACGGAGGCTTGCAGGCACCTACAATTTTGTGGGCACTTTGCCCTATCACTCACGGTAGCACAGGCCAAGTTTCGCTTGGATTGGCCAAGATTTGATGCCAAAAATGATTTTATTTAGGTAAGACCTTTTTTACATAATAGCGCTGCAGCCTCAGGGTATAGACTACAGTGGTAAATAAATTCATACGCAAAAAACGGACGCTTGCAGGCACCTACAATTTTGTGGACACTTTACCCAATATCTCACGATAGCCCAGGCCAAGTTTCGCTTGGATTGGTCAAGATTTGATGGCCAAATAGATTTTATTTAGGTAAGACCTTCTTTTCTTTAGACGCTAAATAGCGCCGCAGCCTCAGGGCATAGAGTACAGTCCTAAATAAATTCGTACGCAAAAACGGAGGCTGGCAGGCACCTACAATTTTGTGGGCACGTTGCCCCATCTCTCACGGTAGCGCACGCAAAGTTTCAGGAAGATTGGTCAATATTGGATGCCAAAAACAATTTTACAAAGTTGCCTATATTTCAGTTTTTTGCTCTTTGACAGCTGCACTCTTAAAATGTCGGCTCTCACATTAATTGGATTGGCCAGTTTTAAAAATAATTTTCTGTGCTGTAAAACCATTATCCTAGAGGCTTTTTGAAATCCACAACAAAAACTAACTGGAGATGCACACCACCCATGTTTTGACCACCCTGTATCTTCAAATCTTGGAATGACAAGTTCTGTAATGTAAAATGCTGTGAGGCAATTTTCAGCTTCTCTCTAAATGAGTTAGAGCAAGAAATGTGGGCCTGTCTTCAGTTTTACATCACCTTCAAAACCGTCCTCCCCTTTTGTAAGTTAATATCTAAATATTTTTGAGAGTAAATTGTCACTTATTTATCATTTTTTCATTCTGGGCAGCACCATGGCAAAAGGCTCACTGGATGATTTGTTCAACTTTATCAAGGAGTTAGACAACAATATTCAACCCTTTCCCAGCCTTTTCTCTGTCTTGATCAAAGGAGGACTGCCAAGAGAGATGTTAAACTCCATTTATCAATTGGCCATCCAAAAAATGCCTGCAACCGGGTTGTCTCCTGAACCCTTCTTAATAATGCTCATTGAGCATTGGATTAATGCAGAGAGGCCCATCATGACATGCCCACGAGGCATCTATCCCAAGCTGGAGGTGTTTCATGTTGATGGCTACCAGATCTTGTTACCTACTTACCGGCGACCACCACCCTTACCTAAAGAGCCTCCTCCTCCACTGCCACCCCTCCCTCCTGGCCCGCCCCCAAACTAAGTGCCACACTTTTAATGGTGTCTGGATTCGACTTTTGGAACTAAAATCAAATATTTTTTGTTTACATTTATTTTATTCTTCATATTGAATATTGTGGCTTCATGCAAACAATAGTACTGCTTTGAAGATTGATGTCTTGTGAATATCATGATGAAAATGTTGTCAGTATGTTCAATAAACTTATGTACAAAGTAAATAATCATCAGTCTGTAGAGTATTTTTGAACGTTTCTGCAAGTTACAGGGTGTGCCATAACCTTGTTTTACTTTTGCTAAGGCTAATTTTGGACAGTCTTGTTGGTACACACAATACAAAAATGGGATGTAGCTTCCAGTTTTTTTACAAAAAGCTCCAGTACCATTTTGACAGTTTGTTCAAACCTATCCAAGATGTTTTTTTCCATGTCATAAGCCTTTATATACAGCCTGTGGTTTCTTGATTTCAAAACTAGAGCCCCTGTGTCGTGAGGATGAGCACCAGTGTCTTCAGATTTAGGTAAGCCAAAGATTATAAAACTACTGGTGGGTGGTATGATTTCAATCAACAGAGGTGCCATAAGTTGAACCGCGCTTGCAAATTCCAGATACAGGGTGGGATTTTTAAGGTTAGAACATGTGATTTCGTGATTCTTATAGTTGACTTGTGTGGTCAAAAATGCTGGCTCCTCCACTTCCATCTCATTGTTTTCGTCCGCAGTCGTTTTGTTGTTATTTGGATTCTCTCCGTCATCAGGGTTGTCACTATCCCCAGACTCTGATCTCCTGTCACCCGTTTCTTGTTGAGGCACTTCTGGGTGTTGGTCCTGATCCACATTGTCATTTGGCGCCTCACCCTGCTTGTCTCGATCCACTGATCCATTGTCAGCCTCCGGTCTGAGGTTGTTTTCGGATCCACTGGGACCTTCTTCCTCATCGCGATTGGAATTGTTTTCAGGGCGTTTGGTTGCCTCTTCCTCCTCGGGATTAAGACCTGTGTTGGGAGGTACTGCAGCAGCCAAAGCACCT
>JAAUYL010022157.1_pt1 | contig 13835 bp, 11 predicted proteins | sample 7278011 | NCBI WGS metagenome assembly JAAUYL01 (sample SAMN14350225, study PRJNA611818) | marine sediment metagenome | isolation source: surface marine sediment (1.8m) | place: French Polynesia: Moorea | collected 2018-08 | reverse complement strand
CTGTAACTTTATTCTCAAGAGCAGGCTTAAAATCGGCGGGAACTCCACCTACTTATTTTAAGTATAACATAAGCTTTGCCATTTACAAGTAAAAAATTTGAAAAAGCGGTCCTTGGATGGCGAGGTCCCCTCGCCATATCCAATCGACCAAGAGAAAAGTAGGTTTGAGGATATTTAGGTAAGATTTCAGCTTCTGTTTTTACCCCTGTTTTTACAATCTTTGCTTCACAATGCTGACCCATTTCATGTCGCGTTCATGTCGCGGAGCGAAAAAGAATTCACATGACTCAAGTTCATGCTAGTCAATAAACTATATTGACCTATCCATACTACTGCTGACGTCACTAATTATTTCTGGCTGCATCAACTCATCGGACATTTCAAATACAGCCCGGATGACTGGTTTCATTTGATGCTCATCAAAATTATCAAAATCTTCATAACGACGACGCTTGGCACGATTAGCTACTTGGACTACAGCCCGATAACGATTAGAAGAAGCTTTAATCAACTCCTCAGACCGACGACTTAGTTCTGCCGAATCAACACTAGATTGCCTTTGTATGTGCATAAATTTTGTTAGTCTTTGTTGACATCCTCCCGACGCTGCTCTGTGAGACAACGCGGGATTCCCATCCATCAATCAAACAGACTGTAGGGGCGATTAGCGAATCGCCCCTACTGAAAAGATTCAGGGTGGGTTGACACCTCATTGGAAAATGCTGGCTTGCCAGTCTAACGTTTCCTCCATGTCCGTTTAACGTCTCCGGGTGACCCTCGGCGACTTAAATAATTCTATCTCTAGCTTAACAATGTTAATTGAATATTTCCCACTATAGTCTAGTCAATCCTAATATTCTGAGTTAAGATGTAACAAAATTTTAATAGGTTTTAATAAAATTTATTTATTTCATTGATTTTTATTACTTATGTTAACCGCTGCTGCTCGGACTTCAAGGGAATTTTCTCAGACCCCTCATCATCCCCTAAAAATAGTTGCTTTAGGGGATAGTTTGGTTTATGGTTTTGGCGATCGTGAAGGTGGTGGATGGGTAGAAAGACTGCGACGACATTGGATGTTACCAGATAATTCTGGCCATGTACTATATAATCTGGGAGTCCGGGGAAACCGTGTTTTACAAGTAGAAGAACGCCTAGAGCATGAATTTCACCATCGGGGAGAATTAAGAAATCGTCAACCAGATATTATTATTCTTTCTGTAGGAGTAAATGATTCTGCTAGAGTCCAAAGAGCAGATGGACGTTATTATACGGAATTTTTCCAATTTAAGACAATTTTAGATAACTTATTGGATAAATCAAAACAACTTTGTCCTGTAGTATTTGTAGGAATGGTTCCTGTTGACCAAGCTAAAATGCCTTTCCAAAATTGTTTATATTATAGTCACGATGACCAATACATATATAAAGAGGCGACTCGCTTAGCTTGTTTAAAGCGACAAATACCTTATTTGGATGTGTTTGAAAAATGGTTAAGTCGGGGCGAAAATTGGTGTACATCGCGTCTTTGTGCGGACGGAATACATCCTAATGTTAGAGGTTATCAAGCCATTTTACAAGATGTACTGAACTGGGAATCTCTTAATTTGTTAACTAGCGAAGAAAGATTTTAGAGCTGTTTTATAGAGAATATTTCAAGAGTAATTAAATAGAAAAAATCCATAGGGAAAATTAAGAGAGGGAATTGTAATTACTGCAACTCCCTCTCTTAATTTTTAGAATTTTAATGTTGGGTTTAAGAGATTGTTTGTCAAGGAAAGGAAGTATAAAAAAGGAGATAGGAGTAGGGAATAGGCAAAGACACAACTATATTGTCACCTATTTTTTACCATAATTTTAGGAGGATGAATACCGAGACCCTATCAAGCAGCCAGATTTCAATCCCTGGCCTGATTCAAGCTTTAATATTTAGTCGATCGACAAGTCTCTTCATACTTATTTGACAAACAGTCTCTCATACCAATTTTAAAAAAGAATGTTACGAATAATCAGGGGAATTAAAATACTTTACTTCAAATGTGTATTTGACTAAAAAGGGATATTCACCCTAATAAATGATATTTAAGTTATTTCTTCTGACTCCTGACTCCGATAACCAGTTTAACTAGGGGATACTGATTATAAGTGCTTGTTTTTTGTATAAAGTTCGAGCTGCTACTTGAGCAATAAAATTTACTATTTTTCTTGTTTATTCCTGACCTTATTCCAAAAATGTTGCTACATTAGCTTTCTTGGTAGGAGTGAGAATTCAGGAGTTACTAATCAGGATCTGGTAATTCATAATATTTATTTTGGATAAGAGTAAAATAGGATACAAATTGACTATAAACGATATATTAAGTATAAAAAAATGTTTTTTTTCTCACAGTATTATTTGATTTATCTACCCTAAATTGCCAGGAAATATCTTAATATTTTTGTTGTAAATTTACTGTAACTATCTTCTGTGAATTAGAGCAAATTCACAAAAACCTGCCAATTTGGCAAATAAACCCTGGTGATAATAGATAGAATCAAAACATTAAATAGGAGTTCTGCTAAAGAGTAGATCGAGCACTCTACTTGATTGCTAATTGACATTAAGCCATCAAGAAAACTTTTTGAGAGTTTTTCGGCAAAAATTTGTCGAAATTATTCAAGGCGATCGGGCTTTTTGTCAGAGATGTTTTTCGATCGGGGATAAGCACAAAAATGACAGAAAGAAACTATATTGACATTGAGAAGTTCACTAATGGTCAGGATGCTGACACCCCAACCGGGCCGAAAATTCCGGTGGGAGATACAGCTACCTTTACCTACCAGGTAACCAACATTAGTGATGTGTCTCTGAGTAATGTCGAAGTAATAGATGATAATGGTACCCCTGACCATACGGGTGATGACTTCAGTCCCCATTTTGTCGGCGGTGACACTAATTCTAACCACCATCTCGATCCCAGTGAAACCTGGACTTATGAAGCGAGCCGAACTGTAACAGAAGGTCAGTATACTAATAAGGGTACAGTAACTGCCCATGACCCCCATGGGAACACCGTCATGGATATGGACCCCAGTAACCACTTTGGTGAACCCCCTCAAACACAAGCCAAGTTGGGGCTATCAACAGTATTAAAATAATTAGACAAACTTTAACAGAATTAGACATTTATAGTGATATAATAGATTTATGTCTAACTTATTAACTAGATATCAAGCAGCAGAACGGCGCTTAAGTGTCAACAAAAACGCTCGGACTATGGGAAAATGAAATCAATCAAGACCCAACTCAAAGTTAATAATCAACAAAAAACAATACTCGCCAAGCACGCAGGAGTGTCTAGGCACGCTTATAACTGGGGGTTAGCAACTTGTATTAGTGAGTATGAAGAAACAAAAAAACGCCCTAGTGCAATTACTTTGCATAAACGTTTGGTGGCTGAAGTTAAAAGTCAAAATCCCTGGTATTATCAAGTATCAAAGTGTGCCCCTCAACAAGCATTAAGAGATTTAGAAAGGGCATTCAAAAACTTTTTAACTATTCCTAAACGTGGATTTCCTAAGTTCAAAAAAAAAGGGAGAAAAGATAGTTTCTATTTAGAAGGTAGTATCAAAATTATTCAAGGTAACTACATACAACTACCAAGAATAGGAATAGTAAAAACTTATGAAATCTTACCCTCTGTGCCAATCAAAAATGTGAGAATATCTAAACGTGCAGGTAATTGGTACATAAGTTTTAAATATGAATGTCAGCCACAGCCTACTCCTAAAAAACGAGAGCTGATTGGTGTAGATGTGGGTATAAACGCTCTAGCAACTTGTAGTGATGGAACAGTATTTGAGAACGTCAAACCTTACAAACAAGCCAAAAAACGACTAACTCGTTATCAAAGGCGTGTCAAGAAAAAAGAGCTTGGGAGCAAAAACAGAGCCAAAGCCGTCAAAAAACTTGCCATAGTTCATAAAAAAGTAGCTGATATTAGGGCAGATGCACTACATAAAATAACAAGATGGTTAGCTAAAAACCACAGCACCATAGTGATAGAAGTATGACAATGTAAGTGGAATGCTCAAAAACCATAAACTAGCAAGTGCTATAGCAGACTGTGGTTTTTATGAGTTTAAGCGTCAGCTCACATACAAGTGTGAATGGTATGGCTCTGAGCTAATAATAGCAGATAGATTTTATCCAAGTTCTCAAATATGTTCTCACTGTGGACATCAACAGAAAATGCCATTGAGTGTGAGATTATACAAATGTGAGAACTGCGGGTTCAAGACAGACAGAGACTTTAACGCTGCTGTCAATCTAGAAAATTATGTGAATCAGTAGCTTGAGTTCCAAGCGATTTTAAGCCTGTGGAGAAGATAAGTTGCAGACTGCGGTCAGTGATCTTCTGTGAAGCAGGAAGCTAGCTCCAAAGCTCATGCAACCATGTATGGGTAAGTTTGGGTAAGTTTAGTAGAACGGTAGTCCGACTACTTATGTCATACAGATTTGGTGGATTTTAATTTGTAAAGACCTGAGCGCTCCGCGCTATATTTGTCTCAACCCAAGTTCTCAGAATTAAGGAACATTTTTATGTCACAAGAAACACTATTTTTCTTACAACCCAACAATTCACCTGCTAACCTAAACTTTGCGAATGCCAATGGTAAAGCTCAGTTTTTCGGCTATTCTAATTCGCCAACCAATAGCTTAACCAGTGCTCAAGCAAATACCTTGGTTCAAGGAGAAGGAGGAGTTGCAGCTGCGATCGCCAATGCCAATGCGACCTTGATCTTTGATCCAACCTTCAGCAGTTTGTTTACCGAAACTTTTGGTGTTGGACAAGCTGAGACTTACTATATCGAAAGTCAAAGTCAAAGTCAAGTCATTGCCAGTTTTGATATTGACGCCAATCAAACTTTTTCCTTTGATTTTGATGCTGAGATTAGCCTCAGTGCCAAGGAAATTGAAACCTCTCTCTGCCGAAGCCAATGAAGCCCACAGCAAAGTTGCCTTTATTGTCCTGGATACCTCGAATCTGAATCAACCTGAAATTATTGATTATTTCGGAATTTCTGGGGAATTAATTTCCGGGGAAGGGATTGCTGATGTAGAATCTGGTTCGACGAACAATGTCATTTTTACCACCGATAAATCGATCGATCTTGATGGTGACAACGGCATTGACTCTATTGATGCCAATACCGTTACTGGAACCTATGAACGCACCTTTAATACCTCAACCCATCTCACCTTAGTCAAAGTGAATTCCAGTCAGATTGAATTGGCTGGAGATGCCTTAGTTGAGCAACTCGGAAATGATGTCATTCTCGGCGGTTTAGAAGACGACCTACTCAACGGGACTTCACACCCAGATAAGTTCTATGGCAGTATCGGAAATGATACCATTCATGGCGATCTCGGTGACGATATCCTGGAAGGAGGTGACGGAAATGACGAACTGTTCGGCGATGATGGTAACGACAAACTCCATGGCAGTTTGGGCAACGATACCCTTGATGGCGGTTCTGGTCAAGATACCTTAGTGGGGGGAACGGGTAGCGATCGGTTTGTGTTTGCAGTCGGCAGTGGTTTCTTATCTGGTGATGACGATGACGATGACGACTTTTGGGACGATGACGATGACGACTTTTGGGACGATGATAACAGTGCTTTTTATGACAAAATTACAGACTTTGAAGTTGGGATCGATCAAATTGCCTTCCAAGGAGTCGGATCGATTAACAATTCAACTGGGCTGAATCAAATGAAAACCCAAGGCTTATTAACAAATACAGCCAATGGTGCATTATTGAGTTTGGGAGATGGTAATCAACTACTTTTAGAAAGCGTCAATATCAATGATTTAAGCGAATCGGACTTCATCTTCTCGTGATTGTTTCTAGGTGGATAGTGTCTGTCATACAGATTTGGGATTAATATCATGTCTGGATGATTCGTTCTCATGTAGAGACGTTAAATTTAACGTCTCTACTCAAATTTCTAATTTTTAATCTGGATTAATTCAACGGACACGATATAACCATTTGATCCCTGTGTAATCTCATGTCCCGGGATTGCACATTGGATATTTATCTAAAACTTATTCATCCTACCTTGTTAGACTTATGAATCTTCCAACCCTTGCCATTGAAAAATCTCGTGTAGAACCTCAACACAGGGAAATCATTTTCCTGAGTAATCTAGCTGCATCCATCTGTGAAGCATTAAAGACTTATCCTCACTATGTGGTGGTCGATAATTTCTCAACAGTTACAGGAACAACAGAGCTGACTAATCTCGCTCAAGCTATACGCACGACAGCATCTCCCCATTCTCATTTCCCCAAACCAGAAAAAATATCAGTCACCAAAGTCCGTATTAATCAAAAAAAAGCAGGCTTTGGGGGAGGTGTGACGCGATACAGCCGTACCCACTTGCCATTAGCTCCCCACACGGATTCATCATACATGAGTCAACCCCATGAATTGGTGGCGTTTCAGTGTGTTGTGGCTGATAACAAAGGCGGTGAAACAATTATGGTTCCTGTTGAAGACATTTTGCAGCATCTTGATGATGAAGTCGTTACACTGTTGCGAGATCCGGTTTATCCCTTTGGAAAAGATACATATCCAATTATTTCTGGGACTTCAGATTATCCTCAAATTCGATACTATCGCTCTCAAATCGATCTAATGTTAGCAGATGGGTTGCTATCCTTATCCGAGAAGCATCAATTTGCGATCGATGCACTGGATGCTTTACTGACTCAAACAGACTTATTGGATAAATTTTATCTCAAAACCGGACAAATTGTGTTGATGCACAATCAACAAGTGTTGCATGGACGCACGGGATTTTCAGAGGAAAGCGATCGCTTGCTTTATCGGGTTCGCTTACAAGTCCCGGGTTTAGGATATATAACAGCAGAAACCCCATCAGAGCAACCAGCTCAACTGAACTACAGCAGCAACCCGCTACTGCTTTCAAAACCGAATCCCGGTGTTCACAACTTACAACAGCACCCAGAGGATGTGAATACTCATCTCGCATCAGCGCTTAAACTTCAGCGTGAGCGTCGTTTCGATCTGGCACTCAAACATTACCAACGTGCATCAGAACTCACACCAAACAATCCTGATGTTCTCAATGCCTATGGTCATTTTCTACTCTTGACAGGACAGTTTACCGAAGCGACCGCCATTTTTCGTCAATGTGTTGCGATCGATCCGAACGGCTACGACAGTCGGCTTGCACTCTCCAGTTTAGCGCATCAATTGGGCAACAATACGGAAGCCAAAAACGCCCTAATTGAAGTTACGCAACGTCATCCCTACATCGTACAGGGGAGATATGATCCACAAAAACCAACGATTTTGAGAATGCGAGGATTTGAGAGATCGGCTTATCAGATTCTAGAACAAGGTGACGGCACTTATCAAAAACTCTTACGGGGCGGTCATTTTTCTATTCGGAATTTAGTCAATAAATCTAAGTATAATCTGGTGATTCTGAATATCTTTGAAAACAATATTGACATGGTTGATAATCTTCCTGAGTTTAACCTGATTCTCAATACAATTGCCTGTCCTGATTCCAAACGAGAATCTTTACTCACGACTGCTCGATTCGTCGATCGCTATCCCAATATACCCCTAATTAATCATCCTCGTCGTGTTCTTGAAACCAGCCGTGAACGCAACAGTTTGCGTCTCAATCTTATTCCCGGTGTTCAATTTCCCAAAACTGAACGTTTGTGGTGGGATGGAACTTCGATTGATGCAATGGTTAAAGATATCTTCGGTTGGGGTTTTGTGTTTCCCATCATTGTTCGTCAAGTGGGTTCGCAAACTGGCCAAACTGTTGGTCTTGTCCATAGCGAAGCAGCCCTTCGTTCCCATTTTGAAAACAGTCCGGTTAATCAAGATTATTATGTAATCCAATTCAAAGATTGCCGGAATCAGCAAGGGATATTTAATAAAACGCGGGTATTTTTTATCGATGGTAACTTTTATCCTGTTGCTCATTTATTTAATAATTCGTGGAATACTCATTCCGGCGATCGCTATAATGTTATGAACAAATTTGAATGGATGCAAGCAGCAGAAAAATCCTTTCTGGGTGACCCGTATGGTTATTTGGGTGCTGAAAACTTTAACAAACTCTATCAAATTCGGGATTTAGTGGGCTTGGATTTTTTCGGAATTGATTTTACAATCCTTCCAGATGGAACATTATTCATTTTTGAACTGAATGCTGCGATGCGGCACAATTTCGATCATGCTAAGAATTTTCCTTACACCGAGCCTCACCTTAAACGAATATCTCACGCCTTCAATGCCATGGTTCAAAAACGCCATGAAATCCAGTAATACTAAATCTCAAAAACTTTTTTACATTTTATTGAGCGAAGGAGTAGGGGAGTGGGGGAGAAATTAAAATACCAGGACTTACGCATGAGGTACGAAAAACTAGGATTTGAGATTGCTTCCCTGTCGGTCGCAATGACAGAAATACATTGTACTGCGTAATATCATGATAAAAGAGGGAACAGGGAACACTTAACTGGGAACAGGGAGAAATAATTGATTTTATTTTTGATTTTTGGAGATGTCTAGTGATAACAAAAACTTTCTTCTTTTTATACTTTCTTTCTCCTCTCTTCCCTCCTGACTCCTGACTCGGTCCTCCTGACTCCTCCCTCGTTTATTTATAACTATTCAACCGGACATGATATAAGTCCTAAATACATCCCTTTCCTTATATGATTGTTTTATATGAAATCCGGTTATACAGTTATCGCACTCGCGCTTCTCCACTCAATACAGACTTTTGATGGGGTTTACAGCGCTTTTGCTGATAGATGACCTCACGTCACAATCAAAACCTTGTAGGGAGGTTCCATGGAACCTCCCTACTGTGGTCTACCCACATGAAAACCTCTGTAAATGACGAATATCCCTACCCCCCCACTTTACCTATTCCCCCGCTCCCCTACTATACAATAATTGTTCAACCGGATGTGATATTAGCAGCGTATTTTGAGGAATCAATTCTTGCAAAATCCACTTTCAATCTAAACTAAAATAAATTCAGGTTTTAAACCTAAATTATCAGTAAGCTGTTTAATTTCTTGTTCGTATATAGGATTCATAATAATAATAATTTCTGGTTGATAATCTTTCAAAAATTCTGGAGAAACAATTTTTTGACCAGCTCCAGCAATATACATTCCTTGTTTGCGAGGATTGAGATCTACAACATACTCAATATCATTATATTCTTTTAATAAATTTAAAAAAGTTACACCCTTAGAACCTGCACCCCAAACTACAATTTTTTTATTTTTGTTAGTAAATTCATCAAATTTTTGTTGCCATTGGTTAATTAAGTCATTAAAAAGCTGATTAAATTTAAGAACTTCATCAGCAAGATTTTTCACATCAGAAATTATTTTACTTTCTTCTGTTGTTGTTGTTTTAGCAGGAACAGCTTCCAAACATAAAAATTGCTCCTCAAAAGTTTCATAAACATCAGTAACTAGAAAATTATTGTTCATAAAAGCTTGAATTAGAGAATTATCAATAAAATAACAACAGTGTTCATAGATAATATCCCAAACTGCAATATTTTTTAAGATATAGTTGGAATTAGGAACCTCAAAAAAAACTTTTGTATCATAGCGATCGCCAATTGCTTTTCTCAGAGAATTAAGTAAATCATTAGGATTAGGAATATGTTCTAAAGTATGACGACAACAAATAAAATCAGCACCATATTCTTGATATTTTTCTGAGTAAAAGTCCTGAATAAATGTAATTTTATTACTGATGTTCTTATGTTCTGTACGCGGAACATAAGTCGGGTCAAAACCGATACCTTGATTATCTCCTAGTTGACATAAAGAGACTAAAAAATCACCTTTTCCAGAACCAATTTCAATAATATTTTTCTGTTGAAGATTGTGATTTTGAACTAATTTTTGTGCTAAAGAATCTGCATACTGTTGGAATCGAGATGAATAGTGTAAGGAGTTTTCATAATCCTGAGAATAAGATAGTTTTGTTTCGTCAAATGCTTGATTTTCTATAAAACCGCAGCTAGGACAAAAACTAAGTTTAATGTCTCCTTTCGGGCAATCAATTGCTGGTTGTTTTTCTGACCAGAGTAAATTACAATACACTGGCATATTTAGCATTGAAAAGAAATATTCTACCTCTGAAGAACCACAAATAGGACAGTTTTTTTGAATTGAATTTAACATCATTTTTGTTCCTTAGAATAGTTTTTAATACCAATTAACTTTAAAGATGTCACAAATAGTTGGCAACTTTAAATGTGAAATAATTTCCTTAAATTACTGTATATTCAAAGTTTTGAGCTGATAAAATCTTACTTTTGACTTTTGACTTTTGACTTTTGAATTCCGTGAAACGGTATAAGTTGTTCTATAATTAAATAAATCAGAATAGCGACGGGAGATACTAATGTTATATAATAAATCAAGTAATATAACCTTGTATTATTGTTGTTAACATGAATTAGGGAAGAAAAAGGAGGAGATAAATTCCAAAATAGTGTTGTTTGAGGAGAAAAATTGATTATTTGTTTATTGCTAAGTTCATCTAGATATACTGAAAAATTATTTATGGAGTATGTGATTATTAAGTTATGGTATTCGGTATCAGTGAAAAATTTAGCTACACTAAATTCTGGTCTAGTTCCATTTTTTTTAGTAATTAAATTTCTAATTCTAATACTTAGATTATTATTCCACTGTCCTAAAGTTAAGTTGCGATTATAAGGATTTTTAGAAATAGAAATAATCCTTGCGGGTCCAGTTTGACTAAGACTTAAAGTTGCATATTTAATAAATAATGTAAACTGAGAACTATCGCGTATTTTCTGGTTCAGTAGAGTAACTGGTTTTTCTGTATGTAACCAATTTAATTTTCCCAGTTGAATAGAATCTTGATTTGGATAATTTAATGGTTCTTTTTTCCCTACTAAATTCGGAGAATTACCTTGTTGATCGGCAAAATAATTTTTATTTGTGGGGGTGAATTGATAAGCAGTAATTAGATTATTTTCAATCCCATCACAGTTTTCATCTTTTAAGATCTGATTGATTTCTAGTTCTGATATTTTTCGATTAGCAATACATATCTGAGAAATATTGCCATTCCAAGGTCGGTCTTCTGTAATTTCATTTCCTAATACTAGACGATAATCTAAATCCCAATTACTTAAATTCCATGTTTTAATTGCTTCTAAAAATTTGAGATTAAAAGCTGAAGCAAGAACTATATAAATAATTATCAAGAAACTTAACACCGGAATAGAAAGTATTTTTTCACTGATAGTGGTAACCTGCAAAAAGATCTTACTAATATATTTTCTGAAAAAATAAAAGAGCAAAAATCCTGTCACTCCTCCCAATGTATTCATTAATAAATCCACATAAGTAGGATTACGAGTTGGTATGAATAGCTGCAATATTTCAATTGTAAAAGATAAGATAAAACTAACAGCAATTACTAATTTTGTGACCGTGACTATCTTGATATTTAATACTTGAGTCAAGAAAGCAGTACATCCAAAACCGAAAGGAATAAACAACAGAATATTTAAAATTAAATCTTTTAGATTATCAGGTCTTTCAGTACGTTTAAACAAAAAATCATAACTAAATTGACTTAAGGTTTCTTGGATAAAAAAATCGTATGGAAATAGAGTTAAAATAATAATTACAAGGCAACTCAACGTAGTTAATGATATGAGATAAAATCTTAAAAATTTAGTTTTATTCATAATTAATCATTTCATATTCCTAGCATTTTTCCTAATCTAGTAATATCAAATCCGGTTAAATAACCTCACAATCAATATCTTAAAACCCCGATCTTAAGGTTATTGGATCTATGTGCAATTAGGCGGATTTGATATAATACTAAATTTCAAAAATATGGTTTTTTTCTATTGTAGTAGACTATTTCAGCTAAAATAGTACGTTATAATTGTCATTGCGAACGGTAGTGAAGCAATCTAATCCCAAATTTTCTATTCAAACATTTATAGCGCTACGCGCTAGGGAATAGGGAATAGTAAACTGTCAAAGGGTTTCAGGATTTAGAAATGTCCTAACCTTTACTTGGACTGCTATAAGATAAAATAGCCTAGTAGGTTTGGTTAAGCGAAAGCGCAACCCAACAAAGGGTTATACCAAGTTGATAAATACAAATAGCTAGACTATTTCTGAGGATTTATTAAGTTAGAATGAATTGAGGCAATATCTAATGTTAATCCCAACTTACTTTACTGATTTAAAGTAATCTAATCTTAGAACCTACTCCCATATCATCAAGCATTTTTTGAATCTCATTTTGATAAATTTCATTCATTATAATTACCTCATCAGGTTGATATTCTTTTAAAAATTCTGGAGACTTAATTTCTTTCCCAACACCAGGAATAAACTTACCATGGCGATGAGGATTAATATCAACAACATAATCAATTTTATCGATGGTATCCAGAGTCGTCAAAAAAGCAACACATTTAGAACCAGAACCCCATACTACTACTTTTTTATTTTCCTTCTTTGCCTTATCTAAATGAGTTTTCCAAAAGTCTAATTTTTCATTAATTTTATTGCTGAAATGCTGAACATATCGCCCAACATCTGTAACACTTTCTTCTAAAGGATGAACAACATCAGAAGTAGTATTAACTGGTTTAGCTTCAATTAAAAGATACTGATCTCCATAAGCACGATATAGATCCGTAACTTCAAACCCGCACTGCCTAAATAAGCGTCCCAGAGAACCTGGTGTAAAATAGGAACAATGCTCGTAATAAATATCCTCAAAAGCAATATCTTCAAGAACTCGCACAGTATCAGGAATCTCAAAGACAACAGATACATTCAAGCGATCGCCAATTGAGTTCCGAACAGTCTGAATAAATTCCTTTGTAGGTTGGATATGTTCCAGTGTATGTCGGCAACAAATAAAATCTCCTACATACTCAGCATATTTTTCAGAGTAGTAGTCTTGAATAAACTTAACCTGATCGCCAGCACTACTCTCAACTCGTCCTGGAACAACAGAAGGATCGATACCAACTCCTCGGTTATCCCCTAACTCGCAAAGCAGTAAGAGAAAGTCACCCTTACTACAACCAATTTCCACAATATCTTTATTGTAAAGATCGTATTTCTCAATTAGTTTACTAGCGAGTTCCTTTGCAAACTTATTAAAAGTAGGTGAAAAGCTTTGTTGATCTTCATAATTTGGAGCATAAGCAGACCATTTAGAATCAAACTCCAGGTTAGTAATAAACCCACAGCGATCGCAAAATCCTAACTTGACATCTCCACGGGAAAACTCTAGTGCTTTTTCCTTGGTTGAGGACATTAAACAGCTATGAACTGGAACGCTTTCTACTTCGTAAAAAACCGATAATTCAGTATGTCCGCAGTTTGGGCAAGTATGATTGATAGTATTTTGAGAATTAATCATTTTTAAAAGTTGAGAGTGTTACAAAAATAAATCAAGGATAGCTAATTCACAACTAAAGGTTCAAGTGGTGTAATCTTGACAGCACCGAAATCGACTTGGGCACGATGAGCCAACAATGCTACTGCATATTCTCCCTCTGGAATCATTGATTTTCCTTCTTTGAGACTATCAACTTCCATCCAAGTATCTGGTTCCCTTTGTCCTTCCTGCCACCATTTCGTTCGTTGTTGATAGTAAAGGTGATTACCTAATTTGTCTTGTACTGGTAAACTCTCAATCACAACAAAGTACCGCATACCACCCTTAGGCTCAAAATCCTGCTTTGG
>JAAUYL010105339.1_pt1 | contig 13841 bp, 8 predicted proteins | sample 7278011 | NCBI WGS metagenome assembly JAAUYL01 (sample SAMN14350225, study PRJNA611818) | marine sediment metagenome | isolation source: surface marine sediment (1.8m) | place: French Polynesia: Moorea | collected 2018-08 | reverse complement strand
GAGATTGCTTCCTTCCACTCCGTTCCAGTCGCAATGACGCAAGCTATAGTAATTATCCGAATTTTATATTACTCCTTAAAAAGACTTTATTGAGAAAACCCTATCTAGTTTTGTGAGTCAGACTGGAGAGAAAATTTAATTTTAGAGCTTGGCGTATTGCTTGTTTCCATTCAATAGAGCTAGTTATAGAGTAAGTATCTAGGATTTCGCCTTTTGCCGAAGAAAACTTCTTAAAATTTTCAATCCAATTTACAATTACTTTTATACCCACGTCTGATGTATAGTTTAATGATTCCTGTAAATATGCTTTCATTTCTGTGAAATGACCATAATTATAAGCAGACCAAGCAATCCACAATAGTGTATAATAACGAATTTCGTCTTCTATTTTGCGGATATTTTCTGGAATATCGGGTCTCGCAAGAAAACTTTCTAGTACATATTTCTGAGTTTTTAATACTTCTAATATATTACGTCTTTTTTTACTACTACTATGCTGACGATAACAAATCGTTGGTTGGCGTAACCAAACTGTCTCACAACCTCCTAATCCTAGACGAAATATTAGGTCTTTATCTTCTGCATATTTTAGAGCTGGATCGAATCCACCTACACAATTTAACCATTCTCGACTGAACATCATTGGACCCGGTATGACAGGTTTCCAACGTAACCAGGTCTCCAAGTTCAACTGTGGAATTTTTTGCCAAGGTTCTATATTAGCCAAAAATTCCCCATATTGATTAACCAAATGCCAACCACTGTGAATAATTCCTGCATGGGGATAGCTTTGAAAGCACCGGACTTGTTGATCTAATTTATGTGGCAACATAAAATCATCAGCATCTAAAAACACAATTAACTCCCCTTGGGAATGGTAGAGTCCTTGATTACGAGCTACTGAAACTCCTTGATTTTCTTGGTAAAAGTATTTGATGGGATTTGTATGCAGTTGGAATATTTTGTTGGTATTGTCGTCAGAACCATCATCCACAACAATTATTTCATAATTTGCATAAGTCTGACGCAATACACTTTCTATAGCTTGACAAATATACTTTACGGAATTATGGGTTGGGATGACAACACTAACTAATGGCTGATTTTTACTAATTGACATATTCAAATACCTATATAGTTTCAGATATTTATCAAAACGTTGGCCCTTGACCCGCGCTCTCCCGCAGGGGAGCGACGCAATTGGAAAACCAATCAATTTTGCGGGTTTACACATAGTATGTTAGGATGTAAATGTTGACAATTAATCAGTAGATGGTCGAAAAAGCGTACAAATTTAGATTTTACCCAACTCTGGAGCAGGAAAGTCTGCTGAGGAGGACGTTGGGATGTGTACGCCTCATTTACAACAAAGCTTTAGATGCAAGAACTACTGCATGGTATGAGAATAAAGAACGAGTCGGTTACAAACAAACTTCAGCCATGCTTACCTCTTGGAAAAAGCAGGAAGATTTAGATTTTCTCAGAGAAGTCAGTAGTGTACCCTTGCAGCAAAGTTTAAGACATCTACAGACTGCTTTCACCAACTTTTTTAGTGGACGGGCGAAATATCCCAACTTCAAGAAAAAGCGTAATGGTGGTAGTGCTGAGTTTACCTCATCAGCATTTAAGTGGAAAGATGGTCAAGTCTATTTAGCTAAATGTGCACAACCACTACCTATTAGGTGGAGTAGACAACTGCCAGCAGGTTGTGTACCTAGTACAATTACTGTCAAGCTTGAGCCAAGTGGCAGATGGTCTGTATCTCTGAGAGTCAATGATACCAGAGATTTGAGGCTGAAACCGACTAACAAACAAGTGGGGGTTGACTTAGGTCTCACCAGTTTGCTAACTACAAGTGATGGTAAAAAAGTTGCTAACCCAAAAAATATTCAAAAGTTACATAAAAAACTGAGGTTAGCCCAGAAATCCCTAGATAGAAAACCCGACAAAAAGTCTAACAACTATTACAAAGCTAGGCTGAAAGTCGCAAAGATACACGCAAAAATCAAAGACTCCAGGCTTGACTATACCCATAAGCTAACAACCCAACTGATTAGAGAAAATCAAACTATTGTAGTTGAGGATTTAGCAGTAAAAAACATGGTCAAGAACCACAAATTAGCTAGAGCAATAAGTGATGCCAACTGGGGAGAATTAGTGAGGCAATTAGAATACAAAGCTGATTGGTATGGACGGGAATTAATTAAGATTGACCGATATTTCCCCAGTTCCAAGCGTTGTTCTAATTGTGGTCATGTAGTAGAAAAATTACCTTTGAATATTAGAGAGTGGGATTGTCCTAAGTGTGGGAGTCACCATGACAGGGATATAAACGCTTCGGTCAATATTTTAGCTGCTGGACTAGCAGTGTCAGTCTGTGGAGCGACCGTAAGACCCGTTGGCGAAGCCTGTGCGAAGCACATAGGGAGTAAATCTCGGAGGGCGGGTGCTATGTTAGCGCAGCTCCTCTGAAAGAGGCAGCAGAAAGCCCCTAACAGTGATGTTAGGGAATCCCGCGCTGTCACGCAAGTGCAGCGTCGGGAGGATGTCAACATCCCAACTATATCATTTGTCAAATAACTTGCCAATCAGCTACTTGAGATGAAATACCACTAATTCCTACACTACCATCTACATTCCAAAGTTGATTTTGACCATTGTTATTATTACGCCACAACAGTTCATCTATGTTGTCACTATCAAAGTCTCCTGCTTGAGCTACTTCCCAATTACTACTGCGATTAGGTAATCCCCTAACTTGAGTAGTACCATCCACATTCCAAAGTTGATTTTGACCAGTGCTATTATTACGCCATAAAAGCTCATCTATGTTGTCTCCATCGAAGTCTCCTACTTGCGCTAGTTCCCAATTACTACTGCGATTAGGTAATCCTTTGGTTTGAGTCGTACCATCCACATTCCAAATTTGGTTTTGACCAGTGCTGTTATTACGCCATAAAAGCTCATCTATGTTGTCTCCATCGAAGTCTCCTACTTGAGCTACTTCCCAATTACTACTGCGATTGGGTAATCCCCTAACTTGAGTAGTACCATCCACATTCCAAATTTGGTTTTGACCAGTGCTATTATTACGCCATAAAAGCTCATCAATATTGTCGCCATCAAAGTCTCCTACTGCTACTGGTGTCCAATTGTTATTTCTGGTGAGTAACCCACTAACTTGAGTAGTACCATCCACATCCCAGATTTGATTCACTCCACTGTTAGTATTACGCCATAGCAGCTCATCAATATTGTCGCCATCGAAGTCTCCTACTTGTAGGGGTTGCCATTGACTACTTCGAGTAGGTAAACCGCTAACTTCAGTAGTACCATCCACATTCCAGATTTGATTTTCTCCACTGGTACTATTACGCCAGAGTATTTCCATAGAAGTATCGTTGTCAAAGTTACCTATTTGGTGGAGACTCCAATCACTGCTACGTACGGGAAGACCTTGGATATTGGTAGGGTTAGTTGCCCAGATTTGATTGTCTCCGGTAGTGTCATTTCGCCACAGAATATCTGCTTTGCTATCCCCATTGAAATCAAACTCGACTGGTTCATTACTACTAACAGTAGTGAAGTTCCAAGTTGTTACATCTGATATCCCGGCGTAATCATTACCCGCAGTGTCTTCTATTGCTCCTGATGCTATCTCAACATAATACTCTGTTCCTGCTGCTAAGTCGGCAGTGGGGTCGATGGTGAGGGTATTGTTTGAGATTGTGACTTGACCGGATGTGACATTTATGGTTTCTACTATTGAGTTATCGCTGAATTGTTTGATAACAATATTGCCTGTATTTGCTTGGATGTTTTCATCAAAGTCGATGACTAAATCTTCCCCTATGGCAATATCTGTGGTATTGTCGGCGGGGGTGAAACTGGTTGCTGTGGGAGAAGTGGTGTCTTGAGGAGAGACAGGAGAAAATTTAACTATATAGCTATCCCAACCGCCATTATTGCTCAAATCATTGTTGCCGTCAGAGTCGATGTCGATGCTGCCGGAGAAATATCCTGTAGTCCACACATTACCATTGCTGTCTGTGGCTATACCAAAACCAATGTTAGTACTGCCACCGCTGATATTTTGGGCAAACAGCAAGTTGCCATTGCTATCAAATTTGGCTACATAGCTATCAGAAGACCCATTTTGACTGGTCAAATCATTGTTGCCGTCAGAGTCGATGTCGATGCTGCCCCTGAAAAACCCTGTAGCCCATACATTATCATTGCTGTCGGTTGCTATGCCGTAGCCATGATCAGTACTACCACCACCGATGTTTTGGGCAAAGACCAAATCACCATTGCTATCGAACTTGGCTATATAGCTATCCTCAGAACCACTACTTGTCAAATCATTATCACCGTCAGAGTCGATGTCGATGCTACCCTGGAAATATCCTGTGACCCACACATTACCATTGCTGTCGATGGCTATGCCACGGCCAAAGTCATTACTGCTACCACCGATATTCTGGGCAAAGACCAAATCACCATTGCTGTCGAACTTGGCTATATAGCTATCCTCAGAACCACTACTTGTCAAATCATTATCACCGTCAGAGTCGATGTCGATGCTGCCGGAGAAATATCCTGTAGCCCACACATTACCATCGCTGTCAGTGGCTATGCCATAGCCCCAGTCAGTACTACCACCACCGATGTTTTGGGCAAAGACCAAATCACCATTGTTGTCAAATTTGGCTACATAGCTATCAAAAGAGCCATTACCGATCAAATCATTATTGCCATCTCCGTTGATGTCGATGCTACCAAAGAAAAATCCTGTAGCCCACACATTACCATTGCTGTCGGTAGCTATGCCATAGCCCCCCTCATTACTGCTACCGCCGATATTTTCGGCAAACAGTAAGTTGCCATTGCTGTCGAACTTGGCTAGATAGCTGTCACTTAAACCATTACTGGTCAAATCATTGTTACCGTCAGAGTCGATGTCGATGCTGCCCTGGAATTCTCCTGTTGCCCACACATTACCATTACTGTCGATGTTTATGCCAAAGCCATGGTCACTACCGCTACCGCCAATATTTTGGGAAAATAGCAAGTTGCCACTGCTATCGAACTTAGCTATATAGCCATCCTCCTCGCCATTACTGGTCAAATCATTGTTGCCGTCAGAGTCTATGTCGATGCTCCCCTCGAAAAATCCTGTAGTCCAAACATTACCATTGCTGTCGGTGGCTATACCTAAACCCTGGTCGCTACCGCTACCGCCGATATTTTGGGCAACTTCCAGTTGGTATTCGACTGTTGGTGGAGTTGAATTACCACCGCTACCTATGGTAAAATTACCAGTAAAATTTTGATTCGCCGAATTAGATCCTGTCCAGTTAGCACTATTATTAATTGCTGCTAAAAGTGTTGCCTTATCTCCCGTTGTAATTCCGGTGTATATTGCGTTATCTATTTCATTAATCGCAACTGCATTGGTGCCATTAACCAAACCTTGGGGTAAGGCAGAAGTGCTAGTGCTAGTAGCATCAGCTTGCCAGGTTGCTGCTCCTTCATTATTCAGAGCAGCAATAGGAGTATTTGTGCCTTGATAAGCAATAATCTGGTCGCCAGTAGCAGCAAAGTTCAAACTGCTACCTGAAACTGTTCCCACAGAAGCAGATGGAGTATCGTTAATCTCAACTACAGTTCCTGCCGAAATACCACCTGCTGGTGCTGTCCATGTAACAATTCCTTCACTTGTACGGAAACCAGAATTATCGCCCAGCCAACCTTTATCCGTAAACTTAATTTCTTCTGATGCAGGAATATCAACTAAAGCCACAAATTTAAAATTATCTGTGCCATCAGCATTGTACTGAACAAATGCAATGTCTCCAGGATTGAGTGTCGTGTTTTCTTCCTGATTATTGTTGACTGGGTTAACTGTTCCTACTACTGTACCTGTATCTTCTCCACCATTCTCATCTTGGACTACATAATCAAAGCTAATATCTCCATTGAAGTCAGCATCTGGGGTAAAGGTGATAGTTCCGTCTGGTGTCACGTTTACTGTACCGTTGGGTACGGTGATGGTTTGAGCTGTGGGTGGGGTTAGGTCTGTGCCATTGATGGACTTGATGCTGAGGTTGTTGTCATCGCCGTCGGGGTCTGTGTCTCCATCTAACAGGTTTAGGGTTATTGAGCTGTCATTCTCGTTCATGGTGAATGACTCGTTATCAGCTACGGGGGGATCATTAACTGAAGTAACCTGAATTGTAGTATTAACTTCGTTACCATCCGGTCCCAAAATGTCAAAAGACTTATGTCTATTTTCGTCTGTCAGAACTATCTGTAAAGTTCTGTCTGTAGTATCTGGGTTTTCGCTCGTGTTTTCGTATTGAATATCTTTTAGTGCTGTTTCAAAATCATCAACGCTGGCAGTCTCTCCTGTAGTTGGTGTTAGGGTAACTACTTTTTCACCATCCACATTTGTAGTTACTGTAGCAGTTATGTTTGTGCCTGGTACTGTAGCTGAATCTGTTAGTTCTACACCATCAACCAAAAATTTCTCATCGTCACCATTAAGAGGATTAGTCAGGGTGATTGTTGCTTCCTGTAATCTATCGCCATCAGCAGTAGTACCATTGTTTATGTAATCTCGAATAATCAAGCCATTAGTAGTAAGTACACCATCTGTTGTAGTCTCACCATCCGTAATGTCTACTATATTAACAGCACCACCATTTTCTGTAAATGTTGTTTCGTAGTTAGTTCCTGGGGTATCTGTACCATCTAGGTCTATTAGTGGGATGTCAAAAACGGATGTTAGCCAGGGGTCAGATATCCCATCATTACTATTAGTTGCTTCTGTAGGAAGGAGTTCTTCAGCTACTGGAGCGCTATCAAAGTCTCTGATGTGATAGAGTTGTCCCGTATTAGCACTAACATATAATTTTCCTTCTCCGTCAGTCCAAGCTGCACCATAAAGCTCTGCACCTAAATTTCCACCACCATCTATATTAATCGTGTTACTTGTGCTAATCGTAGTATTATTAATATCAGAGATATCAATTGTAACTAATTCACCGTCACTGCTGATGCCATAAAAGCTGTTCTGATGATCAACATAAGTTAAATCTGCTGGCATATTACCACTGGGAGTTGTGCCAGTCAAATTTATTGTTGTTGCTGTTACCGGGTTATCAAGATTGATTCTAAGTATTGATGTTTTATTGGTGAGGTTGGTTATCCATAAATTATTGTCTCGGTCTATATCTCCAGCAGTAGGATTTGGAGAAATATTAATGGTAAAAATATCCGAATCATTTTCATCTGTAGTAACAGTACCATCATTCTTGACATACTCAACAGTACCAGTTGAGTCTATTCTCAGAAGTTTCTGATTACTATTACTAATTTCAAAACCATAGATGTAGTTATCATTACGATTATAACCTGCTGCATTATAGATTGGATCGCCAGTACCACCAATCTCCTCATAACCTCCTGTTAATGGGTTAAGTTGAAAAAGTACACCACTAATTACTTGGAATAAAGCAGGTTTTTCCTCAAATGGATCTAGAACATAATTCCATTGTTGTTGTGTATCCTGAGTGAAAGGTATATCTACCTCCAACTCACCCCTAATAACTTCCAACTCCCAGTCACCACCCAAAGCAACATTACCAGTTCGCCTTGCGGTCGCAGCAATATTTGCACCTGTTAGTTGCTGCAACTTTTCTAAAAATTCTGTACCAGTATCTCCCGCAGCTACATTACAACCATAGAGCAATATATTAGTAACTGACCAAGCTTCTAACTCTTGAGCATAATCATTATTAATACTATTAATATTTAATTGACTATTGCCCAAATATAAACATCCCGGCGCACCATGAGAAACTATATGAACAGTTTTCACTCCCCGATTGCGAAGCAAAGTTTCTGTAATTTGTTGGATAGTGTCGCGGTAGGTATCCAGGATAACAATTTTAATATTGGGGTTTGTTCCACGAACAAGAATTTGATAGTCTTCTACATTTGGATCTATGAAAAGAATAGATTTAGTCATGCCCAACAATTTTGACGCCATATATTTACCTCTCTTTTAAATATTTGTATAAGACTATTTAATACTTAATCCCTTGCCTCTAACCTTTCTTTAGCTTAACCATTTCATAGCTAAAATAGTAACCTTTTCTTCAATAAAACATAATTAAAACCAAATTGCCACCGTATATTTACCGATCTTTATCTGCAATTAAAAATCAGGAATTTGCGATTACTTAAGTATATTTTGGGGACTCAATAAATATACTGAAAAACCAAATAATATCTATACATAAGAACATCGTTAATATTTGCAGGTTAATTATTGATATAGCGTTTCTCAGCCTAATGAGGTACACATATAGCAATCCTAAATAGGTTTTCATTAATTATCAATTATCCATTATCAATTATCAATTAATGAAGCTTCTTGGGAATTGCTATATTGACTTTATGCACAATATGTTATAGGTGTAGTTGTAGTCAAAATAATCAGGAAAGGATAATGGAAAAGCGAACATTAGGCACATCTGAAATTAAAATTACCCCAATCATTATGGGGACATGGCAAGCAGGAAAAAATATGTGGGCAGATATTAAAGATTCTGACGTTATTAAAGCTATTAGAGCGGCTTTTGATGCAGGTATTACCACAGTTGATACTGCTGAAGTTTATGGAAATGGTTACTCAGAAAGAATCGTCGCTCAAGCATTGGGAGATGTTCGAGAACAAGTAGTTTTAGCGACTAAAGTTTTTGCTAATCATATGAAATATGACCAAGTAATAGAAGCTTGCGATCGCTCTCTGAAAAATCTCAATACCGATTATATTGACCTCTATCAAATTCATTGGCCTTCTGGTGCATTTAACAGTGAAATTGTACCAATAGAAGAAACAATGAATGCTCTAAACAAACTGAAAGAACAAGGTAAAATTAGAGCAATTGGTGTTTCTAATTTCTCAAGCCAACAAATAGCAGAAGCATCTCAATATGGTCAAATTGATAGTCTGCAACCACCCTATTCTTTATTCTGGCGAAAAATAGAAAAATCAGAAATGCCTTACTGTGTTGAAAATAAGATTTCTATTATTGCTTATTCTTCCTTAGCACAGGGATTATTAACAGGTAAATTCGGACCAGACCACAAATTTGCCCAAGGCGATCATCGTGCTAAAAATAGATTATTTTATATTAAAGAAAACTACGAACGAGTGCAAACAGCTATAGAAAAACTGCGCCCCATTGCTGAAGCTAAACAATGCACTATGGCTCAACTAGCGATCGCCTGGTTGATTGCCCAACCTCAGACAAATGCTATTGTTGGAGCGCGAAATGCGGAACAAGCGACTGCTAATGCTAAAGCTGCAAATGTTAAATTATCCTCAGATGAGCTGGCAGAAATTGATGCTATTGGGCGGATAGTGACCGATCCTTTAGACGATCGCCCCGTTATGTGGGATTTTTGACATACTCCCGACGCTCCCCTACGGGAGAGCGCGGGACTTCTCGCCGGGGGAGTTAAATCAACTATATATTAATGTTTTTGGAGGTGCGTTTAGGCGCACCTTATACTAAATCAGGTTTATAGAGTATTCTGTTGAGGAGATGGGGAGATGGGGAGATGGGGAAAGGTACTTTTGATAACCGGATTTGGTATTAATACATTTATATTATTTATTTTCAGGCAATAAATAGTAATCTAGGCATTTTTATTGAGATAAAATAATTAATCTGAATTGTCTATTGAAATATTTTTTGATCGAATGTGGGGTTTGGGGTAGCTATAAAACCTTGTGCCTTTAGCCTCATAGTAGGACTTTAGTCCTAATATCAAGTCTCATTAATTAGCCATAATAAAAATATTTTTCTCTATCAAGAAAATATTTTGCAAATTTCCCCTTATTCCCTACTTCCTACTCCCTGCTCCCTATTCCCTAAATTTTTTATATGATTATTGTAAATTGGCCTAAATAAAATATCAGTATAATAGCCGATGTCTTCAAGCTTTTATTACAAGTAAATTGGTAACTGTCAAATGCAATAGAGCATTAAAAGAACTGTCAAAGGTAATATATTAGGGTAGCTATTTAAAGATTGCATCTACCAATTTCTTCATAACAGTAGAGGTAAGTAAATGAACAATGCAATCAAAGCAGCTATAGCACTTCCTATTTCTATCGGAGTAGTGATTTCTGCAAATTCGACCCATGCAGCTAGTTTCACTTATGCAGAAACAGTAGAGTCATACATTCAAGGTGAGTTTACATACGACAATTTAGATCAAATTGCTACTAGAACTAACGTAAATAATGCACTTGGCGCACCTGAAGCTAGTGCTACAGATAATTTTCTTGCCCTTGGTTTTGGAGGAGAAGCTGTATTTAGTTTTGGTGGGATGTTTTCTGAGCAGGTAAAAGTTTGGGAGACTACTTTTGGAAACCACAATTCTCAAAGTGACTATGATGAAAAAGTAGAAGTATTCGTGGGAAATGACTTAGAAAATTGGTTGAGTATTGGTGTGATTGAGAATATTGCTGATGAAGCTTATATAGGGGGAGCTACCCTAGATATTGGTAACAGCAACTTATATCAATATGTCAGATTAGTAGATTTGTCAGAAGTTGCAGCAGATCGTGATGGTTTTGATATCAATGCTATAGCTGTAAATATGGAAATGGAAAGAGAATATGTTCCTGAAAGCTCTGCTACATTAGGTTTGTTAGCAGTTGGAGCATTAGCTATTGGTTCTCTTATCAAGCGCAAACAACAATAAAATTATCTTTTTTAACTGTTTTCCATAAATTCTGATACTTGTCTCCCAGTATGATTAGGGGGACAAGTTTTTCTGTGAAAAATCAGATCAATTTAAAGATTACCCGTAATTCAAAAAGAATTTAGAATGCGCGAGTGTAGCTCACGGGAACGGGAAGTGCTGTATGATATCGCTCATGATTTCCAGTCAACGAAGCGGGTATAAAAATAAGCGATCGCTTCCCCAATAACAGTCCGCATACCTGCACTCGACTGCCACCATCTGTGAGTATTATAACCTTTGGGTTCAAGAGCAATCACACCTACCTGAATATCTGGACTAAAAACATTCCGATAAATCATCCAGCTACGACGAGCGTGGGGTCCTAAAGTATAAATATTGATAGAGTTTACTTTGAGATTAGAAGTTTGAAGCCATTCTTTCACTGCCATAGCAGAAGCAGTAGTGCGATACTTGGTAACTTGAGGAGTGGGTACAGCAACCACTCGGTCTGGAGCGACACCCAAGGTAATCAGAGTTGCTGCGGTTAGTTCGGCAAAGTTGTTATATTCTGATAGATAAAATCCCTTACCTATCGGTGTACCTGTAGTAATTAATTTTTGATAACTACCTTGATTAAATTCTGCGATCGCCGATTTTACGGCATAGTCTGACATCCAACCTTCAACTATTAGTAAATCAGCTTCTATAGGAGAGGTTAGTGCTAAAAATGAGTAAATATTCAAGCAGCACATCACAATTAGAAAGATAATTAATCCGATAATTAATATCCCTAGCTGAATTGTTGAAGTTAATTTTTGCTGCCATTCTAATAGATTATTTTTGAAGTCGTTTTGTTGGTTATTTTCCCGTGACATTCAGATAATAAATTTTGCTAGTCTCCCTTTAAATAAAATACGATCGCAGCAGATTATTGTTTATTAAAAAATACTCCTTCTCAAGTTTTGAAATTTTTAAAGTAGTAGGGTGTCTAGATTTATTTTGTGGGTAAGTTTGATAAATTAAGACCTCTTCCCCAGCCCCTCTCCTACAAGGAGAGAAGAGCTATTCTCCCCCCTTTCAAAGCTATGCTTTATAAACATCTTTCTTAAGATAAAAAGCGGACATTAGAAAGAAGTTATGAATTTGCCATTCAATGGATATTTCAGGAGAGTAAACGTATTTAATTAGAGGCTAAACTCCCCCGACCTCCCCATCTCCCCACCCCCCCATCTCCCTATCATAAAAGGGTCTTAGGAATTCTTTATAAGGGATAGCTTTCACTCGTGGGGTAAGGGGGAATAGTTGTGGGGTTGGGGGGTTAGATTTTACAAATGAACCACAGTTTTAGTCTAGACAAGCTACTAGTCATATTTGCCCACCCTACCCATTAGCTAACTATGAGCAGCTTTTTCCTGATTTTTTTGTTGATGTAGATATTCAAAAACACTCTTATCACCAATATCTGGAGGTATTGCTTGAAATGCCTTTCGGATAGCAAAAATTATAAATAGGAATGCCCAAATTCCTAATAAAAATTCTTTCATTTCAATTGATAAAAAACCAACTAGATGAGACAGGAGTAAAAAAGGCACCAAAGGTGTGAGTAATTTAGTTTCCAGACGGTTAAAGCAAAAAGCTTCTTTGAAATAAATACCAGTCAAAGCAGCAAAAGTAAAACCTACGCCAAAAATAGTGACTGGATTGTTGTAAACTGTTAAGGCAAGGGGCTCACTACTGTTAATTGCTAAGATTACCGTGGTAATGGCCCCTATAAGCCAAAATAGCTGGAGTATTCGGTGTAAGCTGGCCATATAAATATGAATAGTGGCCAAACTTACACCTAAAGCTAGACAAAAACAGCCAATTAGGGGCGTAAGTGCTTGAATAACGGTGGGATTTTCACCTTGCCATAAGACTAGGACACTGCCTAATGTAAAACTAAGGGCAGCTATCATTAAGCCAGTACGGTAAATAATCACACCCAGGCGATCGCTTTTAGTTATGGTAAAATCTCCGAACTGTCCTTGATAAACTATTGGTTCTGGAGATTGTAGTATTTGTGTCATAGTTTACTGCTTTTTTCAATTCTCCCGACCCCAACTTACATTATGGTTTGGGTCTCATGCCGACATTAAGATCGAGTGCGAGTTTAATGTTGACTTCCTGATGCAACCGAGGCTGTCGGCAGTACCTCGTCCACAGACATTAGTTACAAGGCAAGTTTGCAGAGCATGACCTAGGAAAGCAATCTAACCAAGCAGAGCTAGACGTAAATTATAAGTTAATAATGACAATAATGCAAGGGTTAGATCGGGTGGAAAATTTGTGGTTTTAGGGAACAGGAAATCTAGTAACTAAAATACTCTACCTGGATGAGAAATGCTATACATTTCTATTAACTGTATATTTTTTAATTATCAACCTGGATAAAGGGAGAACTTCATGCCAAAATCTAATCAAAGACAAAATAAAAATAAGTCTCAACCTGATATAAGAGAGCTCAGACCAATTGAAATTGATGAGACTATTGTATCAGGGAAAACTGCTAAAGTGAATGGCGGAGAAAATCTAACGATAACTGTACCTATTGAAGATTTTTTACAGCAGATAGGTGCTTTTCAAGGGATAGAAGGAGAAGATGAAGCAGAACAAATTCATTGGGAAGTTTTTGAACAAAAATTAGAGGAAATTTTCGGCACTACAAATCTAGAAGTTAATCCGACTAATTTAAAAAAGTATTTAAAATATCTGAAGCAAAATCTGACAATTCCTTGTTTAGTTACAGGTATGGAAGAATTTGAATGGGAAGAATATTATACAATAGGTCCAGGTAGTAAAAAAGAATATCAAAAGCTAAAAAAGACAAAACCTTCTTACACAGATCAATTTAATCTGTTAAAATTAGAGAGTAAATTAGATGTCGAATACGGAATTTTGGCTGTATTGGAACGGACTACAGATAATCTAAAGTTTACATTCCCACTAGCTGATTTAGAAACAGTTGTAGAAGATTCTATTAATGCTGAATTATTAGAAGATTATTCGATGTGGTTTTTTACTTATTGTGACTGAAG
>JAAUYL010017179.1_pt1 | contig 13847 bp, 12 predicted proteins | sample 7278011 | NCBI WGS metagenome assembly JAAUYL01 (sample SAMN14350225, study PRJNA611818) | marine sediment metagenome | isolation source: surface marine sediment (1.8m) | place: French Polynesia: Moorea | collected 2018-08 | reverse complement strand
TACAAACAGGCTTGGTCCCCTCTTGAACAAGACAAGTGGCCGAACGATTGCCAATTACATTGGATGGAGGCTGGTCCATGATTTGATGCCATCACTGAACAAAGTTGCCAGGACAATGGCGGCGGACTTTGGCAAAGCTACGAAGCAGTTGGTCAAGCCGGACTGGCGGATCTGCGTCGAGGAGTCCGGATTTAGTCCGAAGTACACTCTGGCACCGCTGGAGGTTCCCGCCTCCAGCATGTACGTCCACACTTACCTCAAGTCCAATGTCATCCGTGATGTGCAAGAAATGCTGGATTTGCTCAAGTTGGGATTCGAAGAGCGCCTGAAGAAAAACGAATGGGTGGACGAGGACACCAAGAAGAGAGCTCTTGACAAGATCAACGTGAAAATGTCTTTTATCTTGGGATTCCATCCAGACTTGAAGAACAGCAGCAGGGTGGACGAGACTGTTTCCGGACTGAATGTCACTTCTTCCATGGATTACATGAGCAACAAGATGAATGTGATTCGACATTACCGAGCGAGAAGGCATGTTGATGACAATGACTTGGGGACTGCGGACTTGCGTCAGATCCTGGAGGAGAAGCCCGTGCTGCTGGTGAACGCAATCAGCTTTATAACGGACGACGTTGTCGAGATCTGTGGTGGGATAATCCAGAGCATGTTCTACAATGAAACTAGGCCAGCCTTCCTGAACTTTGGCGGCCTCGGTTGGATGATGGGACATGAAATCGGTCATGCTTTCGACACTTACGGATACACGGAGGACTTCATCGATTCTAGTTATGGCAAAGATGAGTCATTCAAGACCGCCTTCAAGAAGAGGACCGAGTGCGTGAGAATGCAGTATGGCAACTACTCCGTTCCCCAGGTCAAGAAATATATCGACGGTAAAAAAACTCTAGATGAAAACATTGCTGACATTACCGGATTATTTGTGGCCTACGAAGCTTACAGTAAGTAACAAAATTGTCGTTTGCAGAAAGTAAACGTATACTCTAATTATGTGATTAATTTCAGAGCTGTGGACCGAAAAATACAGAGAAGAGCAAGGATTTGGTGGCTTCACAGCGAAACAGCTCTTTTGGATTCGCGCAGCTCAGGTACTTAAGTCCAAATACTGTCATAATGACAATAAAACTGCGATGAACTAATGAGATTGATTTGTTACAGACCCATTGTGCCAAATTCACAGACGAGAAGATGCTCGATCGCCTCACTGATGAACACCCTCCAGGACCTTTCAGAATCACCGGATCTTTCCGGAACAACGAAGAGTTCGCTCGCGATTTTAATTGTCCGGCGAAGAGCAACATGGTCAATCGAAAACGATGCGTGATATGGTAAACTATATGACCTCGATTATGCTCGTCAAAAATTACTGTGATGTACCATACAGTATTAGCACCTTTTGCACCCCAAATACAATAAAAAAACTCGTGAAATCCCGACTTACCTTGTTTTCTAACCGGTCGAATCGCTCGAGATTCACCCACTCGTCATGAGGGATGTCAGCGGCTTTGGTATTGTTGTCAAATCTTCGGTGAGAGTAAAATACCCGGACTTGATAGCATGTGTACATGTCAGCCGTGCAGCCTTCCCGACATGAAGACCAGGAGCAGTTTGATTTGCCCTGCTTGATCTCGACGTTGCTGACTCTGCAGGTGACGGGGTCGTCCACAAACTCGTGGGTGATGGTAGAAATGGCAGGATCCAATACGAAGGGAACGAGGAAAAGGAAGGCAAAGACGCTCACGATGCAAAGTGTGCCTGAAAATAAACATAGACATGTGGTGGTTATTTTTGGATCTGTATCCTTTCAATCTCCTACTCAATCGAGCATTCATTAATTCTGGAGCTGCCAATCAGCCTGGTTTTCTCTCTATTCTTTTCTGGCGCCGAGGATGTTTTGCACCTTTTTTTCTGCATGACTTGAAGTCCTCCTCGCTTCGCTTCGTAATTTTCCCGGGTAGGGGGAAAAATACGCAGAGAGCTAAACTGAAGCTCGCACTGTATGGTTTTATGAGGGCTCAAGAATGTTTTTGTCGGGGAAAAACGGGAACGTTGCGCGCATTCCTAATGAACTGCCGAGTTCCGGTTTATAGGAGTGTATGTTGGTCTACATGCTTCAGAGAGCATCTGCAAAATACCACGTCTCCAGAGTCTTCTCAAAATAGAATATATTTGCCAGAAGGGCCATAATCTGACCGTATGACAATGGGGAACGCACAGATTACATGGATAGGAAAAGGAGCTGAACAATGATATCTTACCTAGGACTAGCGATGTGTAGTACTTGCATTTTTCCATCTGCGTTTCCTCCTGTTCGGCGGCTGCAAGGGCGGCGAGTTCCGCCTCCTCTTGCTGTTTTGCGGTGTGAACCGCCGCTGCGGCGGCGATTACCGCCGGATCTGTCGGGTCCGGCGGAGGCCGGTTCTTCTTCTTCTTCTTCTTGGGCGTCTCCTCTTCCATGGTCGGATCGTCGCCCTCCCTCATCGTATCGGGATCAGCTTCCGGGTCCACCCCGGCGGCGTTCTGGGGGTCCTCAACTTCCATTATATGTTCCTTTATTGGCTTTTATGGCTTAGGGAGAATCTGGGAAATGAATCTGTTCCCCCAGTGGTGCTGTTGCTCCTATTGCTTTCTATGACCTCGAACGGATGTAGCCTGCAATTAAAGAGACCCGGGATATTATTATTGTCGTGGTGAAAGTAAATTGACTTTTTGCACAATGAGCAGCGTTTTCTTTCTTGGCAACCCCTTTTTTGCTGCGTTCGCTCAACTATTTATTTCTTTCAGAGTCCCAGTCTTTCTGTGCAATTACATCCACAATGTGTGACAGTTCTGGCTGCTATTGTAATATCTAAGTACGAGTACATGTAAGTATTTTCTACAAGAATGTGGATTAAAGAAAAGAGAGCCAAGCCAGAGAGATGGATTACATGGTCGATTAAACTGAGATATGACCACGACCATTTGGACTGTATGTTTGTACTTGATTCACACGTTTTATCTTCCTCAATTTGACATGTATCTAGATGGGATTTTTCTTGGAGTGCTAGTCTTGAGAAACTTTTTTAATACCGGCATAATTTCTGGGCGCTGAAGTGAAAACGGGGGGAAACTTTTGAAACTTACAAAACTTCTCAGGAAAAACCTGAATGCCAGTTAACAGGACCCATATCATATGGATGCTCTTAGAACCGGAAAACTAACATGAAAACACCACTTCTCTCACACGTGTACGTGTCAACTATTGGCTATTGGCGAAGAGGCTGCTGCTTTGCCGCCTTGAGCAGGTCTTAAGCCTTTTCCCAATATCACACTACAAGGCTATCCTTTTTTTTGGGCGGACCATGTTCATGTATTTAGGTGAGGATGGTCTCTTTAAGACAATTGCTATGGTTTTTGCGCGCCGTAAAACTCTTTTGAACAAAGAATAGCCTGCCCACGTAAGTACTTACTTATAACAGCCTAGGCTCAAAAATAAATGGAGGTAGCCCTACCATATGTTGTGTCGTACAAGAACCTGCTCATAACCTCCAATTTGGTATACATGTCCCCACTTTGCCACTACATGCCGGCCTCAATTTTTCGGCTATAAAGGACGAGGTCAACTGCTCCATATGTTTTTGATTCCTCCAAGTGCTACGTCAAAGCAATCAATTGCAGCTGTCAGACTTTTTTTGATGGAGAGCTTTCAATACTAACGTAAAAACGTGCACTTGAAAGCGAATGTTTCATATGATGGAACATCAAAGCGAATGAAAAGTTAACTCTCAGAGCCTTTGACCCTTTTAAATACAATGAGCTAACGCATTGTCATATTAGTCTTGGTCGAGAAAACTGGCCAGTTGTCCTCTGTTCTAGAGTGACAAAGCAAGAATTTCGTATATTTTTGTGTCTGGTCCTCCGACGGTAAAAAGGAGGGAAAAGCGGAGCTCTCGTATCTATCTACAAGTTTTGGCCGGGGACCTCGCTCGAGCTCTTTGCTGCAGAACCACCCATGTAAGATGCTAAACTTACACGGAGGCCGCGAGTTCATGTGCGCACTGGGACGTGGAGCTAGTAGAGTATACAGATAAGTAGGGAAACATCATAGAGGACTGCTGGGCAGCAGCCTCCAGCCTCCAGCCTCTAGCCTCTATGGCAACATTACCAAATGAAGATGCATTAGACTCTTGGCCTCAGCAGAGGCCAGAAATGCGGCTCTGGGCTGAGGCTGATCCAAAATTACTACTGCAGCACCGTAACCATGCTGGCATTTCAAAACTTTTTTATGCAGGCAATTTTCGAAAGCAAGCATGTCCCACATAAATAAATGGGGGGAGACGAGTTTTGCTGATATCGGTAACGACTGAGAACGACCACTGCAACTATAAATTCTGCATGACTTCTGTGTGCCCATTCCCATATAATGCTAGCTAGCTAGGTCGTCGGTATGCCATCTAACAATTTACGTACACGAGTAGCGTGTACTTAATGTATAGAGGCAGAGCTCCAGAGGCTGAGACTAATGGTAAGTGGGGGTATAATGCTATAATGCGTGCTACAGCATATTTGATTTGTTTATGGCTCCCCAGAACCGCACTACTAAGTATTATACCAAGTACCAGCATACCGCATATGAGCATACATGCTTAACATACTTGAGGTGGTCGTATTGACGGTATGGAGTATCGGTGTTCACGCACGGTTGAAGGGTCAAGCCTCTCTTTGCTTTTTTACGGGCTATTTACATTTGACCACTCCCTTTCTTCTTCCCTTTAAAGGACGGAGGTTATCGGAAGTAAGCACGCACTACAGCCTCGAATATGAGAGGCTGCCTCTAATGTTAGCTATGGCAAAACACACACGGGGAGGACGAGCTGGAGCTGGATGTTTTGTTTAAACAGGTGACACGATACTCCACTTCACTTAATGATACCCTCTTCTCCTCCGCTTCGTATATTTTTTGAGGCTGAGGCTGTACACTAACACTTCCGTCGCTGCTGTCGTCCTCTAGTTAATGATGTCGAAAACTTTGGCCTCTCTCTGGTTTCCCCACCACGATACAGCTTGTTGAGCTCTCGTTGACTGGAGGCTGAAAACTGGCAAACTGGCGGAGGAGGAGGCGAGCAAATGGTTGGTTGCTGAGGTTGCTGTTTAACCTCACTATAGACGGCCTCGCGGCGGCCTCGATTCTTTAGCTGGTGGTGTAGGAATTACAGCTCGGCTTACACACTATATTTCTTTTTTCAAAGCTAGACTCTTCTGCGTTCTGCTCGTGGTGGCAGACGACTGGCAGTAACGTAAAGTATATATTTTTGGCTGGCGCTCTTCAAGTCCTCAACTCACACAGGCCTTTGAAAGAGCATTACATTACACAAGTAAGTAGCTGTTTTGTTGTTTTCTGGGGTTTGGTTGCACTATACCTGTTCCAAAATATGTATATTCTGAGGTGCGACACCGTATTTCCAAGGCTACCGCAAAAGTTGGAGTGAGTGAGCGAATGGTGGCTGCTTTTTTTATTCCCAACGTGTGCCTTTCCGTTCGTCGTTCGTTCGTTCGAGCTCCAAGGGTGAATACTATTACGACGGGCGCACCTTGTCTTGCCAGGAACAACCATAAGGCGAACAAGGATCCATCAAAGTCATTCCATTTCCCTAATAGCAAAGGCTTGTTTGTACTATTTAGCTTCAGGAGGGGAAGATGTAGATAGACATCTCTGGATGTCAGCCTGGTGTCAGATCTCGCGCAACTCACATCTAAACGAAAATGGGAATGTACCCTCTAAAAATATCTAGATCCTGCTAAGATGGGGAAAATTCAAGGCTTTTAGGCAATTACCGTTAGGCCTCTATGCCCATATTGCTTTGTGCAAAAGAAAGCCCCCCATTAGACCTATAGTTGTTCCTGACTCGAACCTACCTCATGACCAATGCTGTGCCGGACACCAGGGGGTACCTCGTCGTCGTCGTTTTGTATAATAAAAGGCACTACTTCAGTCTATTCTTAGCTTCGTACAAATATCTACGCGCAAGTGGTGGTCTTCTTATTGTAGGGGGCTATAGCTAACGGCGGTTCCCTCTCCGCTTTGCCGTTCGCCGGGAGCTCCAAGAATAAAACGGCAACTGCTGGGGCTCGTCCTATTCTAGTATTACATACTCTATGTAGGTCCTTCTTTCAGTTCCATAGCAGTTGCAGTACCTATAGCTCGTGACAGAGTCCAGGATAAAAGCGAGACCGAGCTAGCCGTTCCATAGCTGTGAGTAGTTAAGCGGTGTGTCGATATGTTCGTATACTAAAGGACTAAAGGTATAGCTGGCCTAAGCAGTTTCCACGGAGTATGCATTACTTTCTTTGTGCCCAGCCTCAGGCTATGGCTGCAATGCGACAACGCTGATAAGGCGACGAGAATGGTATAATATGGTGCTGCTGGGCATTAAGCATTAGAATAACCATCCTCCCATGATGAAAAACTCACTTGAAGGGTCGTGGGAAGGAAGGTGGGGACAATTGTCCTTTGTTCTTACTTACACGTCTAATGCTCCCATCGGACTAGAAAGCCCCTCGCTTTGGTGGCCATACTCGCGAAACGTTACTGCCCTAGTGGGCTCGCAAACTCTAAAGTCGCGGACGGGATTTGAGCGCACGCCTCCCCGCTTGAAGCTTGAAGGAACTGTGCAGCAAAAGCAAAAGCAGTCCCTCACTTTCGTTTCGTATCATATGCCTATGTACTTTCTTGTAGACTTAACACTGTTGAAGACCTTCCCTTCCCTTCTAGCTCTTTGCAATATAGCAAAAAGTAGGCCGGTCCCAAGAGAAGCGCTGCAATGGTGGGCACCGGGATCTCTTGAGCAAATAACAAAGAAGGGGGTAACGTTGTACATTTGAACGATGGAATCAAATCAAAAGTTGAAATAAAGTTCTTTGAATGCTTTGCCACAGCACAATACTAAAATCTGTAGACTTGGCTTTTAATGCAGATTTGAAAGCGCTAGAATCATTAAAAAGGCTCCTTCTTTCTCTTCGAAAAATATTTGATTTTGTTCACGCAACCTTTCTCAAGTTTGGCGGGCGAACCGGAAGTGCTTTCTAAGTACATTCAAGTAATCTTAAAACTGGATGGTTGTTTTAGCTTTGCTTTGTTATTCCTTTATTTAGAGGCTTCTCTATTTATTACACCTAATGAAATACAGTATTTCTTCTTGGAAATATTTGAGATTTTTCGACAATTCATTTTGACGCATTTGTGTGTTTCCAGTGCTTGTTGTGTGTCATGTCATGAAAATACTTTGATTTGGTGGTTGAGCAAACTATCACTCCGCTGGTTGCAGACTCATTCTTAATCTGGGACACATTAAGAAAAATGCTTTAAAAATCTCTCCTTGAATGCATGGATTTTTTAAGCAAGCAGTTAAGCAATTCGCAAACTCTTGCATATTCACGATGTGATGACGTCCATAGCGTTGTTATCGACCGCTAAAAACTGCCCGCCACCCCGGATCTCGTCAGGGGGCGACGAAGAGGAAGGAGGAGACAGTTTTCTTGTAGCATTTGAATTCGCATTTGTTGCATTTGTGGTTGGCACATAAATCGTGAGACTATTGAGCTCATCACTCGAACTGCCGCCGCCGGACTTGAATCTACGGGCTAGCTTTTTCGCCACGTTGCCGTTAGATGCCGTCGCCGGATCTCGATTTCGATTGCAGCCTCGATCGCTTAGCGATCTATCGAGGTCGCGCCTCTGTTGCTCCGAGGCCATCTCGAGGCCGATATTTTGCTGAGCCGGTGACCTCGGTCCCCCTAGAACGGTTTGATGACTGGTTGCCGAAATCGAGGTCGCGGCCGCGAGGTCGGAATTCGATCCGGCCAGCATGATCTGGCCGCCGATCGCGTCCACCCCGTCCCCCTGAGAGGCTGAGTGGTGGTGGTGGTGGGTGTACCTCCGCGACAGCTGAAAGCTTGAGCTTGAAGTCATTGTCCTCCGGACAGTCTCAAGGGACTTCTGGCCAGTCCGAAAGAACACGATGGCGACATGGTGGATGATTTCGAAGATGGTGACGAGACTCATGCCCATGGTGAGTCCAAGGATACCACCAATATTGGCGACGAACCAAATCAGGGGCACCTTCTGATCTCTCTTCACCCTCGTCACGGCAGGATCCTTGATGTAAATATTCACCAATGCCAAGTTTTCCCGGGCATACTTGTATATGATTCTGGTGAGCCTATCGTTGAGATCGTTCCTCCGTCCTATAATATAAGTAAATAATGAATCCCAATGCTTGATTTCCAATCCCGGAGATGCTTACCTTGGAGATCAAAGTTGTCGAGGATGTCGTCGCTAGTGGCGTTGTTGATGAATCCGGAGCAGATGGAGGATGGGCTTGATTCCAGGATCGCGCAGAGATCGGGGTAACGCTCTGTCAAGGTGGCTCTCTTGTGCGTTTTGCATGTGGAGAGCAACTTTCGGAAGAGCACGCAAAACTCCGGCCCGTGCGAGAAGGTGTTCAAGTTCGGGAACACTGACGTCGTCACGGCCATCTTGTTCGACTAGAAATAAATAAATAGATTAATTTTGACTAGACGAAACGTGATCTTGGAAGCCATAAATAAACTGAAGAATTATGGTTTTGTTGAGTGTTTTGTTACATATCGCCATCAGTAGAGTTAATCAAAGTCAAGGTCGTACTCGTATATGGTTTCTGAGTGAAAACGTGTAGGAGTTTCACAATTTTTTTCGCCCCCAAGTTTAACTCCAAACGTGTGGCGTCAATAAAATATGCTACCGCTGAACTTTCAAAGCATAAGGTGAAGGATCTCAAAATTGAGTTTGCAAGCTGTGATGTCGACACTGGCCGGTGCGGTGGTCAGTTTTCCAAGAAACTTCCTGATTGCCGAACGGATCGAGCGCGATTTGTCAGGTCTTCGTCTTCTCTGTAGATAAGATACGGTGGTCCAAAAATATGAACCTACATGATTTATACCTGATCTGTGCACGGGGAGAAGCACTGCTTCTTGACACCGTCGACGTCCTTGACATGGGTGTGGCTGCCGATATCGCTGAGAATCTTATTCATACAAAGGAGGGCCTTGCCGGAGCAGATGCTGGGATAATCATTGTACGCCATCGTGTGGAAGAACGGCACGCAAGAGCATTGGGCCAGGATCTGATCGTAGGTTGCTGCGAAAAGGCAATTCGAGAGTCCATATCTGAAACAAACCAAACCATTGTGTCAATGTCATGCATACAAATCCCGACAGAGTCCACTCTTGGCTGATACCAATCTCTTTTCGCAGAACACGGCCTTTTTTGCCCTGTGCTAGAAAAAGGCCTTTCTGTTCTTTTTACACTTGCCCAACAGTCTTTACTACTTTTGATCGGATTAGAGCTTCACGCATTCAAGCACTTTAATGTACATAAAATGTATTTACCTGTATAGTTCTTTGGGGAGGTATTTGAAGCGGAACTCCTCGTCGAAATAGCAGGCCCTCTCGTCGGGGGTGAACCTGTTCCTGGCCTCCTCTGTGGTGACGGTGAGCGATGGGGTGACGGAGAGCTGGGTGACAAATCCAGGACTGATGTCAACGTCGCTTAATGCCATGATCGGCTGGTCCATGTGGTGATGGATCGCCAGCTTGAACCCTTCTCCGCGATGGGGAGAAAAACCATAGTCGTAGACCTGCAAAAACCCAAAAACCACTTGAATGCATCAAGCTCAACAACCATGGATTACGCATTAATCCCAAGTGTGCATTTTGCAAACACACGGAAAGCCGAAAACACTTCAGACTTGATCGTTCGGAAAGTTGCCATTGTTGCCTCTGTATTCTCTTTAGAGACTGCAGAGGCATTTACAGTCACAGATGGCTGTAACTTTGACCGAAAAACTTTTATGGTTTTTCTTTCATCCTTCTACAATTTCTATGCTTATCATGGTCCATAAAACTATCATGAATCGTGAAAATGTCTGGCCGATGGCATTCATAAAAAGCCCATTATTTCACTCACAAAGAAATGAACAATGCACTCGTACGCGTACAATTAGAGAAAACAGCAGCCATCAGATCATTGTGTTAGGTCATCTGTTATTGGCATATAAACAAAACATACTTGCCAAATGCAAATGTTTTCTATTGATTGTTGAATAAAAACATACTGACCTCGGCGTCGAGGAGGATGGAGAGGCCGTTCTCCTTGCCCAGCTGGATGCCGGGCTTGATGGTGTTGGTGTAGTTGCGCATCAACCATTCGAAGGGAACGTGGTCGAGCTCGTAATCAAAGGTGATCTGTGGCTTTATTAATGTACAGAGTCCATAATCCGTACCGAAAAACGGCAGTAGACTCGTGTACATCCCGACATCTTTTCCGACTCTCCTATAGGAAGCCTTCAGCACCACGTTTTCTCCTGCAAATGGACTTGTAGTTGTAAGTGCTGTTTTATTGACTATCGGTACAGTTAATTGATTTTGAAGTACCACCAGTCGGATGCTGATGATGTCCAACAACATGTCTCACGTATATTTCATGCATGTATGCATTCCCGCACGCGTGTCTATAAATAATTCCCCCTCCCTCTAACTCGTTAAAATTCCCCCGGGAATTTGATTAAGTCTTTAGATGAAAGTTGAGAGCGAGGGAGGCCTACCCTCGGGCTATTGGTCATGCATCAAAATAAGTGTCAAAGACGTGTCGTGATGTGAGCTGCGTCAAGAATAAAGTCATTTTTCATCTCCGCTCTCGCCTTATGACTTTTTCAAATATGTATGAGCTTGAGGAGTCGAGTAGGATTCATGTGGAACAGAGAGCTTGAGAGAGGGCTCAATTTCCGAAAAGGGCTCAGCTAAATCCAAGACGAGAAGTTTTTTCGACTCGACTTCAGATCATATTTCATGCTTTTTTTCTTTTGGATGGTGGTGTTAGTGCAATTGTGGATTGTGGGGAGACGCGACCTCTAGCCGCCATTTGCTGTCTCTTCAATTAGGATTTTGTTACGGGCGAGTTTTGTGCCAAGTGCTCTCAAACACTTAACACTTATAATTTACTGCCTTAATTGCCCCCGCAGTTGCCCCATTTTTTGCTGGTGTCTTTTATTGGCCCCCTATAGTCTGCAATCCTGTGATGCCCTTATTGTAGGAATTGTAGGATGAAAACAAAGACCCAGACAGTTTCCGGTTAAACGTTTTCAAAGGAAACGAGTTGACAACTCGCCTTGCAAGCAAAAACTTTTTGCCTGATGTTTCTCATATTTAATACACGGATTTTGAAAGCAGTGTACGCTCCTAAAACAATGCACGAACATCCGAACCGGAAGTGACAATACTTGAGACAATGGCAAGGTAGCCATAACACTTACCGACTTCCTGAACAGCCAAGGTTTTGAAATACCATCCAGCCTCGCGGATGTAGGATTCACCTGCTTCTGACCTCCAATTGCTCGTGGCATTCTGGTAGTTTTCCAATGCTTCTTCCCTAAAAAATGCGCGTTTAAAAAAAACGTTTTAGCGTAGCCCATTTAAAAAAGGCATACATGCAACTCCCTTGAGAAGGGGAAAAAGGAAGTGGGGAACCACAAAAGCCTCTTACAGTTTCCATTTTTTGTGCCTAAGATTCTCAAAAATGGCGCCCCCTTTTTCATGTGTATTAATGGTGGAAAAGTTTTTAATGCTATGCAGCCAGTTTAATTAAGAGGATTCGCTACCATTTTTCACTGGCGAAGCAGCTAGCCCCCGGTTTTTTTTCAATATACAGCAAGCTCTTCTTGTTTGAGTTGTCAGGCACAATTTTGCTGAAAATCCATTTCTTGCAAAGTAACATGTGCTCCCAAGTTTATTTTCCGCGAAAAAAAGTTTTATACTTTGCTTACCGATATGGTGTTGATTGTAGCATGTAGTCAGCTAGAAGTCCCTTTTTGATCACCTCTTCTGCTGCGAAAATTCTCGCGACATCGTCCATCTAAAAGAAAAATAAGTAAAAATAGGTAAAATAACGTTATTTTCAATTAAATCCGCATCTACATATTTATTTATCGATTTCGGATTTGATTCACCTCACGTGCGCGAGAAAAAAAAAGCATGTCAACGGATTTGTTTTGGCAAACCTCTTGATAAAACTTATAATTTTTGTTCTATGGCTTCAAGAAACCTAGCTTGTTCTTGGATTTTTTTCGAAGCCTCAGACAGAGACCTACTGCAAATGTTATTGTCATTGCATAAACACATTCACATTCGGCTGCTCATAACTTTCTCGAACCTTGACACCTCAGATCCTCGGGTTACAATCCTAGAAAGAGGCGCATAAATGGCCATAAAACAGTCAGCTTTACCGGCCATATTTTACTGGAAAGTGCTCAACACCCTTTCACAAGTTCTGTACAAATGCATTTGCTAAATATACTGGTATCTATTTCCGGTTCTGAAGACAGAGAGTCTTTTAAGAGAACCTATAGCAAACTAACAAACACCATTGATTTCTCAGTCCTCCCCTACTTTTTTGCCCGCTCTTTGTTCTTTTTTGTTCGCATCAATGTTGAAGTTAGTGAGAGGATGAAGAGGCCTGTAACTAACAAGGAGAAAGCAAAGAAACTGGCCCGAATTTGAAGGGGCTGAGAGCAAGTAAACAAGTTGTCACGTGCTCTTGGGATATTAACTCTATCCTGGCACAATTTCTTTCTATACATTAGTATTTATTTATTTTCTCACCTGTTGTGGAGACAGTTCTTCTTGTGTCCCAAAATAGGCCTGGCGTAGGACGGCATTCAACAGGGTCTTGTTTGTGGAGAGTCCATAAGCGTGGAACAAAGACGATCGACCTTGGTTTATGTTGCACAGTGTCACCGAAGGAAAGAAAACATTTTGAAGCGAGGCCCTAAAAAGAAGCAGTGGAACTTTTAATTATTTAATCTGTATGGAAATCGTGATCATTTTTAATGAAGATTCATTCCCAATAAAACATGCGATGGGTGTATACGGAAAATGAGCTTTGCATGACCTTCAGTGACGTAATCCAAAACAATCGTGACATTGTCTTTAGCTAATAAATTACCCCAAATAGGAGATTTGGGTACAGTTTTTCTGCATATGGTGCTCGTAATCCTAGGCTTTCATTAAGGATAGTCGGTTCTGTGGTGGTCCATTTGAATTTCTTTCAAGTTACGAGTAAGCTAAACTATAAGCTTCCAGGCAAAAGTTCCCCGCCCAAGCTTTTGAATGAACTTGGTTGGTCCACCATTTAGTATTTAGTTCTGCGAAAAGTTTTGAAAGTTTGCGTGGAGTGGAATTACAATTAGTCCGGGATTTTTTGCTGCTTCAGTCAAAAGACACTGTGTTTTATGCAAGCAATGTACCCATAAATAACTAAATAATTGGTCCCATTACAAAAAAGCATTCCTCGGTAAGGTATTATCTTTACCTGGATGTGTCCTGGGTTGTCATAACGGTGGAAGACCAGAAGTTGGCAATTGAATGGGATAGAAAGAAAATGGCTACTCCGATGGAGCAGATGACCACTGCGATCCAGCATGCCCTTAACAGCGGCCTTCGATTCGTCTGTTCATCGTCTCCCAAGAACTTCCATCCGTGAAGGCTGGTTGCCTGGCAAAACTGAGCGAAGCAGCCCGAGCGATTCCCCATAATGGTGGTATTGATCAGATTGATGTATTTACAATTTCACGCACGTACTAGAACCGGATGTGACAGTGACATTGACAGTTCCGTTTGCCTCCTCATATGAGCTGGATTCCCTCGAAATATCAGATGGAATCGTGACATAGTTTATTGACTTTGCCAGCAGCCCAGGCCCATCATATTGAGGAGAGATATGTCGCATTGAATGCTTTCACTTTGAGGCTAAGCTTTTG
>JAAUYL010011427.1_pt1 | contig 13849 bp, 10 predicted proteins | sample 7278011 | NCBI WGS metagenome assembly JAAUYL01 (sample SAMN14350225, study PRJNA611818) | marine sediment metagenome | isolation source: surface marine sediment (1.8m) | place: French Polynesia: Moorea | collected 2018-08 | reverse complement strand
TTCGCAACATTACTCATCCTCTTTTTCCTCGCCTGAGTTGAGTTAATGAACGTCATTTTTACTCGCACATACTCACGCCTCACCCGCGAGCTCTTACCCGGCTGGTCTTCACAACTATTATGAATACACCAATCTATCTTTATGAATTAGCACGACTGCTGAAGTTTCTTTCTTCTCCGAGGTTTCAGAAGAACTAAAGTACAGAAGTACATCAATTGAATTCAGAATTGTTTAGAAAATTTAGAACTCAAATAATAGGCTTTTGCTTCCTTTTTTGTCTTTAAGATTGGTTGGTGAGCCAAAGACTCTTTTTGGTTTTTGTGGTTTCTAGTTTCATTTTGCAGTATTAGATGACAAGGCCCATGCTTCGACTTCTTGGTGGTGTGTGGCTTTTTCCTTCCACCAAGCTGAGGAGCAGCAAGGGAATAGAGGGGAAACTCCCAACGGTTTGACAAGTTCTGTAAGACTAAAGTGACTTCCGCTGACCATCTTATTTTGTTCCAGTCTTTTTATTCTTAAATTCTCTTTTGAAATTAATAGTCACAATAAAATATGCTTTGGGAACATGATGTCGTGCCAAACCCATATGCATGCAATTATTACAGACTGACAGTGACAAGGGATTTTAAGGGATTTTGGTATTATTTATTATTAGCTTTTTTTACAGAAATCGCCTAAGTAGTACCCACAAAGATACTTGACTTTTCTGTAGTTTTTGGGCTATGAATGATCAGGATAAGGTATGTAGTTTGCATTTTTTTCCATGTACGGTTGAGGGCTACATCTGATTTTTTTAGGCGGCACAAGTATATAGGGATATTTTTTTAGGACGACGAGTTTTGAGATATTTAGGTAGGTATACTGATGCAGCTGCTGCTGCTGCTTATCTCCCAAATGGGATTTCTCAAGAAAGTGGCAAACTTTGATTCACAATAAAGGCCCCGGTCTCACACGACAGAATACAAATGTTAAGAACTTGCGCGTTGCGTTTCGCAAAATTAGATACAACAACTTTCGAAGAATGGAAGAGTAGAGCAAAGGATGAATGACACTTTTAGCACCCTTCTTCACAAATCACAATTTAAAGTTAGGTCAAAAATCAGTTTTTTCAACATGTTAGTTGGGGTTGCTCTTGTCAATTCCTTGAACAAGTTCTGCTTATTAGACGAGAAACGCCGATTCCAAACGCTGAACGCAATGCGAGCTGGCGTTTCAACGCAGTGCGACACTTCGGTGGATGTCTTCTACTTGTTATGTGATATTGGTTATATTTATATACATGACAAGGGTCCTTTACATTTGTTCCGATTCCCCAATTATCCTGCAAAAATGACACTGCTATGAATGCTAACAGTTGTCTTGCTTGACGTATAAAATACTGCAAAATTGCCTTAACTTTTTCCGATGAAGATGCATTTCTGTATTGCTTTGACACATTTGATTCAAGTGTGCTAAGACCACCATATAATTTTGAGAAATGTGTTCTTTTCAGCCATCAATCCAATCAAATTATGGGTGTAAATACTTATCTCGGAATCTTCATTTCATTTTGTAACTAACTTTAATATTTGCTTTAGCATTGAACACGGCGGTAATCGGATAAAAAAATCTCCAGTTACCAACAACCCGGTGTACCAAACTACTCGAGTTTTGACGCGCTGCAAAATATGACCCAATTTCCATTTTATGTTCTTCTCGCCATCAACCCAACGTGAGCAGGAATAATTTCCATTTATTCTGCCCCAATTTCGGGAAGGGTGACAAAAACGAAAAGTCCCTCTGTCATAAAAGTTGGGAGTGATTTTCCTACCTACAACCTAAAGCAACTTTTGTCAGTATAGCAAACTCGTTTAAGTAATGCCACAATATCACCCGAAGATTTCAAATCGGGTTTTTATGATTTGAAGTCTTAGGTCTCAGTTAATAAGAGTTATTGAGTGAAATAATAAAAATCTGTTTTCAAATTGAGTTTTCATGATTTGAAATCAATCTGATGATCTCCGCATAAATGATCTGATCGGCAAAAAATTTAAAAATGTAAGCAGCTAACTTACAAAATGAATATGGGCGGATGCGCGCCTGCAAATTTGGAAAGTTGACTGTGACTTGCTAAGAAAGAAGTACAGTTTGTAGAGTAGGTATATTTGCTCACTTGCAGGGAATAAAGTTTCCTCTGAGGTGCTTTTAAAAAGTAAACAAAAACTTTTCTCAAAAACTTACCTTGTGTTTAAAGCAGGTGGGGCATATTTAACTTTCCATCTTCTTTTTTGTCGGAAGAGGAGGAAGCGAGGAGTCTATTAGCGTGGCTTTTTGTTTTATTTCTTCTCGTAAAAGCAGCAGCGATGATGACTTTCCATTCGAAAGCTTCCCAATGTCACAATAGCACCACCACCTTTCTCAGGTCCCTTGGGAAGTTTATCGCCGCTGTCTTTTTGCACAATGACGGTGATGATGATGATGCCATGTCGGAATTTCCCACATTTCTCAAAAATGCACAAAAAACCGATAGAGAGAAACTTTCCGCTCTGGAAAAGGACTTTCGGGACAATTTGAGTTCTGCACCAAACACAAAAAACCCTCAAACTTTTTTCTTCTCGAAAGTGCTGTCGCTTTTGGTGCCCAGAAACAAGAGCGAAAAAGAGGTGTTGTCGCTAGTGATGCTCTCGCCGGTCTGGGAGAAGATAACTCTGACTCACACTGTGGAGCGTCCGTCCGTCCCTTCTTCTCTGGAAATCGCCGAGAAAAAGCCCATAGTAAATGTACGAGTACTAAGCAGTCGGCGCCTACTACTGTACACCATTTCCTCCTCTTTCCAGAGTTGTTTTTTAGGGGCAAACTCCATACTCATGCCAGGGCAACTCCGTGAGGAAGCGGGCTAACTCTGCTTCTCCGACACTTGACTCAACAGGGCGACACATAAACACCAGACGCGAAAGAGCCTCCCCTGTATGTTTAGTACATAGTATGTAATGAGCATTTTCCCAGGGAAAAGTTGGAACTGCTTCACCCAAGGCGCAAAGAGCGCTCGGTTCGAGGAAACGAGGAATCAGCTGCAAAAAAAGCAATTAATTATTTTGGGTGCATCTCAAAGGTCGAACATAAACTAAATGAAAAATCAAATCCTTTTTTTGTAAGTAGAACAATCTGTTTCCTTGAACACTGAACACTTTTTTTTTGACTTTCTCCTATTCAAAAAAGGAAAAGTAAACAAGACTTTTGACTTATCCTTGTTCAATGACAACAATAGAGAAAGGTAAACAAAGTGTATATATAAAGTCACTTCAGCTCAACCCAGTTTTGAATCAATGGAAAATGCAGGGCCTTTCCGAAGAAAAGTTTCTCGTGTAGTTGCTGTCAAAGGTTATTTTTTTTATTTCGCTGTTTTCTTCTTGTCCAACAAATGGTATCATGCTGGTTTATGGTTGTTTTTGTTTGTATTCTTTCACGCATAAATTCTCAGAATCTTTGTCAATATTACATTAAAGTAAGCCATGATTGTATCTTTTTAAAAAAGAAATGGTATTAAACTAACTTAAAATGGAACTGGATACATAAGGTCTGTTGGAAAAACATATTTTTGTCAAAAAAGTCTTGCATATTTACGGTATTATAAGGTCTTTTAAAAATATCATACTTATCGTCTGTCTTTGTCTATCCTTGTGTCTTAATTTGATAATTGTGAGTTGATACAGTATTTTTTCAATTATTGCGATCGATCATAACGTTCTACGGCATGCTGTAAGCTTTTACATAAGTATCTGAATGCCTCCCATACCATATATATAGTTTTAATTTGACAATAATTTCTACATTTATTTTTGGAGTTGAGTTGCTTAATTTGACCTAATGTCTAGCTTGGGATGTCTAAAGGCAAAAATATAGTTGCTCATTGTTTCTAGGTTAACGTTAAAATCAGGGAGGAGGGGGTGGAGCATTTTTGAGCTCCGGATTGAGCTCGCTTAATCAAGGTATGAACTCGTCGCATTCCCCCTGTTCTCCTGCTGGCTCGGCATCTCCACAACACTCTTGATAATAACACTCAACAACATTTCTCGCCGCAGTGAGAAGGTCCTCATCGAAATCATGCTGGAAATGGAAAAAAAATCGTATACAGAATACATTTGGCTCCACCGATTAGAATTAACTCTTACAATGAAACTAGACATGGTATTTGGAGAGCTAAATTCTTGGACGCTCTGCTTGATTTCTTGCTTGACCTCTTTTTTCCGTCTCCGGCTTCTGGGTGTAATAGCGACAGCGGCTCTCTTGTCAAACGTATCGACACAGTTATTGTTTGGCTTGATTATGTCGTTGTGCTCAAAGTCGTCGAGGAAGGCATCTTCGTGCTAAAATGCAAAGTAATATAGCCAAGGGATCGTCTCGCTCAAAAGTTTCGAATTACGCCGCTAGGAGCATTTACGTGAAAGAGTTATGCTGAGCGTCTACTATGCTGTAGACTCAGCGCGGCAAATTCAAATTCTCGGCGGGTCGCCAGTTAAGATAGCTGAGCCAATCCGGGGACTTTATTAAAGGTTTTCCAAAGGATTAGGTAAAATCTTACCTCTTGGAGTGTGTTTAGGAATCTATTTGGACAATGCTTGCAGTTTCTGTCCTTGTCGTCGTCGTCGTCTGTCAACTTTAGGGGATTGCTAGTAAATGCGACCACCGTTGGATTGGTGAAGTATCTGAGCACAAAGTTGTGTTTAATATATAATAAGATTTGTATTCTCCACTCCATATTTTACATACCCGAAATCGGTTGGATCGTTCCCTAAGGCTTCCAAGCCAGCAGAACAAGCCGCACTAACCTGAAAAAAAACCGATGGGCAATTTTACATGTAAATAATGGTGTAGATGATTTAGATTTTCTTTTCAAATTGCAAAAGCCAATGTCGAATACAAAATCTTAGTTTTAACCTACCACGTCCGGCTCATGGTCCGTTCTTACGGTTGGATTGAAATCTCTTTGCAAGACGTCGTAAACTTGACATTTTCCCAACATCTTGTAACCATCACAAACCCTGAAATCCAGAAAAGTGCATGTTCAAGGAAGAGCACCTTATTTTTCACAAATTAGAAATACCATGCTCTGTCCGTGTCCATGAATACAATGTTGCCTGATTTCGAGTCACTTTCGACTGGTGTAGTGAAAGCAACCATTTGTGTCATCAGCTTTATTAGTTCTGCCGTTTGTTCAGCCTATAAAGATTTTTGAAAAATCATTTTTCTACTCAATTAACATTGATAAAAATGTATTATGTTTGTTTATGATAAACATTTATCAACCTGTGTGCCGGTGCTGGGTGCCAAGTTGTTGTCAATGATAAAGACGGTGCTGTTGGAGAAACTGGTTTCGCCGGTTTGCCTTCGGGATCGTCCTACAGTTGGGGGGTGCTTATCGTTAGGGAAATCCTGGAATTTTTGCACTCTTTCAATCGTTTTTATCAAATCAAACAACTGAAACCAAAGAAAATAACACTGTAGTTGAGGACTATGTTATCCATCGATTTACAGAAGAGTTCAGTCACCGATTGATAGGCTATAGCTAAATCAGCCTGGGCCCGCATGCAGTTGTTGCCGCAGTTTTGGGCGTTGGTCCCGCCCGGATCGAGGCTAAGGACTAGTAGACATTGGATGACTGTCCATCGAGTCCATCTACAAAGGGAAAAAGAGAATCAATGCACACCTTCCTTCTCAGAGGTGGTCACAATATCATGGTTCGTTTTCTCCGCTTTCTTATGAAAGCCTAACGCTACCTCCCACGCTGGCGTAGGACGTCTTGGAGGATCATAATAGAGGCCGAATGACTTACCCTCCCACCATGGTGGGGGAGAACCCGAAGGATTTTGGGGTCTTTCGGGGGGTGCGAGACCCCTCCTTGTCTATTGGCGTCTTGTCTTGGTCTTTGTCTGGTTATCCGGCGAAAGGAAATCCTCGTGAAAAGGCAAACGCGGGCCCCATTCACGTTTCATCGCCACCACATCCCACGTTGAGACCCTGAACGGTTCTGAGTTCTATTAAGCTCTTTCGTCGTGCAATTCATGTTCTGTTAAAAGCAGATGGGAAATTACATTTTCCAGTCCGGACTGAGGGGGCGATAATACCATAGTCAAGACTATAAGGACAGTTGGGGGAGTACACGCCCGGACTTTTCGTGGCGGTGAGCAAAATCAGTGTACTACATATTTTCGAGGTAAAATCGAAAGCTAGTGGCATGCCTTACTGGCCTTACAAATTAGCCAATATTCAGCAAAATACAAGATATATTAAAGCATCATAAGATTCACTTTTAATTTATAAAACCTGTAGAGAACTACAAACCAGCTAACCATTTGTGCCATTTTATTCGCGCACACAAGTGTTAAATTCACTGCCGTTTGCAGGTTTGAGAACAAAATTCCCTTGAACAAAAACATAAAAAAATGGATAACATAAGTTGACTACATACCTACGACTTTAGTATACAGGCGATATCAATGCTCTAGAGGATTAGAATATATACTCCGATAGGAGTGCGATTTCTCTATGCGCCTAGTTGCCTTTGGTTTTTAAAGCTGACAAGGCGATAAAACTCTAGAGGTTTTCAATTTTTATGTCGTAGTCTGGCCTCTACGTATTAGGGGATTCATGTGTGTAATGTGTATAGTAAGATTTATTTATATGCATGTATGTACGTATCTCGATAAATATCTAGGTGTGTGTATTTTTAAAAGTAAGTATATAAGCGGTAGATAAGTATGTAGCGAGCGATGATAGTCCTACAAACTAAGTATGAACAGCTAAGCAATGGTTTGTTTACGCTGAAAATATCAGTCAGAGTTACTTATTGCAATGGTAACATGTCAGCAAATCACAAGTGCTACACCTAATTAGTAATTCAAGGCTGATTTGAAAATTAAAAGAGCACATATTAATGCACAGGTCTTTAGATGTTACAAACATGAGCTCAATCCGTGTTTGACTTTGATGTAATGTTGCAGTCGCACTCTTCGTGTGTTTCAATTTTCAGCCGCCGTTTTTAAGCTGGAGCTGTCATGTGACGTCAAAGAGATTTATCTGCTATTTTGCAGCGGGCCTTTTCTGATTTGAAAAAAAGCATTTGAATTTAAAGAAATCCAAGGATCGTTAAGTGTCCTTCAGTGTGGAAATAACTTGTTATCTTGGGGTACATAAGATTCAATCAATACATCTGCTTGCTTTCAATTTACAATCTGCTACTGAAATATTCAATTTGACTTCATCAAATCGCATTTTTTGTGTACGCTGAACTTTTACCAACACATTTTGTTAAGAATATTTTTTGTATTGACAGCTTTCAAAACCATACACATTTGTTTTTTACATCGGCTCTCTTGCCTTGCCACTTTTGCAAGTTAAATCGCAGTAAATCAAACTGCTTATGATTTAATGACAAAACCTCAACCTGCACCAAAAGTACCCCAGGACCGTGATTGGGAAGTCTGCAACATCTTTTTTATGCAACAGCAGCAGAAGCTTTAATCATCAAAACTATTCGTCTCCCTTGCTGACACTTAGTTGAGATCGCCCTTCGAGATTAAAAACCACACTAGTCGCCATAAAGTGCGCAGCTTTTCTACACATGCACAGCAGAAGGAACATTCTTAAAATTCAATTGCGTAAATTGCAGTTGTCGTTCATTATTTCGTTCGCGGAGCTTTTTTTATTCAACGTAACAATAGAGTAATAAATAGGCATTCATACATAATGCACCAGAGTCACCAAATGTCTAGCAGGCAAAATGAGTCAAATGAAATCAAAATTGGCTTGGATTCATAAATAAGCATGAAGAGATCACATAAAGTACGCGAGTGCCTTTTTAACCTCTTACTGGAACCCCGTATAATTGATTCGGTGGTTCAATGTTTTCAAATGGATCGGCCAAAAGTAGTGGAATGTCATTGTCGCCATCGCGCGAATCCGGAATCGTGGCGTCATATTCCACAATGTCGAAGGCGTCCTCCGGTTTCTTCCGATTATTACCGGCAGCCGGCCTTCGCTTGCCGTTCCCAGATCCGGATACGCCTCTTCTCGGTCCGGTTCCGGAATCCGGACGTCTTGCTCCCGTAGATTCCGGTCTACGCCCGCCTGTTCCCGGACCGGAATCTGTTCTTCTTCTTGGCCCTGATCCGGATCCATTGCCCGGCCTCCTCCGTCGCGGACCGGAGGGGGCAGCAGCTGGTGCTCGACTTCCGGAATCGTCGCCTTGCACTGAAGCTGATCCGACGCCGTAGGATGGCAATGGCTCAGCACCTCCCCCTCCTCCACCCTGCTGTGGTCTTCTCCTACTACCCGTTTGTTGTGGTCGCCTCCGTCCATTTCCGTTTCCTCCTTGAGATTGCGGCCTACTTCCAGTTTGTCCACGAGGTCCACTGCCTCCGGTTTGAGGCCTCCTCCCTCCACCGCCCCCACGACTTCCGCCTGTTGTTCCTCCCTGCGAAGGTTTCCTGCGAGGACCACCTGTGTTGTTGGGTCGACTTGGAGTTCGGGCTTCTGGTCCTTGCTGCCTCCTGGAGCCTCCGCCACCTGGCCTTCGTCCTTCCCCGCCACCTGCAGGTGGTTGTTGCTGACGCCTTGAGCCCGTGGAAGCCTGCGGCTGTTGTTGTCCTTGTCCCCGGTTATTGTTGTTACGCCTGTTGGTACCACCTGGTCCACCTGGCGCCCCCTGCAGCGGTCTCCTATTGGACGCAGCCGCAGACTGGGATCCAGAATCGTCATTCGAGATTGGCTCATCCGAACCGATTTTCTCGTTGATGGAATAGAAAGACTCTGATTCAGAGCAATCAACATTGAACCTGAAATTGGGAGAAAATTGGGAGAATTGGCAAAATATGTGGTCTTATCAAGCACAATCAAACGTTAAAGACATTGTAAAACGCAAAATATAAAGGTTTGCCTAGCTTGTCACTCTCGTTTTTATAGCATTTTAGTGCAATTTATTACATTAGCAAAGGTGTTCTGCTGTAGTAAAAAAACAATACGAAAAATATAAGAATGTAAATAGATATTCAAATGCTTGGTGCATGTTTTGGCTGAAGAGAATTCAAGTTTAAAGTTGATGCGAGCCTTCAGGGAGCTGATTCTATGCAACCTAAATATTTAAAAAAATACCAATATTGTTCATGCATGCCCTGATCAATTTATATGCATCGGAGGCGAGCTCATCCTTGTTTACCTTTGGTCTTTGGCAACACGAAGAAGATCAGGAATATAATGAAAAAGTTCAACAGTCAGTTTGACTCATATTGGTCCTAGTCTGGATGGTGCTAAAGTTCAGCGCTTCTTGAAAATCCGCATGCAAAGATGCAAGTCACGACGTGGCCTAGCATTAAAATTGGAATGTAAACAAACCGAGATTTGTTTACTTTTTTGGCTAATGGCTTGTCGTCCAAACCAAAACGAAGTACTATTAAAAATACTGTGATGTCGGTCGTTTCCTGAACTTTAAAAACTTTTCAAATGCCTCAAATAATAAATACTGCAATGCAAGAACTAAAGGGAAAACGCAAAACGGGCATTGTTACGAGCATGATTTTAGAGCAAACCAAAGTTTAGGCCTACAATTTTTTAGCTATCGTAAATCTAGAGGCTAGATAAATGTGTATGGAGAAAAGAAAGGTGAATGCATGCAGATTTCTTCTTCCTGGAGGGGGTATTAGTATTACTTACCACCAGTCGCACGTGAGGAGGGCCTGGTTGAAGATGGTGCCGTTGGGGCAGAGGAACGAGGTCTTGCGATCCATCGCCGCGTTTGGGGGCGTCAGACAAACGTGATACCCCTGGCATTGCATCTCGGGGTCGGCATAGTAACCTGAAGAGGAGGAGCAAGAGCGAGAGCTGGTTAGTGCTTGTTTTCATATTAGGGGGGTTGGTTTTGTTTGCCTGAGCATATGCGAAACAATAAGGTTAGAGGCGATGATATTACAGGGGAGAGGTCGATGCAGGTCGATATTCTATTCCCGTAGAGAAATATAAGCTTGAGCTTCGTATGACTACATACGAGTATATAGAGGGTTGCTTCGAGAAGGTGAGCGAGAAACTTCACCTTGTATTGGCGTAATAATTATATCGCGAGCGCCTTCTTAAGCTCCATGATATGTCACTCCCCATATCCAAACACATCCTTTTCCATACGATATCCCTTGTAAGGTCAATGTTTTGATTAACCCAACCAACAAGTCGTGCTAATAAGTTTTGTTGCAATTTGATCAGGCTTTAAATGAAGTTGATAAATAATGATCCGGCCAAGTGGGGCTATAATCATTTTATGCACGTAAAGACTGTGTGTCACGTGATAAAATCATCAAAACCTCTGGAAGCGTTGTGCAGAATTTGTTGGAATATAAATATAGAGATGGTGGTATATGCGTTTATTTACAAAATTGCAAAATTGAGCAGTACCTTTGGACCCACCTTCCCGCGCCCTCTGAATACATTTCATGTCCTAAAATTAGGGAAGTTATTTGGGTACCGCACCGGTTCTATAATTATGAAAAGGCAACACCAAACAATTATTAATTGCAATGCAATGCACAGATATTTGAGCATAGATTCGCTTCTTCAAGAACTTCTTTAGAGAAAATTAACTTGCTAGCGCAGGCACCGGAACGAAAGATATGTCATGTCTTGGGTTTAAGAATCAGTAACATTACCACCGAAAATTCGCCCATTGCAGGTGAAAGAGGTTTCGGCGACTTCCGCATAAACAGGGTAGTCCACTTCCGGTTCGCCTGGCACACTTTCCCTTAGCCAATCCAATGGATCGCTGGATCCATCATGGTCGGCCTGGACCTGGATTAGTTGGATCAGGGCAATCCAAAACACAGCCACCGCAAAATGCCTCATAATATTATTGTACTAGTGCTATCAGTTGTTTTCTTCTCACTGGTTAAATGGGTTCACTCAGTCATTTTGGTATTCTTTACAATAATGCCCATAAGAAATCACAACGTTTAGTCTTGGTTTTAAGGCATTTTAAGACATCTTGACTCGAGAGGATTTGTTGACGAACTGAACTGCAAATGGTCGAGTGGACGATATAAATATTCCAAGGGTCTTGTTTGGAATAATGGGCGATTTTTGGAGAGCGGATAGTCAAAAAATGCGTACGCACCGGGGGAAACAGCGTCAACAAGAGCTACGCTACACGACACCCAGACGTCTTTAACAAAAGCGTACGTTGCAGTATTTGTACGCGCGTCAGACGAATACTGCTGTCTGGATAGTAAGCATATAGTATTTTTTTTCGTCGGTAAAGAATGAAAAATTGACCCTGTTCACTGTCAAACAACACAAAAGACTCTGATGCTGTAGGTCAAATCTTTTTGAAAAAGGGCGAAAAGGAGAAACCGACAATTAAGCGGAATTGCATACAAAAAGTCACGGCGAGTGAACCGGGCGATGTTTTGTAAGATATAAACACTAGGTCTGCTTCGTTTTGCTGTGATCTCTGGATGCAAGAGCTCGTTTGAAAAATTACGTCGTCTCACGTCGCGAGCATTCGGAGCAAAAATTCGCATTCCAGCAAAAAATCTACCACGTTGTTGTTTCCTATATTTGGAGTTTGGACCACGAGAGCCCACGTCATATTGAAATGACCTTTGATCGCGAAAAATGCGCATACCATTTTATGAGGGATGTGCAAATTTGATAATGGACAAACGATAGTAACTCGGGTCTATGAAACACTTATAAACAAAACACTTATTACTACAGTCTGTAATTTGGCATGCAATTTACACAAAAAGCACTACCCCGGGGGAATTGTCCTACATAGGAGCTAAATATACTTTTCAGCGACACACGAGATCACTTATTAGCTCGGATAAAAATAGCATGTGCCAATAAATTCAGGATCTAGGATAAAAGCAGCAAAACAGGCGTTAAAAAGACTTCAAAAATCACGGGGAAGTAAAGAATAAAGATCCAGAGGAAATTGGGGGCCTGGCTAAAAACAACATTGAGAGCATTTATTATCGCTTACTTTAGTCCAGACAGGGGTGCTGTTTTTAGCACACACTAATGGTCGTTTTTCGCGTGCTTCTGACTGGTATGGTGGTTTGTTCGTAAAAGGAACTAAGGAATTTCGGAAAAGAAGGAAAAGGCGGCAGGAGGTAATAAGTAATAAAACAGCTGGAGACTCCTCATTTTGGATAAATTTTTGTCAAGTGCAGGAGGGCTCAAAAAGTTTACTGCAATTAATTAACCAAACAAAACGTGGTGGAAATGGCTGAAAAAAGAATGTCGAAGGAAAGAAATGGCAAGAAGATTGTTATTGTAACTGAACTCATGCGACATGCTCAAAAGCGAGTGTCAAAAAAGGAAACCTTTTGAAGAAACTTTGCCAAGAAAAACGGAGTATGTGGCGCAATGTCAGAAAATTGCATCCGAAAACAATACATTCATGTATGCGTTTTTGAACACCCCTCTTCTTGTCTCGGTAAATTGTGTAGGAAAACTGAAAAATGACAAATACTTTCGTGAAGAAAATTCCCAGTGTATTTCTGTAAGTGCCATAAAAACTGGACGATGGACAACATCACATTGCGATTTTTTTGCAGCGTGGGATTTTCAGACGAGAGGAAAATCACAGTACTTTTTGCTGCGCTAGTGTTTCCATTCAATTCCTCATTCTCTTTGCAAAAGATGTTTCAAGATTCGAGCATGAAAGGTCACTCGGTAGTAGAAGTGCTGGCAAATAAAGTAACAAAATAAAGAGAGAAAGAAAAGGTTCATTCAAAGAGGGGTGAACATTATTTGCATTTGGTATCTATGATATTTTGTCTCAGCTCCTCATAATGCAGCGTTTCTCAAAAACCTCCCAAAAACTCTTGATGCATTGCAGGCCCAAGTTTAATCTTTTTGAAGAAGATTAAACATGCCATCTTGTACCCTTTGACAATTTGTGCCTCAAAAAAAGAGGGGTTTTATGTACCTACAAGTAGTGACGAAATTTAAAGGGTAGGGACTAAAACCAGGGTCCACATTTAACCAATTTCTGTGCTGTGTAGAAGATTGTGAAATTACACCAATTCCCCTCAAATAAGTACACATGAAGCAACAGCTGAATGACTGTGGGTAGTAAAACCAAGGTTTTCTCTCAACTTCGGGCCGTTTTGTACTCATGAAAATGTAATCAAAAGATTTTACTTAACAATGCTGTTGAGGAAAACTTTTTTATTGTTGTTCAAGAACAGAACACGTGGTTCCTTTTGCTCATTATGCCTCAAAGCGGGATGCTGGTTTGAATTTGATTACCGGCTTATATCATCCTCCTACAAGGGTCAAGAGTTCGGCAATTTAAAAAGGAAATGATTTTACAACCTTTTCTGGCTGCTCAAATTGATATGGTCAGCATGGAATCAAAAAGGGCATTATGATATTTTTTCTGCAGTGTTTTTTTGCATTTCTCGTTCACCCAGAGTCGAGCACGAATTCAAGATATTTTCTGGATTTTACGAGGAAAATCCGGCGTGTCTCCGTCAATCGCTAATTGCTGCCACTGTGACGATGAGTTTTGTGCTACATTTGAGCTGTTCAAGGATACAGAAGAACGTACTGTGACGTGCGTCATTTAAAAACAGTTGTCGAGCTTATTTCTCTAATATTTTCGGGTACATAAGATTTATATTGTGTTGGGTATTTTTCGAGAGATTTGAGTAAGTACTTACGTAATTGGGTTCTTAGTCCGTTCAGATGATGAGGGTACCAACATATTTTCCTAACGTTGGCACAATGTGTCATCAAATTTTTGTGATTACAAACAGGCTCCCCTTACTTCAGAGTTTAACAGTTTTTGAGACAATACAAGAATTAACTTTTTGGGGATTTT
>JAAUYL010025676.1_pt1 | contig 13860 bp, 19 predicted proteins | sample 7278011 | NCBI WGS metagenome assembly JAAUYL01 (sample SAMN14350225, study PRJNA611818) | marine sediment metagenome | isolation source: surface marine sediment (1.8m) | place: French Polynesia: Moorea | collected 2018-08 | reverse complement strand
TTTTGGACAATTTTGCTTATTAATGACTTTAATGACCAAAACTGTCTCTAATTAAAAAGAGTCACCTTGGCTTTGGGACATGGAAATAACTTTTGATATCACATATCACAGGAAAAAAGAGAGAAAACAAAATGACACAAAGTCTCATAAATGTTTATAGCCCATAATCAGCCAGCTTTGCCAGCCATATATTTTGTGAAGGTATTTAGAAATATGTTAATTGTTTTCACGAAAAAAAAGGAATCTTCCATGGAAACACGCAAAAACTGACAACTTTTTTTCATTTCCAGCCAATTTTGTAGGGAAGCAGACAAGACAATCAAAATTTGCAAAAAATCCATGATTGCAATAAATTCTGTTGAAGACTTGTTTTTAACAAAAATAAAACAAATTGCTTTTAAACAATAGAAGCCTATGTATTTTGCAAAACACTAACGATATATATTTAGTTTAAAAGTGATAACGGATTTCAGGCAAAGAAACAAGAATAGAGTGCAAAGAAATGGTGGACCACTAACACCAATTCCAGATAATAAATAATTGTAAACAGAAGCAGCAGTAATGCTTTTAAGGCAAAAAATCCTTTGTTAATAGCCATTTGTCTACCAATCCATCGAACCATGAAATGCCATTGAATGCAAGTGAAATACGTCAACAACCAACAGCAAAAAATTCTGGAACTCCCAGAATCGCCCCACTTTTTTGTGCTGCCGTTATTATGTCATAAAATGTTTTTGATGACTGAAAACCAGGAGTCTCTATAATTATCTTTTCAGAGCAGAGCTATTTTCATTTTCTCTCTTTTTTGTTCAAAACGTGACATCACCCACAATACTCACATGAAAATAAAAATTGGTGTGGGGAGATATGCACCTTTATCTTTATTCAAACTAGAAGCTGCTTCCTTTGGCCTTTTCTTTTTTGTGATAATGTGCCCGAAATTTCCCAGATTTGTTGTGGTCGTTAACTCAAAACGGATCCGCCCACCGGAGGGCTCCTCTCGTTTGAGATATTGATCACTTGTTGGTTTGAAAAATTTGGAAGGATGTGTGCACGAAATATTGGCTGATAAAAAGTACCTCCTCCGGATTACCTGTTTTCTAATGTAAAAAGGAGCGGAAATGAGCTGCTGGGAGAACAAAGTTGCAGCAATTTTCCAAAAGCAAAAATTGGAGAGAGGTTTTCGGAACACTCTGTATTTGGTAGCAAAAAAGGTTACTGTACATACACCTCTGTCTCACGCTATTCAATGCTCAGATCGTGAAAAAATATAAGTACAGATGCGTTGCATTAGTGTTTTTCCATACTCTCTGGTTGTTGGCAAAATGTACACCTACAGGTTATGTGCACTCTAAAACTGCTACTGTGTTACAATTGCAGCAAGTACCATTGCTACCATTTGACTACCTGCTGCTTATAATTGGACGAACCCCTACCACCACTTTTTTCGAGAAAATTTGACGTGGTTGCTTTAACAATCTGACTCATTTTCACAGAAAAGCTATGCTTTCTACACACTAGGCCTCTAAATGCTAACTGCACGACAATTTTCTCCAATACAAAGAATGAAATCATGCAATGTTTGGGATAACAAACAAGCCTCAAGACCTGGTGGTAAAAAGACTTGCTGCACGAACATTGATTTTTCGTTTGTTTACATTTTTTCCTACTCAGTGTAAAATCATACATTTCGTCTCTATCATTCGACCTTATGCTGGTGTTGTTGATGATGATGGTGAAGGTAAAGGTATATAGAGGTTGGCCTCAATCTTCTAATGCACTGGAGGCTTCATATTCCCGATAATGACGGCTCGTTTATTTTTGCTTTCTGGCACAAGGTTAGCAGGCAGCACACATCACATTTTTCACATTAGTTTGTTGGGCACTATTAGAAGTGGATCCTAGCCTCCAGGCTAAACTTTGTTTTGTTTTTCCGCTGTTGTCCATTCATTGGAGATTCATGCTTGACCTTCCTCGAGCTCAAAGAGTGAGTCTTCAGCTTTGTTCAAGCACAAAAAGTTTCTCCTCACCCACGATCTCAATGGTGTCCTTGGCAATGATGGTATACCATAAAAATACTTCAGGAGGCAGTTTGCTGTTTGCTGTTTTGATTCAAAACACAGGGTTTTACGCAGGACGATTCGAGGCCGCGAGGCCGTTTCGTTCAGCCTCGAAAAAATGGGGGAGGACGGCAAACAAAACACTAATAAGTCAGGCACACTGCACTTTCCTTCCTTCCTTTTTCCTTTCTTTATGCTTTAAAACACATTATTACACACGTTTTATTTCATGTGCTATAGCTACGTCCTCGTGAAAAGCTACAGCCAGACTGAGCTCCAACTTCTGTTCTGTTCTGTTCTCTCGTATAGAAACTGACGTACCGAGCGCGCGGCAAGGCTTGGCGCAGCTGATACGCTTTTTTAGTACGAAGTACTTACAGTACATTATTACCTTACTTACTTGCAAAAATATATCGGGATATCTTACTAAATCAGCACACATACACATCTGTATACTGAAATATTTGCCAAATAAACTAGATTTATTCTACTGTATTTCCCCTCTGAGTTCAGCGCTTTTTGTTTAGACAACAAAACTTACTTAATAGTCGTTTTGCAAAGCTTCGTTAGAGAGGCAGACTTCACTCTACCAGACATTGATCGCTGGTAAATCAATGAAGTATCACAAAATTTGAATTTGTTTAAAAGATCGAAAAGATCACAATTGAATCACAGTCATTGAGTGACCCGGGGATCGCTGATGTGGTGTCCCTAGTACTGATCTACATCCTTGTCACTGAACCATTTCATCAAAAAAGTCGATCACTTGTTGGGTGGTTCATCAATGTTCAACTCGGATCAGTGACGGGTCTTTTCTTTGTGACCCAACGAGAGAAAGACAACTAAAGTGGAATGAGTGCATGTACGGTCATTCATCAATGTTAACATTTATCAGTGGTGGATCACTTATGGGTCCAACAATTTTAGAATAATTTGACATTTATGTTATCTAAGTGATTGAGCTGTCAGTGGTCCATAAAGTGTCAAAATGTAATTATAATAATTACTGAAAACGTCATCCGAGAATGACAGAGCTTTGCTGCCTCATTCTGTCTTACGAGTCCCTTGGCACTGTAACAGTTACGCATGCAAAGGTTGCTTCATGAGGGGTTTCAAAAAAAAGATCTCACTTCGCAAATCTGCAAATAAAAGCACCATAGTGAACCTATGAATGAACAAGTTGTATGTACATCAATGGATTGGTGGGTCATTAATGCACATTTCAAAACATTTCGCACTTACTCTTTTTCAGGTAAGACTTCAAACATTGATGGTATAACTGTAGTTCCTACATAAGTCATTGAAAAAGGTTCTATTGAAATTGTAGTCGTGACACTACAAGTGACTTGTCAATGACCTTAATTTAGAGAATTGGGTTTCCAACCATGCAAAAAGCGGCTAATTTTTTGTGACTTGACATTGCTTGGATAGGTGACGATCATTTAAATGAGATGAAATCATAATTTTTCGACTTGTGAGGGCTTCTTCAAGCATTTGCTTGTGAACAGTTAACTTTTCTCAAAAAAAGAAAAGAATGCAGTTCACCGAACTAATGGTGTTTCATAGTTGCTTCTTGACAAAGTCTATCTTTAAGAGATCCTTCAAAATAATCGATCTATGTCACGACATTGCTACATTCATGATGAATGGAACAACCTTGGTTTGGTTACTTGCCATTGAACGAAATGGGATCCTCAGGTCCATCAATGGCATATTTTATATTAGCACTTGTAAGTAATAAGAAACATAACATAATTTTAACAATAAAGAAAGAGTCACTGATGATTCCCTGATAGATGACTTATTGTTAACCATACAGGCAATCGAAGGGAAGTGTGACAATGTAATTCTCGACCTGGACTGCCTTTGAAAGGATTTCATCGGGGCGCACGTGGATCACTTCTGGGCCAGCGAGGGACAGCTTAGCAACGCCCACAAGGTCAAATGGCAGGTTTCGCACGACATCAGGCCGATAAGGTTGAGTGATGAGTTTTTGGCTGACAAGTCTCCCATCGTCCATTCGTCGTATGATCCTCAAGAACCCATGGGTGGTCCAGATCAGAGAGTCATCCTTGATGTCTGTTCCCAGCGGTCGATACCTGAACGACTTTCGACAGTGGTGCTGCTTCTCACCCATGTAGTGAGCGATGACATTTACAATCATTTGCTTGGCGATTGATGGGGTACCCTTGGCATAGGACCGCTTGAGAATACCATAGTAGGTTTCAAACACTTCTGATGATGTGTTGGAGAGATGGTCACGATCTCGTTGCTGAAGCAGGTGAGTGAACAAGTGCAGGGTTGGGACGCTAGCACCACGACCAAAGGCATGGACATAACACCTGACAAATCTGACCATGACTTCTGACAGGTTCACCCGTTGTTTGACGATGAGGTATTGGTCGTTCGACTGAAGCATAGCCCGCATCAGGAACACATACAGCACAAGCGCTCGAGCTTCTGCACGGAGCCCAACAGCCACCAGGGAAGTGCATAAGATTGGAAAGCCCACAAGTGTGAGCATTTTCCACTCGGAAGCCTTGAACGAGTGCTCATCGATCTTTCGTGGTCTTCTTTGCACTTCCGATGGCACGCGAACCATGGGGTATCGACGGTCCACATTTTCGCGAACTAGACGATGCTCCGGTCTGGGTCGATAGATTGGGCTCACTCCCAACACCTCCATGACAATCTTCTTTGAAAGACCCAGGAAGGCACAATGGAACATGTCAATGGGAACACCTACCATCACGTCTGGGATGAACTCTGTGATACAGGAGCGGCCCTTGACTCCATAAAAAGGTGATTGATCTGCTTCGGCCTGCTCCGCCTGATCGAGCAACATCTGATGGGTCCTTCTTGGAGCACCCAAAGTGTCATGTGGCCAGATGACCGCTGCTCCACGACGGTTTCGATTCCCGTGCTCATCAAGCATTGGCACATCGTTGGTGACCCCGCGAGCCATGCAGAATTGGCACCCGTAATATCCAGTGATTGCTACCATCGCCAAGAGGACCACTCGCGCCTTGCTGTCCGCGACAAAATACCGGACCTTCACATTTAGCATTCCCAAGGAATTGATGAGTGGACGAAGAAGCTTCTCCATGTCTTTGCAACCATGATCACCGATGTAGATTGCTGAAAAAGGAATTTAATGTGTTATACCGAACAATAAAAGACCTGTAGGTCACTCACCAATGGAGACAACACGATTGCAGTCAGTCCTTTTAACAGCCAGGGATTCCAGGACTTGGTCTACTTTTCGATCCATGCTCACCCCGTCCCAGCTTAAGTCAACAGATACTGCCTCTTGAGACCTATCCTTCCATGGTTGTTCGCCATCGGGGTATTGACGATTGTGCCAGGAGTCCATCAAGTCCATGACATCCTCCAGCTCCACTCTGGCCCAGGTTTCGATGACATGGTAGCACGTAGGGTCCCCATAGTTCTTTTCGTCAAATGATTCACCACCGATCTCAAACTCTTCCTGGTTGGTGAGGTCTCGAATAAGGAAGGTCATGAAGATCGGTGGCAGTTGCTTGTCTGCACGCCTCCTCATTGTTTTGTAAACCTTTGGGAAGTTGGTGATACTCCCAATGAGGTCTTTGTTCTCTGTTATGAAATCGTAGAATGCTTCAGCAATGGCATGTGACGCAAGGACCTTTGATCGAACACTGGCAAACTTTTCAGCAAATCTCTGAATCAGCACATCTTGAGATTGGAATTCTAGAAGAGGTTCTGGCACATCATTGTCGTCATTTTCGTCATTGTCCGATGCCTCGTCGTTGGACGATGGATCATCAGGATCCGGATCTGGCTCTGGATCTGGGTTGTGAAGTTCATCACCCTGGTGACCTGCATGTGGTTCCCTCGGCAAAGGTTCATCAGCAAAATCTGTGTCAGTTGACGCGTCTGAAGCATCACCATCGCTGTCAATTTCATCAGCAGCAGTGCCAGGTTCTGGACCGTCTTCACCACGGCAATGTTGTGCATCGCCTGCTGTGCCTTCATGGGTCACTGGTGAGTGAACCAATCGTGATGGACCAGGGTTGTCTTCCATGTCACTAGGATCACTGTCATGGGGTAGCCTTTGTAATGCAAGAGAATCTAGCGACTGGCCTTGCTGCTCGTCATCATCACTGCTTGCTGAGTGGCTCGTAGATGCCTTGTCAACAGGTTGGCTTGTTGCATCATCCAAAAGACTCGTCTCCGGAATGGGTGATTGCACAACCCTTGGTTGGGGAATGCCGGCTTCTTCTAGCAGTTGCCTCCTCCGTTTCGTCTCAACCCGTTGCCTTAAAGGATCCTACATGCGGGCACAGAATGGGATCTGTTAGAATGGAAAGGAGGTCATCAATCAAAGGATTACTTGTTACCTGACTGTCGAATTCCATGATTGGGTCATTTATGGGTACTTCACGATTGCCTTCATTTGGATCTAGATCAAACTCTTGTGTCTCAGGAATTAGAGCCATTGTTGCGTCTTCATCTGGCGGGCCTGAGTGCGAAGCAACGTTCATTCGAACAACTTCTACTCGTTTGGATAGGTTGTCGGGTGGTGGCGGTGGTTTGGAATTCGCAAACTTCTGCGCCACTTCCTGCAGTGCTACTTTTGCCTTTTCGGCAGATATTCGAAACCCCGACGAGGCCTTCGTCCTTGACCCGTCAGTTGCCACACGTTTGTGTGACGATGCAGTAGATGGTACCATGTCAAGAGGCTTATATTTGGCAGCAACAATTTCCTCTCTCAGTTTCTTCTTGGCCCGCGTTAGCTCGCGCCTTTCCCTGCTTGACTTAACCTTTGAGCCAGGCATGTTTAGACACCTAAAAGAGCGAAATTGGTATCATGGTTGCCTTTTGAAATGGTGATAACTTGAATAAAGTCGACATTTACTTTGAAAGTGTCACATTTGTTTAAACCGTTACCGTTCACCTAGTAATGGACGACGAGTCAATGAAATTACTATTTCACTTTTCAAGTTGTAACATTGTAGCTGACAAAAGTGGAACAGGAAGTTAGGTCAGCACAGGCATTGAATTAGGACATGTAAATTTTTTTAGTAAGCGGTAAATCACTTACAGATCACTGACAGTTCTTTCGTAAATTAATTATTGCTTCTCTACAGTTTGCAGTGTGGAGAAATTAGCCTTCTCAGCTGAACCACTCAGCGATACCTTATAAGGGCAAGCTGAGTGACGTCAGTTGATATTCTCAGTTGTGTTGACATAAAGCCATAGCTGAGAGCTCAGCAAGCTCTCTCAGTTCAGCTCAGCTGATCAGTGCAAGTATCAGTTTTGTTTTGAGTGTTGAGTCGAGCGGTCGTGTAGAAATTTTGAAAAAGAAAATCAAAACAAACAGGTAAGGAAAGATTTTAATTTGGGTGATTCATAATTGATCAGTCATTGAACTAATAGTCATTCAGTTACTTCAAATCATGAAGGAAATTAATTATTCTTGAGAAACTTGATGGATCGCTGACAATTGACTTAACATATCCTTGAATGCAATCGTTAAGTCAGAGTTAATTGATTGTTGTCAAATTATGTCAGATTGAAAATAATTTACCTTCCGTTGACCGGTCAAAGATCCATAAGCGTTTACAGAAACGATTTCAAAATGGCGGACAAACCTTTCGCGTCAAAGTCAGTCGCAGCACTGGCAGGCACCTGACCCATGCACTGGGGTTGTTTTGCTGAGCATGCATGCAGAGCTCTGATTGGCTGAGAAGTTTTCGCGCCAAAAATAACCAAATGTCATTGGTTGTTACCACTGCCCTTTCCCTCAGCTGCCTATAAAAGCTCGCCCATGCAGCGATTTCCACTCAGTTTGTGAGGAAACCTCTGAGGAGCAACATCCATCTAAAATAAAGAATTAAATAGTTTTTTTTCAAAACTTGTTGTCAGGCACTCACCGATCAACCACGAAGCACCGACAAAATGTCGGCGGACGGCAAAACATTCTTGCCGCTGACGCCAAACACAGATCCAGCTTTCAACGTTGAATACGCGGCCATTGACTCACGAGACTTTGTCGGGCTGCTCATCGCTGAACTCAATCGCGACGACGGAAAGTACTTTGGTTGGATCAACGCTGTGCTGTACCCACGAATCCTCGAGCATTTCGGCCCAGGGGTCCTTCAGGATGAGCTTACCAATGCACAGAGATTCAATCCGCTAAACATCGAGTTCGATCAGCACTCCGGAATCCTGCGAAACTTTCGTCCATTCCTCAAATGGACTGTCGGTGAGTCATTTATATGGTCAATGATGAGTCACTGAACATTAGTTAACGTTCCTTGTTTTCAGGATGCAAAGCCGACTATCTCGATGCGCTGTGCAACAATTTGAACGTTGAGTTGTCGATGGGCAACCCAGGACCCATTCAGCTTTTGAATCGCTATCAAGAGAAAATCCGATGCTGCGATGGCAAATTGATCCGCGGTTGGGAGATGGCTGAACGTTTACCCGACAGTCAGTCATGGTACGTTCGCAGGCAGCAGGAACGGTACCTGGGCTTTGAGGACACGCGTCTCGATCCGCTACCCGAGTCCCGTCAAGGAAGAATCCCTCGTGACTCATCCATCACTGACATGAGACATCCTCCACCTGAAAGGAATGAGGACTACACGGGCGAAGACGTGGAGCCTGAGCCAGTGAACGTCGCGCAAATGACCAGGGAACGGCAAATGGCCCAGTCCCAAGCAGCCTCAACCACCAGTAGGACACGTGCTGGTCCATCAAGCGCACGTGCATCGACCGCCGGAAGCAGCGGCGGTAATAGAAGGCTAACGGCCCCATCACAAGGTCCCCCAGAAGTGGGTGGTGGATCAACTTACGATGACCCGATGGACAATCCGGAATCAGAGGCTCCTGCAAGTACCCGTCGTTCACCCAAGGATCACTCTTCAAGGGTCAAAAAGAGTGGAAAGAGCATTCAAGTGGGCGCAGCCGCACAAAGACCCCCGGACGAAAGCGGCAGCTCGTCATCCGATTCCTCGTCGTCCAGTGATGACAGCAGCGATGAAGAGGAGGTCTACGGAAAGGTCATGGAAACCGTCCGGAAAATGGTGAGTAACTTTAAATCACTCTTGAGGCACTTGTAAAATTACTTATTGTTGTTTTGCAGAAAGAAGAAATCACGAGCAAGATGGTTGCTGACCCATGCCAAAATTTTTTCGTGGCACCACAGACCCTTGATCGGTCAGTGAGGACGAAGGACCCCAGCCTTCTGTACATTTACAGGGGAATGCGAGAGCTGCTGAACGCAATGCCCTACATCATTCGCTCACAGTACACTAACTCAGCCCGCCTTGACATGGTTGATAAGGCCCAAGATATGATGATCGAGAGCATTGACAAGGTGGAAAAGGTCGCCGATCGCCTGAATAAACTGAACGAAAAGCGAGACAAAGTCGACAAGGTATACTTTTAAAAACCCGTCATTGATTTATCGTTGTTTAAAATGTGTTCTTTTAGAAACTCATCAAACTGCTCGAGGGGACCCAGAAGGAAGTGAACAAATTCAACTCGGCAGCCGCTCATCAAGTAATCACGGGCGACTCGTCATCGACCGATCCGAATGCAAGAAAGCAGGCCAAAATGAATGCCAAAAGGGACGAGCTGAAACGCAAGCTGAAGACTGATGTGCTGCGCTTCGATCGCTTAACCGAGCCTGCCTTGTTCCTCATCAACAACAGAGGCTTTCAGATCGCTGCCATGGAGATGATCATGGTCAAACTGCCAGAGCGTGACAGCAAGAACCTTCGCAATCTGTTCGCTCAGACGTTCTACGAGACCCTCTTCACGAAACGGCTTTACACCTATTTCTACGTGCCATCCAGCTCGTAAGTGATTTGTCAATGAACAATGAAGGACTTAAATTTTATTGTATTTGCTTGTTAGGGCTCACAACGTTGGTGCCCACACAATCCCCATGCCGACTGCCTTGCTCGAGATGAGGGATGAGCTCATCACCAAACACAAGATCAAAGGCAAATTCAAGGACATGGTCCTGAACGGATTCGCACTGAAGCCTGGTGAGATCAGGGAGCAACGACGGGTCGCCATCCGAAAGAAGTACGGTCCGGATGAGAAACGCGAGGCCGAAATTGCGATCTTTGATGACATGCTGCAGTTCCGCAACGATCATGCCGTAAGTGATTGATCAAGGACCAAATTTAAAATGATGCTAATTTTGTGTCTTCAATCCCCCATAGTGGTACCGTAACAAGTTCGTCAAGAGCAAGAAGCCCATGGAATCGATGGATGACTTCCTCAACAAGTCCAACTACAGGAACAAGTCTGATGACAAGTACAAGAACACCACCGACGAGGACTTCTTCGATGAACAGAAAGCGCCTGAACGTTCGATGGAGTACATGCGTGCGCTGGCCAAAGAGTTGGATGACGCATTCTGTCCCAAGGGTGACAGCTCTGCGCCCGACACATCGGCGTCGGTCACTGAGGAAACACCCAGCAGTTCTCGCAAAAGGATTCGGCAGCTGTCGAGCAGTGACAAGGAGGGTGCATCGTCAGATAGTGGATCTCGAGTTGAGCCAGGGACGCCGAGTCCCCAAAAGCGTGCCACCGGTGGTCGTCAGACCCCTGGTCGTCAGACCCCTGGATCAAGCAGAAAGAAGAAGAAGAGGAATCCACCCAAGGAAGCGTAAGTGAATCGTCAGTGACTGATAGTGATCTCATTTAACGTTTAATCTGTTTTATTACAGTGAGGGTCTGTTTTCTGCGCCGCTGATCATTCATCGTCCAAGCGTGGCCGGTTCATCGGGAGGGTCACGTCGTGGCTCCAACTCAGGAGGAGCAGCCAGGCAATCGGACCATGCCCAGGATCCCAGAACTCCATCGAGTCAGGTAATTGCCTGTGGCAACAATTTATGAGTTACTTATAAATTTTCTGAAATTACCCTGTAGATTAATTCAGGGCACAGCGATGGGACCGCCTCACCAGCGAACGGTGAAAGATCTATCGTCCGCCAAGAAGTGTCAATCCCAGAAAACGCCTTCGACGAGTGGGATCCAGAGGTCAATGACGGGGAACAGTCGGGCCCAAGCCTGTCACAGCTCCAAGAAGCCACACAAAACGCCTACAAACAGATCGAAAAAGGGCTCGAAATTGGCGAAGCCAAAGCGTCAGCTCTAGATGACAGCAGCGACGAAAGCATTGTCGACGAGTCCAAGAAGGATTAATGAGTGACCCGTAAAAACCATTTTGTTATATTTTTTTCTATGCTTTAAAAAAAAAGACTGGCCCCACAATTCACCGACCCAAAGTTTAACTGTCAAGCAACCAAAAAAGAACCATTACCCAAACATTGCCCAAAGGCAGGAATATTATTATGTGATGTTAGAAAATTACCTGTGATCCAAGATAGTCACGTGGCCATTGGTCGATCAAACCAGCAATCTTTGATAAAAGACTGATAGTCGCCCCAATTTCAAACCTAAAGAAAGAAAAATTATTTCCAACCTTTAAAACCAAAAAGTGGCATTCCGCCAACACTTAACCGACCCACCAAAGAATTAGTAAAGGTTGAAACCAAAGTTTTCAACAGACAAGCGTAATGCAAGCTATGTAGATGTCCGAGAAGAGCTGAAATAAAGAATAATAATTTCAATAATAAAACCCTTGTAAAGTGATTATGAATCACTTGTCGATCACTTATCCTGAGATAGTTTTTTTTTTCTAAATGTTTGATGACTGATCGATGGTCAATGAAATAGTACTTCAACGCTATCAATAATGGCATTATTGAAATTGAGCTTTGCCAATGACCATTTCTTTAACCTAATGAACTGTAGGTGTTTGTTGAAACACCTACAGGTCATTGGGTTAGACAAATTGGTAAATGACAAATTTTGATTTCAATAATGCCATTATTGATTGCGTTAAAGTAATGTTTCATTGACGATCGATCACTTATGAAAGATTTACTAAAATTGAAATTTGTCTTTGCATTTTGTAAAAGATTCACCATCCATCTTTGCCTTGATGTTATTAGCAGTGACGGTTCCCTTGTCAATGTCAATGCAACATTGAAGACGGTATTATTTTCGGGTACACGCATTAACTCACAGATGACCATTGGTTCCTTGCAATCGCGCATGTTTCTGAAATTGTCTTTATGATGTGGTCATTGATGGTTGCACCTTCAATGAGAAATTGTTAACACCGGTGTTGCTTTGGAGAGCAAATGATTTCTCGTTTGGTTTCATTGCCAGTCACTCTTGGAGACGGAATATCCATGATCCTTGGTTGTTGTCGCACTGTCCAAGAGTCACTTACAAGCAAACATTGGTTACCATGTTGGTGACTTGCTCAGTGTCAACATTACCTATAGCGAGAAGCCTGCCAATGATTGACGACGTCAATATGGATGTCTGCATTCAGTACAGTAAGATTTCTTTGCAGTTCAAGTTGATAATTTATTGTTACTTGCTGGATCCCTTACAATCGATCACCATCGCAAGCTTCAATGACTTATAAGTAACTGGTTGTCATTTAGCCATTGTAAATCAATACTTTGGCCTCAAGGGTTACAATGATTGACAAGGTCATTATGGATGCTTGTATAATGTTACGTAACATTTTTCAAAAACAACATGAAACATTGCTCATTGACACATGGGTGATTACGGTTTTCTATATCTGTTCACTGGTGAAGCACCCACAGGGGTTTCTTCAAGTACCTATTAGCAATCCATTTTCAAAATATGCAGAATTGTTACAGGGAACCACCAACCATCTCATAGCGTTTACTGGTGATGGTTGGTGGGTATTTTTGAAACTTGGAAGTGCCATTGAACCATGAAGTATTCAATGTATTCATATTACAAGGATCCATAGTTGATGCAAAAAGCACTTGACTAAAGGATTGATTAATGACTACAATGTTTCATTTTTTAAACACCCAGGAAACATTTAATTTGAACAATGATGAATGGGTCATCACCGATACAAAAAAAACAACATAATATCAATAGTGGTCTGGAATTTGATCACACGCCAAAGACCAAAATGCGCAAATATCAGACTCACCACTGATCCAATTGTTATCTACGTCATTGATCAACTGTTCACCCTTGGATCGACCTGAAAAGTCTGGTAGAGATGTCCATCCAGAGCAATCTCTGGTTTTGACTTGCGGCGATGACAAGGTTGTCAAATTATGGAACTGGAACAAAAACTGGACCTGCGAGAGAGTTTTCAAAGGGCATGGGCATTATGTAATGCAAGCCAGATTCTTCGGTGAAACAAAGTTTGCTTCAGTATCTTTACAAGACTGTCAAGGTAGGAATCACGTGCTTACATGATTCATAAACTCAAGTTCCTTTTGTTCAGGTCTGGAACTTGGAGTCCAACGATGGACCAATTATGAGCCTGGAAGGTCATGAGAAGGGAGTCAACTCCTTGGATTTCATTGGGGAAAAATGGATTGTTTCTGGATCTGACGACAAAACCTTGAAGATCTGGAACTTGTTGGATCAGAAATGTGTGGCAACTTTGGAAGGACATAGTCACAATGTGGACAGTGTCTGCTTTGATCCAGATTTGAATGTCATCATTTCCTGTTCTGAGGATGAGACTATCAAAGTCTGGGATTGGCACACATTCAAGTAAGCTTTAAAGAAACATAGCCAAGTCCAAATAAAATGCATTTTTTTTTCATTTAGATTGAAGGAAACCAAGGATTTTGGACTTGGCCGAGCCTGGAACGTTTTCCATTCCAGTGGATCTGGATCTGAATTGGTGGCTGCTGGTTTTGATAATGGAGTCTGTCTCTGT
>JAAUYL010012727.1_pt1 | contig 13882 bp, 12 predicted proteins | sample 7278011 | NCBI WGS metagenome assembly JAAUYL01 (sample SAMN14350225, study PRJNA611818) | marine sediment metagenome | isolation source: surface marine sediment (1.8m) | place: French Polynesia: Moorea | collected 2018-08 | reverse complement strand
ATGTCGGGTTAGTCGGTAGGAATGTTCATGCCAAGTTTCATGACTATCGGGACTCAACTGATCATGCCATAAACCGATATGTGGAGGAGGAGGGGAGGAGGAGGGGAGGAGGAGGGGAGGAGAAGTGATTCCTTAACCCCATCGCCAGCAGAGCTGGGCGATGGGCCAACAAGATGCCAAAAAATGCCATTTTTTGTAAATGATAAAGGCCTCGCATTTGAAATATGAAACTGCGGGCGGCCAAAAGTGCTAAAAATAGCAATGTTTTACTCGTAGAACAGCCTTTAAAAAAGTACACGAAACTCATTTCAATTTGCTTTTACAGCTGCGGCGGTTAACCAATTGGTATGTTTAAGTACCTATGCCTTTCGTTCGACTCATAAATGGCTATATTTAGCTTTGATTTTCTGCACTGCCCTCCTTTATTACCAAGGAAAAAAAAGGCTACATTACATTATTCTGTGAAACTCTCCTCTTGAATGTAAGTATCCATGTACTAAATGTAGGAAACAGGAAGAAGAGGAAGAAAACAGAAAAAGGCCGTAAAAAGGCTGTAAAGGCCACCACACAAACTCACTCTCTCTCACAAGAAAACCATTCCAAGAGGAAAGAGCAGCCAATATTAACATACAGAGCAGGGGGAAAAATCGGCAAACTTCTTTAAAAAAGGCTGCCACCGCGACGTCGGAAATTATCTGAGAAACAGCTCAAGGTTTTCGAACTGAGAAAAAAGGCCATTCACGAAAGAAAAGACGAAGCCTTTGAGAAGGTCACAAACATTTTAAGTGGACCCCTCCTGAAGACTAGAGATATTCTAGGTTGTTGTGTATATGTTAAAACTTTTTAAACCTCCCCTTCTTCTGCTCCTCATCCCGCTACTTCCATGCCTGCGTAGCTTTGAAGTAAAGACCAGAGCTGAAAGTTTGGCCTTAGTTCAGGGAAAGGCTGCTGAACGAAGTTGTGTCCTTCTTCTGGTTGTTGTTGTTGTTGTCTCATGGAAATTGCGGCTCTCGTCTTGGTTTTAGAATGAAGCCACACACCCACACTGCATCATCTCTTATAAAGGCTGCTGGCCTTTAAAATAAAGACCCAAAAAAGACCAAAACCTCCATTTCTTAGGTTTTTGTCCTCCCATTTGCATATCTCTCTCCATTTCCTCTTTCACTTTGACCTTGAAATAAAGGCCATGCGCTTTGCTTGGCTTGGTTGGTAACCAGTATATTATACTGACTGGTCTTTGTAAGACCAGCACTACCAAGGCCATGGACTTTTACGGAGATGAAACAGTAGATTATGTAGTGCTCTGCCTTCCTTGCCTGCAGGCCTTTTTCCTTGCTGTATGCAGTTGTACACTCAGTTTTGCTGAAAAAACTCTGTGTGCAGCCACTACATTTCTAAGCCTTCTAGTCCTTCTAGACTCTTATACGAATAGTACGAACGAAGGTCCCAAGCTTGAGTGAGCGAGTGGTGTGCTTCCATATAAAAACGGCAGCCAAAGTCTGAAAATTGCGGGGTGTTTTGAAAACATCAACACTCTTTTGTGGTTTGGTTTCTGTGTTCTGTTTTGCGTATTCTAGATAACTGGTCAAAATATAAATTATGGCTGCGTTATAAAACTTGCAGAGGTGTCATATATGACTGTCAATCATGTTAATAGGCCCTTGATTTAATATGCACAGAGTGTTATTTACACAACTAGACCTGGCAAAAAAGCATGGTTTTTAAAGTATTTCATTCATAAAAACATGCCGGGACACCCCGCAGATCGTGAGAGGAGACTGTAGTAAACTCGCATAACAGCTGCAGTCTTTGCTAGTAGAGCAGAGTTTGGTGTCAGCAGCGTTGGGGTTTTAGGACTTTTTTATTACAAGTCTTCTCTTCAACCAACGAACTATGTATATAGTAGTAGAGAACTATTCTAGCTGTCCCATCATCAAGCTTCCAAAATGAGACACTCTCATTGCAAGTTTAGTTTGGATAAAAACAAGGATTTTTTTAACTAGAAAAAGAAAGCTGCTTCCCAAGGGACTTCCAACCTGCACATATTTTAAAATGCAACCTCGCACCTTCTTACGATACATGCTCTAGCATCATTTTAACAGTATATGTAGAGCACACATTACATTTCTTGGTTCCAAAAAAGCTGAGAGAGAGAGTGGGTCATAAAAACGTGAAATAAGGAGGCAGAGGCTTGAATTATTTTCAGCCTCTTGCTTCCCTCGTCAAGAAATAGTCGTAAGGTAAGATTTATTCCCGAGCTCGTTATAGCAGCTTTTACCCTCTCACACGGTATTTTTCAGCTTGGTTTTCTCCTTTTTTCCTCGGTTTGAAAAGGGATCCTAAGCAAGGTACAGAAAAAATCTACAAGTTCTTACATAAATCAATGAAAAACTTATGTAACATTGGAGAGCTTCGTCATGTACAAAACATGGTGCAAACCGGAAATGCAGTCTTTTGAGTTAATACACTGAAAAAGTATGGTTTTAATACTGAAAAGTCAATTCATATCTGACTAACCTAGTAGTAGCTCCTCTCACTTTTTACAAGATTTTATGTTTCGTGGCATAAAGTCGCGCTGGCAACACCTTCTGAATAAGTTATTTTCTACCTCGCAAATTGACGTTAACATTTACAAAATGCCAAAAATGGGAATTTCTCAAGAAATGCCTACGTTTTCAATTGAAAAGGGCCTAGAAGAGGTAGTTGGTATATTGGCAGTAAAAATTGCTGCCAGCACAGAGTTACTGCCGCACATTTTATGTCACAAAAAGGCCTTTGCTCCGTGCTAAAAATAGCCAAATTTTGAGCTATTTTATATTTTTTCCCTCTCCAAAATCTATACTTTTCTCAACAAAACTTTTCTCCTATAGCTTCCTCAAGTATTTTTCAAACATCAACACACTCAAGTATCATGGTTAAGAGTCGGTCTAGAAGTCACTATTGTCATGTCGTTACACCGAGACACCAACGTGCTTCCGTCTTGTTTGTTGTTTTTTCCCCACAAAGTCAAAGGAAAGCGGGCAAGTCTCGTACTTGAAAAGAGAAGAGCCTTCAGTAGATATTTCTCCTGTCATTTGCAAAGCTAGCTTTTTTAAACCCCACAAATTTTTTATCTAAGTACATCATGGATCAAAACAAAATATTTCATTTATAAGAGCTAAATTGATTGTTTTTTATATGAGAAAGGCTTTTCAATTTTACCCAAAAATCCTTGTATTTTAATGTAGTGTCGAGAGTCGTGAAAAACTTGGGAAATGTCTTTAAACTTTTTCAATTTAAAGCGAAATTTCCTCCTGCCTAACAAGTGCTTGCTGTGCTAACCAAGTTGAGCCAAAAAATGTCGTTTTTACCTGATATTTTTTTAAAAGGTTATTTTCAGTATACGGAAAAGCTTTAGCAAAATGCAAAAATCTAACAGGATTTATTTTGCAACGTACCAAGGACTTTTTAAATATCTGGGACATTTTTTTGGTGTCTTGGTGGTGGTGATAGTGGTGTGAGGGTAAGGAGTTATTTTTTTAAAAAATATTATTTATTTGTGGGATTATTTTTTATTTATTATTATTAGTTTTGAGATATATTTGCTGTTTATGTGTGTGTCAGTTTTTAAATGTTTTATTTGACCCTTCTATCTGTGATTTTCCAACCCGACAAAACTTTATTTTGTTACGTTTTTCGTCCCTGCACCAGTATTTGGGTGTTATTTTTAGGTAAATCCTATTTTCAAAAAGACACGTCTGGTAAAGCTTATTTTATAAGAAGAAAACAATTTTCCATTGAGAAGAATTATTTTTTCAATAGTGCACTTTTCACATATTCACAGAAGTAATAAAATATTTAGATATTTCTTTTTTTTGTTGGGTGGGGGAACCTGTTTTGATGCGTTCAAGTTTTTATAAACATCATAATAATTTTTCATACAGGTTAGAAGAGAATTGTCCTTTTTTGCGGTGTCTCAAGTCACTTTTTGACTTGGCGCGTTATTTATAAGTATATTCTGAGAAAATGGTATAGCATGATCGATGGAGGGCGTGGCCCTGTAGAATAATTTGGAAGTGGATGGGCGTGGCTTACCTTCAGATATGTTGCTATTCACAGTCGAGAGACGTCGCTGGACCGAGCCGAGGAGTGCGGCTGTGGGCGTGAGCGCGCTTTTGACCGGCGAATTGCTCGCCGATCCCGCGGCTGTTGTCGTCGACGTCGCACTCCCAATCGGCGGAGGGGGCGGGCCGCAGGGCGTGGCCGGCGGGACTTCCGGCACGCTTGTCGCCGTTGGCGGCGAATCGCTCGCCGAGACCCCGTTGAACTTCGTCTCGCACTCCCCGTTGGAGTCGACCACCGTCGTGGTGGCCCCGCCCCCATTCCCGTTGTTGTTGGAGGAGGCGGGGCCTATTGAGTTGTTCGACGTCGACGAGGTCATGATGATGGTAGGAGGCGGGGGCGGATTGTTGGAAGAGGGAGGAGGGGGCTGCTTCTTGATTGTGGGCGGGACCAGGGGGATTTTCTCTGGCGCCGGGGGCGTGGCTTCAGTCTTGTTGTTGTCTTGTTGCAGTTTTGTAGGGCGGGGAGGAGAGGGCGGGGCCACTATCACGGGGGGAGTGGCAGTACCGCCAACACCACCGCCGGGTTTAGAACCGCCCCCTCCTACGCGGCCGCCAATGCCGGTCGGCCTTTTCGCAGGAACTCCTGGTCCGGCGGCAATGGCGGGAAAAGGGGCGGGGCAAGCAGCAGAGGGGGGCGGGGCCTGATTGTTTCCGCCAGCTCCGCCTCCCTTCTGTTTTGACTTGAACCCATTGGCCTGGAGTGTTTTAAACCTGGCCGTCACAGAGTCGGAGCAGTCGACGATGAGATGCTGCTGGCTAGGAACTGAGCTCCTCCGAATGGCTTCCTTTTGTCGCAGGGCTTCCTTGTAGATCCGCCGGTAGAGGATGAGCATGACGGACACCGGGACCCAGAATGTCAGGGCGCTGGAGATGAAGGCGTAGGGCTGGTTCACCCTCAGGATGCACTCGTTGGGGTGATATTGGCGCCATTTCTGGTGCTCGGCAGTCGTATACCAGCCCAGGAAAATGGGCAGGAAGCTGATCAGGGTGGGGGCAGTCCATGCCACCCCAATCATCAAGGCCGCAACCTTCACTGTCATGTACGTCGTGTACTTCAGGGGCCTGACGATGGCGTAGTACCTAAAACCGGAAACAATGATATACCGGAAGTGAATCATTAAACCGGAAGTTAATTGTCTACCTGTCGACGGCGATGCAGCACAGGTGAAGGGTGGACACTGTCGAGAAATGGACATCGAGGCTGTTCCACAAATCGCAGATTCTGTAGCCAAAATTCCATTTGCCCGTGATCTCGACGGTTGCATTGAAGGTCATGGCAAAGCAGGCCACCAGGAGGTCGGCGACGGCGAGGCTGACGAGGAAGTAGTTGTTGATGTGCCTGAGCTTGTGGTACCTGCAATTAATATACTCATTAATTAGTGCTCTTAATTACTCTTATCATAGATTATAATTACCGGAAGACACTGATCACCACTAGGAGGTTGGAGAAGATGGCCAGTACAATGATGGATATCAGCACGATGCTTTTCAAGATCAGGAGGCCGTCCATGCCCTCTCCACTTCCGGTTTCATAGTCGTCCAGGCTGTAATTGGCGCCCATACCATCGGGGGCCCCACTTCCGCCGCCCCCGGGGTCAACCCCGTTGTTGGACAGGTACCAGTCGTTGTTGTCGTCGTAGTAGGACATGTTGCCGGCCTCGTTCTCCATAGCGTCGTTGGTCTTGACGATCAGGGGTTCGGCGTTCACGTCCTCCATCTTTTTCTTATATGCAGGATTAAAAATTATTCCCCCACTGGGAAAAAAACTCGTGTATGATCACTGCTTCTTCTTGGTGAGCAGCCACATTTAATACCGTCGTCCTCAACGTAAATTACTCACTTCTTTTCTTGCCGAGGTCGAGTTCACTCCTCGCATGACACATACTTCGAAGCTAGAAAAAACATAGCCTGAGTTCCACCATAGTCCCCATCTAAGTATGTACCAAAAATTCATAGCCCCAATATCAGATCATTAATTTATAGACCAGCTGATGCTTCCATACATTTTGATAATTTATTAAGGCTTTCCTTCGTACTCCCAAAAATGAATTTGTCCCAAGTGTTGTCGAAAATGACATTCGAACGACACTGGTGACTGGGTAGCATTGAGATTGAGTCACCAAAGTGATTCTTGCTGAGCTTTAATGTACCTTCAGCTTACAGACTACACTCGTTAAGACATACTGGTATAAGAGTGTCAATGTTAATGGCAAAAGCCAGTAGTTTCTCCAGCTTCAAGCTAGCGTAGTCGTTGCAAATCCTTAAGTATGTAGTAAGCACTCTAGACGTTGAAGACGAGAGAGAAGTGGTTAAACGTTTGAAAAACGGGTTAAACTCATAGGTTTTTTTCCCTCCTCGTTCCCAGGCGAACAAATGACTTTGAAATACTTTCTTTAAATGGCTCTATCTAAGATGGATTTGGGTAGAACTCGGGCTATGTGTGTTACAGTACCCTTCGGACTTACTTTGTAGGTCTGTAATTGACGGTGATAGGCGTGAAGAAGTGGGGATATGATGCTTCAGTGTATTGAGAGATAGCTTGGTGGCCTTGGCGCGGCCTTTATTGTGTCAGCTTCGGCCTCATATCGAAGGCTGCATTGGCGAGAGGAAGAGCTCCCCAAGGGTTACTTATTTGTCAGTAATACGGCCTCTGGAAAATTACTCTGGGACGCAACGTTCTTGGTCTTCAGCCTTTTTGCCGCCTATATAGAGATGCGCCGTTGCGTTATTGTATTATGCACAGCACTGGCGACCGCAATTCTGACATCACATTGTTACCTTTCAAGTGATGGTATGGTTCAGGATGTTGATAGCTCGATGGCCAATGTCCGGTCGCACATGTAGCATGCGCAAGCAAGTAATCCCGGAACCCTTCTCCAGTTTATCCACAAGGCCTCTCTTTTGTCTCCTAAAGTGCGGTTAGTTTAAGAAAATCCATATTTTTCCTTATGGTTGGACAGTAGTTTTGATCAAACGAATCAGAGCCTTTGGATTTGATCAAAACTAGTGTCCAACCATGGAAGAAACAGAGGAACTGCCTTAAACTGACCGCACTTTAGCGATGAATAGAGTTTTTTGAGGCATACATGGAGCTGAACGTGAACGACAGTCTGATGTTAGCGTACACTCGCCTCAATCCTGCAAGAGGGAAAAATGGAGAAAAAGGGAATGAAAAAACGCATTATGACACAAAAAGAAACATGTATCATATCTGGAATAGCATATAGCATCAGCATCTGCAGTCACAAAATGCCTCGAAAATTAAGCGAAAATATCAACTTCATATATATAGTACGTTTAAAGTTCAAGGGATGGCAATGACAGTGGAAGACCATTAGTTTCAATTTGGAAATTCAGAAGAGCTCAGAAATGTAGGAGCGTAGCTATGCTAATATGGTACAGATTTTGGTGTCAACAGTCAAATACTCATTTTAACTTTAGAATATGTGTTATAGGACTGGTTCTACTCTATCTTATAAAACTTGGCGTCATTGCAAAAGGAAACTTGTTAATATGTACTGCGTACAGTTCTCTTTTTTTGGTTTTTCGCCTTAGGACACACTTTTTACGAGAGCGATACTATAAGTAGCTAGACTTGCTTGCTCTATATAACGAAGCATTTTTGAGCGTAGTAATAAATACTTACATCTAGGTCATAGATATACTTATTTCATTTCCTTTGCTGAGATAAATTCATAGAGCCTAATTTTAGAAGTCCAAGGCAAATTTCTGTGAAGTCGAAGTACGTTAGCATACCAGCCATCCAGTCAAAATGAATTATTGCCTAAAATATGACTCCGTTGAGAAACCTCTGAATGAATAAAAAGAGTGTAGCAAAAATACAAGAAAATTCGAAGAAATACACCAGTTTCAACTCTAAAACTTGGTCCCGATTTTACAATTCAGCGATTCAATGCATTCCAAAAGTATAGTTTTGGATCTGACAGCTTCAAGACCCTACTCATTTATAAAACAAGCAAGTATTTTGCTTGTTTCGAGCGAAGCAATCTTTAGAAGCGTCATATGTTCTATCCATTGAAAAGCTGAACAAAAGTTTATCAAGATAGTTTGAAACTTTCCCAACTTTCGACACCCCAGAGCCTCCTTTTGCGGGAATAAATGATACGAGATTCAAAATGGTTTTAAGCACAAAACACACCTCAGCTCAGCTCCGCTCCCAGAGGAGTCCCAGCCAGAGAAAAGAGTAGAATGGAAAGTTTCTGAGCAGCCGTATATTTAAGGTACATTTTTTTTAAAAAAAGTAGAATAGTACCTTTGCTTATTACTTTTACTTTTACTCTGGTACCTACCTACATAGGTCTACTCACATCATCCATCACCAGAACTTTCAATAAGGCCAGACCAGGGGGAAAAAGCGTAGAAAGCACTCGGAAAAACGTCGACGTGAGTTTGTTTTTAACGTCATTTTAACATTTTTCACCTAGACCTACTTAAGTTAGCCCCTCTTTTCCTACTTTGAGTTTTGACTGGGTAAACATATGAATATGCATTTTTCAGGCCTAGAAGTCGGTAGTCACATGAGAGCACTCTGTCTCAGTAGTCTTCAGGTTCTCCTTTTCTCAGCTCAGCCTTTTTAGAGGACAGAAAAAGGCTAGCCAGTAGTTTTCAAGGCTCCTAAGCAAAGGCCAAAAGGCCCCCTTTGTAATTAACCCACGGTGGAAACACACACCGTGCCATCTAGCTGCAGCCTTCAAAGGCTTAACCAGGCGTTTGGCAGCAGTCGTCTCCTTGGAATATTGAATTTTAGACGACGGCCTTCTTCATCATTTATTGCTTTTTCCGCCGTAGTCAGATTACGCACCGACATCTAAGTAGGTTGATATGTTCTAGTTGGCATAGTTTTAGCACTTCAAAGAAAAGCAAAGCAAAGAAACAAACTTCCTACACCTTCAAAATTGAGAGCGAGAAATAGTTGTGCTACCGCAAAAAATGCACTCGGAAAAACTGTGAAACCGTTTGCTATCCTTACTACTCGTATTTGCCCACTGACCTGATCATGTGAATTTTCAGAGCTTTATAAATGAGAAGGGCTAGTGTGACCCTGCAACGTGCCGAGATTTCTATTTTCTGCTTTTCCGCTTTCAGGTGTACAAATAAAGTTATATAATCCCTGGGGAGCAAGATGACCCGCGGGCAAGAAAGAAGGCTTTCCCGCGCCCGAGACCCAGTATTGCTTACGTTGCAAAGAAGTCAAGGTGGGGACAGGCAAGAAGTATATTGAAAAATGATGAGTTTCAACTTTTTTCACCTCCCTTCTAGATTCTACCTCCTTCTAGGTATCTTCTGTACGCAGTGTTCAATTGCAGGGGAGCATTTAAATACATTTAAATATTTTTCTACGTTTCCCACCCGAAAAAACTTTTCTTTTAAGTTTCTCTCTGTGGTTAGGCAAGCTAAGGTAGGCTTTATTAAATTAGGACAAAAATGGCTCTCTTGCTGGAAGTTTTCGCAAGTTTTTAAATACCAGGTCTGCATGAAATGCGATATTGTATAATGAATTAATTCATTGATAATCTCTAAACCAGCCTCTCAAACTTGGAAACGCTTTGCATAATTCTGCAGCACATTATGAAGGCATATAGCAGCCGTTCATTTAAAATTCAATGTCATATAATTAGGTTAGTAACTTCGGTTTTGTAACTTTCCCAACTTTTTCAAAAGAATCTGAGAAAAGCCTTTGACAAGCCAAGCTATCTACCTAATTTCCCATCAAAAAAGAGGCCTCTGCCCGTGGAAAAAATCTGATGATACCTCATTTCAAGCTCGACTTAATCCCGATCACATCTCATTTGTTCGACCAAGTTCACCAAGTTTGACTAAAATTGGCCTTTTTCGACCTTCATAATGCGTATTTTTAGAAGATCCCCACCTGTAAAAAACGGGTTGCATCTGAGTCTGACACCATAAATAGCCGTCAAACTCAAAGTAAGTACACTTTTTTCCCCATCGGGAAAAATACATAGAGCACAAAATATCTCCATGCAAAGAGACGACCCCATTCACCTATTTTTTAAATATTTGAATTTTGGGCTTTTTTGGTGGTAAAATGGCAACCTTGTAGCGTTGGCTTTTTTTAAAAAGCAGGTTTTTTCTCTCGCTCGTTCCAATTTCACGCTCAACGCCCGTGCCCATCATTTTAGCATAGGAAAATATAAAAAAGCAAGCCTCTATTTTTCCGTTTTTTGCCAAACTTTTAAAGCGTTTTCTACAATTATAAAAAAAATGGCAAAGTACATACGCAACTTTTATTTTGTGCGTCGAAAATTCCCCCGGCAAAATGATTGGAATTTCTTGGCTTCATTCTCTGTGTCAACTAAAGTGAATTTTTTATCGGCAAAATCGATTTCAGATGAGTCGAAGAACTCCAGGATGGAGCGTTCTTTAAAAAGGTCGAAAATATGCGAAAAAGCGCTTTATTTAAAAGTGATGCCATATTTTAAGTTTGCAAAGTCTCTGGACAAAATTGGATTCTCGGCAAAAGTTTTGCAACCTTATTGACGTTCTCAACAAGGCAAAATAGATATTTCAGCCTACAGACAAATGTACTCCAAAATAGCAAGCAAAAACTAATTATACCAATTAAAAATCAGATGACTAGGGTCTTGCTTATGAAGGCCTTCAGTTGAAACTCACGAGAAAATATTGAACACGAGAGACGAGATGGCGCCACGCCCTCATCGATCAAGAAGTTTGCATGTCTCCTTATTACATGGCGAGCCGTTTTCATTTTTAAAGTCAGAAACTTTGTTTACAAACAACGATTTGAGAATTGCACATGACGAAGGCCGTTTTATGTAGGCGGATGCGAGGCGGGGTTTTCACTAGGTTTCTCTGTGTTTTCAAAGAGAATAGAAGGTCTTCTTTCTGGTCAAATTGATATAGTGAGCCTTGGGCCATTTTACTGACTGGATTCGATTGGACCAAAATAAGAACGAATGGTGGCCAGCAAGGCCTTGCAAGGTTCTTATAGAAACAGGACAGTAGTTGCTGCATCTTTTACGAGACTCTACTATCCAAGCTTAACTTTCAACGCCGATTTCATCTATTAGAGTATTTACTCAAACTTCTGTAACGGTTGGTTTATAGATGGCTAGGGTATCAGACTTTTCTGCTATTACTGTAACTGGCGAAAAAGCCCTATAAAAACTCCTTTGATTATTCTTCCTTCTTTACATCTATCCAAGAAGCTACAGGTAAAAAAGATTGGACGTACGGTCTAGAACCCTTAACCTTGACGATCTAGGATTGTTCTTGCTGTTGTTGTTGTTGCCAGAACAAGGTTGGACCTTGGGCTGACTTTCTGATCGGAGAGGAAAAAGTTTCTCAACAGTAGAACAGAACAGAGAGTATCAACATTCTAGCCACCCCTTCTTTTGCCGAATGCTCACCATCTAGAAAAAAAGGATCGAACCGGAAGTCTGACATCAATGTCATAATGGCAACCACGTGGGTTTGTTTACATATTTTGCACTGCTGACAAGTGTTTATTTGATTTGACGAAGATTTCTTAGGAAAACACATGCATCTACATCAATAAATATGTGATAATATCACAATCATTCTGATCTAAATAATGTTTTCATTGCTTGTAACTGTCAGTATGTTTTACAGCATGTTTACCAGATGTTATTGAATTACAACACCACATTGTTGCAGAGACCGTGTCCATGTGTACTAAAATGTACAAAAAACTGCATATTTAAATCAGGCCTGCTCGAATTACAGATATCTAAGCAATGCCTGATTTCTGGTCGCGAGCAGAATGGCGGAGAGCTGAAGCTAGAGAAAAATAGGAAAATGCTATTGACGTGAATGAAGAGCAAACGCAGAACTTTTTCGGGCTCGGGATCAAACGAGTCTAGTGGGATGCAGCCACTGGCCGCCCTCCTATTTTATTTCCTTCTGTAGTTTCTGTATCTAACGGAAAAGGAAGCCAACCAAACAGGCTATAGCCATTGTCAACTGATTCATGGTTCATCACTGTTTCATGACAAAATGTGGAAAAACACTCGCAGCCACGCGAAAAAGTCGTTTCATTTAAACATGGATGAAATCAGTTAATCCTTAATGAGACCTGCGCTACCATTGTCCTTGTCATCTGCTAAACTTTAAGTTTAAGTTCAGACTTAAGTTATAGAAGCAGACTCAGACTCAGGTTTGTTTTGTTTTGCTACATCTAAATATTTCATTTGACGCTTGGAGAAAGCTAGCATTAATTTGCTGTTTGTGTCACACAGTGTGGATTTCTATGAATTTTTCACGTCTTGGAGGCACGGACAGAGGAAAGTTTTGTATAGTAAAATACTGTGAAAAACAGATCAGGATACATCGGCCTATAACTTGCAATTGAAAAGGTAAGTGCAAATTCAGATGACGACAGTCGAAAAAAGGAGAAGGAGGCCTTTCTCGAAGCTCGTCAATTCAATTCAATCAATCGAAGTCTTGCCATTATTTCTCTCTCTCTTCCCAGAACTTCCCATTTCTTTGGATCAGCCGCTAAGTAACTATCTCTTAACTTTGCCTTACCTTTTACTTGCGGCTTAAAGCTAGCTAAAAATGGCCGCCGCCGGTTTTTTATCGTTATGTGAAGTTCTCGTGCAATAAAATGAGAGTGACATTATACCATTTAACCATTAAAGCCTTGGACATTATTAACACCATCCTGTGCATTTCCAAATAGCAGTTAATTACCGTCCAATTTTAAATCGTGCATTGCAATTCTCGTCGTGTAAAAATGTAAAAAACTTTGAATAAAAATTTAGAAGGATTGATATTAGTTTGTTTTTTGATTACTTCAGAATTGATTGACGTTTGAGTTGATACCGCAAAAATCATTAGCGAAGACATGCGCGTATGCCTTTTTTCTAGGCAATCCAATAGATCAATAACTGTTGACAGTTTGATTTATTCCTTAAGACATATTCTAATTATAGAAAATCGAGCAATGGTGAGCACATCGTTTGGACGCACTCAAAATACTTTTTAAGTGCATTTTTTCCTGATTAATAATAGCATCTATTTTTACTCGTATGCTTCCGTTTCTGATGTTGATAACAATTGCTTCAATATACTACATATGACAAAACGTTAGCCTGAAAGAGCGGCATATGTACCGGTTCTAAAAATATTTTCCCCTCTGGTCTCTACGTTTATTGAATGTTTATGGCAAAAACTAATTTACACACTGTCTACGATCTTTTGATTTGATCATAAGTCTTGACAACGTACTATACAGGAAAACCTAGAAAAAATGAAGAAACGCATCTGATTTCGATGGTGGAAGTGTTGGGCATGTCAGAAGCCATCAGAAAAAAATTCTGTGAAGGAAGTACACGAGCTGGTGGCTGAGCTGAGGTTGGAGTCGTATTTCCAACGGCAAGGGCTTCAAATAAAATCTCTCAAAAACCAGAAAGAAACAAGATTCTATTGGCATCATAATAGAAACAACAAGTGAGCCTGAAATGCCTCACGGGCTACAGCCTATACTTCCCTTATGAATGCATTACATTCTTTTCCCATTTTCCCTCTAGGGGGAAAAAGTTATTTATTTGTATCCTATGCTAGACACTACTAGAACCAACAAAATTGACATTGGTCTTACCTTCGAAAAATCGGCCCAGCCTTCGCTTCTTTTTGACAAAAGAAGCAAAAGTGTATAAACTTTTTTCTGGCCTGTGCGTTGCACGTTCACGAACGTCACCACCGCCACCGCACTCTAATATTTTGTCAATACAAAAGTTTTTTCAGCAGCGGCCTTT
>JAAUYL010007203.1_pt1 | contig 13882 bp, 8 predicted proteins | sample 7278011 | NCBI WGS metagenome assembly JAAUYL01 (sample SAMN14350225, study PRJNA611818) | marine sediment metagenome | isolation source: surface marine sediment (1.8m) | place: French Polynesia: Moorea | collected 2018-08 | reverse complement strand
GCGTCGCTCTTGTCAATGCAGCCTATTTCAAGGGTCAGTGGAAGTCTCAGTTCAATATCGAGGACACCAAGCGCGACAACTTTTACCTGCGGCGGGACAAGATCACCACAACAAAATTCATGAAACAGAAGGGCAACTTCCACTACTACACTTCCGAGGAGCTCCGGGCCCATGTTCTCCAACTGCCATACCAGGGTGACGACATCTCCATGCTGGTCATCTTGCCGCCATTCGAAGACGACAGCCTCTACACCACCGTCCAGAAGCTGACTCCCGAGACCCTTCAACTCGTCCTCGCCGAAGTCCGATCCGGATTCTACGAAGTCGAGGACCTCAACGTAGAGCTGCCTAAGTTCTCAGTCGAGCAGAACTTCGACCTCGCCAACACCCTGAGCAAGCTCGGTCTCAACAGCCTCTTTGGCGAGACCGACCTCCGGGAGTTCTTTGACAAGGAGTTCCGTGATGCCGAGGCCTCCAAGATCAAGCTGAACTCGGCCCTGCACAAGAGTTTCATCGAGGTTAACGAAGAAGGAAGCGAGGCCGCCGCCGCCACAGCCCTGTTTGGCTTCAGGTCTGCGAGGCCGCTGTTTCACACTCACTTCATTGCCAACCACCCTTTCTTGTTCTTGATTGTCGACGAGAAGACCGACCTCGTACTGTTTTTCGGCGTTTATCAAAACCCCAAGAAGTGATTGCAAAGGGGCCGCAAATCCTTTAATCTTTAATTACAGATTGTTAGAAGCGTTATTGTACAGTGGAGCTTAAAAACCCGACCAAGCAATCTATGTTTTTGGAAATAAAATGATATTTATTTCATCTTGATAGCAAAGGTTTGGTGATTTGCTAAGGACATTGCGCTAAGACAAAACTGAGAACAAAAATTATTTTAACTTACGTTTTGTGCAACAGAGGGCGCTGCGCGCTACGATAAGGAAGCGCATGTAGCGCCATCTATTGCTTTTATTTTCACTTTCTATCCCCCCATATAAGCACCTTACGAAGCATTTCTGAAAAAAATAAGTTGTGCTTTTATTTGGTTAAGAAGCACTTACCATCCCAACAGTATGCATTCTATAGAGGATTAGAATTATATCGAGGACAACAATCGCCTCCATCAAAGCTGCACTTTTTGTTGTTACTTTCGTCGTCCAGATATCGTGGCGGCAAAAGACTGTTACAACTTAAAAACTTGTTTACATTTGCATTCTTATTAGAAAAATTGCTAAATATTAATCCTTAAAGCCATGGCATAACATACCGAGCATCTTGTTTTATAGACAGACAGGTGTTTCCGGTCCCCATTCCGGATTTGACCGGAAATTCCGGTTTGTCCGGGCGTCAAACGAAATTGCTTGTAACTTGATCAGTTGAATCCCGATGGTCATGAGACTTTGCATGAACATTCATGCCAGCATAGCAAACATTTTTAATACCGGACATTTCCCATCGTGCTGCTGGACTTTGACCGGAACTTCCGGTTTTTCCCAGTTAGCTATAAAACTTTACTCATCGTTCAGAAATAATCTAGAGCTGGGTTGGTGTTATTCTTACCAATAAGCCTGGAAATCCATGAAACCTTAGAAAAACAGGAGAAATCCTGACCTTATCTCCAACTTAACCCGACCAGTCCAAGCCAAAATCAGATCTGATTAAGTAAATCGCGATGGGCCATGCCGAAAAATCGGCTTGTTTTTCGTAGAAACCACCCGGGTTCCAATAGCAAAGTTGTTGGCCATACCCAAGTTACTATGTCGGATTTTCTTCCCGAGCCCAAGAAATGCATCCCAGGGGCGGTACAGGGTACCCGCACCCCCTTATATAACCCCGGGAGCCTGACCACCACATCTCTCCAATTTTACATAGGGACTACCTCCTGACCTTACTTACTCTGAGAGCCTGAACACGGTATCCTTGAAAAATGACATGATTAAAAAGACCTAATGGAAAGGTTTGTATTCAAAAAAGGTGCCACATGCAAAACGGGATGAAATGCCGGGGATATTTCAGCAAGGCCCAGTACCCAAAAAAATGATTTTATCAATGATTCAGACCAGCAGAAATGATAATTCTCAGAAAAAGTAATGTCGTTTTTCTCGCATTCGGTGTCCTGTGGGAATTCTTGAGATTGGAGGCCTACCAGGCCTGGAACATCTATTTATCAACGCCCACTTTCTACAGATGCCCTGTGAATTTTGTTTGATACCAGCCTGGATGTTACTGCTTCAACATATGACGCACATGTTTCGTGAAGTAACCATTGAGTTTATATGCTTCCTCCGACATTATAAAGACGAGAAGATGCTGAGAGCAGTGTGTAAAATCCACAATGGAGAGAGACGCTGGCTGTTATGTGTTTATACTACATACTTACTCTCTGGTACCGACCGACCTCGACGGCCTCGCGGCCTCGCAGAAAAAAATCGGAGGACACTTCTCCCGGTAGGAAATTCAAGCAAGAGCTAGGCAAACTTTTTATCCTCTATAGCATGCAACCAGGCCAAGATACTACAATGTTTTGAAAATTGGCTTTGAATTTTCCAAAGCATAAGCAGGGACTTTTCATATAGCAAAAGATGCATATTGAGAGTTTTGGTGTTATAGTCGCGAGCCCCCTGTATATTAAAGCACCACACCACTCTCGCTTCCTTCTCCATGTCTGTAGAGTAGAATCGAGCTGCTATGCTCTTATGCCTTATGTACTTGCCTGTCCTCCTCTTGGAAAAGGAGCTGCGAGGCTGCGAGGACGGAATTTTCTTCAGCCTCAGCATTCAGTATTCGCCGGGAGTCTGGCCGGCAAACTACCGTGACGTTCACTCGTATTTACCATCATTTGTACAGCAAGAGCAGTGTTTCGTAGATGAAACCCAAGTACGTGCAAGAAGATCATTCGAGGTCGCGGACGACCTCCCAAACAGCCTCTCAGCCTCGAAGCTCTCAGAGAAATAATTAAGTGTTGTTGGTTTGTTCATTTGCCTAACCACTTAACGCTCCTCCTACATACCACTTGAGGATAGGTAAAGAAGGTATGTCCATAAGCAATGGTGTCTTTTTTAGATATGTTGACCACAGGATTTTCTTGTTTATTTTCCACCACATTCAATGAGAGAGACACTAGTCTGCTGATCATTTATTTTCTACGCCTGAGATAAGTCACCCCTGTAGCGATATAGAGTTGGGATTGCCCTAGCATCTGTAATATGAGAGTCAACATGGAACGAGGCTTTGTCTGCAATGGATCCGTCTTTATAAAACTAGCATGTATGTCTGGAGTTGTCATCCCAAATGTGGGTAACATAAAGCCTTACCTTTGTCCTTTGTGAAGGCAAGGAATGGTTGTTTTGTGTATTCAATTTCCTTCGCAAAGGACAAAATGTTCTAAAATCTTTGCAAAGCAAAAATTGATACATCACATCCAAACACTTTGGCTGACCGAAGAAAGCCTTCCTTCTCTTGGCCACTTCTCCTATTTGTCCAAAGTAAACAACAAGCAAAAATAGTGTGCAGAAACTCGCGTCGAGTCCGAGTCCAAAAAAACCTTTGAAAAAGTTTTGTTCTTGTGGCCAAAAAAAAAAGTCGCGAGCGAGAGCAAGAAATCGCTCGGTCATCTGCGCAAATTACCATTAATTTCCAATAGATTATCTCAATTAGACGTTTCACCATATATTTTATCCTGATCGCAATGACAAATTGCCAAATCTATTCCAAAAATTGTTTTACGTAGATGACCAAAACATTACCAGGAAAAAACTTTGCCATTGTCCAGAGCCTGAAAATCCATCGACTTCTCTGTTGGGCATCTCACTCCTCTGTTAAGTAAACATTGGGCCACATCATCTACAGATATGAAGAATAGAAAGACCGTTGATAATCAATTTGCAATCATAACATTGACGACAATCATAGATAAAGCTCAACAAGGTTTCAGAGGCTCGAGGCTGCTCTTGTGACCTCGAATCTCAGCCGGAGGCTGTAACACCCAAAGCCCGTTTGGAGTCAAGACCAGAATAGAATGCTCTGCCTTGCTTTGCCTGGCGTCTGCTTCAAATGAACAAATCTCCTAGACAACACCGAAACTTTTAAGTTAGAAATCTACTTAAGAAAAACTGGTTGCTTTGCTACATGTTAGGATCTTCGCTATTTGTACGCGAGCATATTTGTTTTGTGGCAAAAGAGGCCGTGATTGAAGAGCCCCCACATTTTTGTAGATGCCTTGCCCCCAAGTCACTTGTGTGGTTTTGAATGGCAGCCTTTCATTTTTGAGAAGAGCACATGACTCAGGCGCCCACACTTCCTTCCCTGAGCTTCCAAGTGATTGAGTTGCCTTGTCTGTGTTCATAACAGCATCTTCTATAAGCAGATGATTTCATGTCGCCTGTTCTGGCCGAGAGAGGGCGCTGCGAGCAGAAATTCTATCAATGTTTTGATTAAATGCTGTGCACAAAGCTGAGAAGCTGAGTAGCTACTGTACTGTTGATAGAATTTCCGATCGCAGCGCCACCCAAAAGCATAGCGGCCGAAATTGGCGAAACAATGATACGATAGCTGCTTATTTAGTGTGTTTACTGTTTATCTACCCATAAAAAGCAAGCATGCTACATTTTTCTCCATTTCTTGGAACCAAGCTGAGAACCTTTCAGATTTCAATATTTCCAGAGTTTGCTCTTCTTCTTTTATATGAAAGAAAACGAGAGTTGAGATCCTAGAAAGCTTGAAAGCATTCAGTGATATTGCCTTTTGACTTCATGTGTATCTACCTTTCAAAGGCCAGGACTGGCATTCTCTTGGGATACAATCAGTGTATAAAGATACTTGGATGGATATCAGTTGAAGCAGCAACCGTACGTTGAAAGCCAAAACCGTTTCATCTAAGTATTTGAATGAATTGAGGTCTTCTTTAGAGAGTCAGAGTAGGTTAAAGACAGGGACACGACAGAACGTTGCCACGCTTTTAAGAGTGAAAAGTCTGGCTATAAAGTCTCTCATCAGCAGGTGGATTCTGTCCTGTAACCATCAAAGTCGAAACCTTGTTTTCATTTCTCTATATGCGCTCTTTCCTTCCCGTTCTCAGTACACAAGGTGGAAAAGTGAATTATTCATGGTAGCTGGTGGTAGCAGTAGTAGCCTCGCTACAGCCTCGACGGCCTCGGGCTCCAGTGTAAGCAGAAATAGAACGTTAGAGACTAGGAAAAAGGGAACTAAGGGAGCTAGAAAAAGTGTCTGTTCTGTCATAATTAGATGGTGATGTTAATACTGGTTGAATTCAGTGTTCAAAATAGAACTTGCAAAAGAAACTCCAATCACAAAAACAGAGTAGAATCACACACGGTTTTTGCATATCTAATGGGAACATCTTTACAAACTAAGCACGCTTTAGGATTCATTTTATCTTTATCTTTACCGAGTAAAATAGTGTGTCCGCTGCTTGAAGCAAATGTACATGTTCGACTAAGTAAAATCTGATGAAGTTTTGAGCTCGTGCTCGGACTTCACGTTTGTGCGAAGGCCTTAGCGTTGTCGGCAAACTATTCTCGTTTGCCATGAAAGAATAGATCCTCATGGTCTTATACAGGGTGTTCCAACATTAAGAAAAAGGCCTTGGTCTTCAGCATCCAGTGTGTTCACATATGAAAGTTAAGTATGAAATGAAGCTAGGCCTTGAAAGCGGGGAAACGCAAACTTTTTTCGCGCTCGTCGCTTTTTATATTCCCTTAGGTGGTATAGACTTCCTCTCCTACAAAAGCCTGCCTCTGCTCCTCCTGTTTTAACTGTTGTTGGTGTATCTTAAAATGTTCGAGATCAGACTGCACAAACTTGTGACAAAAAAGACTCTACAGAGTGCACAGCTTTTTGTAAATGATTCCATATTTTAATCCGCAAGTGTAACTGGTGCTGCCTGCAGATGAAACAACTTCATTTTTGCCACGTATTTCTGGGGGTCCCTGGTGTTCTACCAAAATAAATTGCACACCCCTCTCCTCCCTTTAAGAGTCAGCAAAAACACAAAGTAAAACATCCATTTCGAGTCCTGTCAGTGATCGTTACCTAAATTTTTTTGCCTGGAAGAAGCGGCATTTTCTAGTGTGTCTAGCAAATATTGGCAAAAATTTCAAGGTTTTTGCCTGCATTTTTTAAGGCTTTCAACGCTGCTGTTCTTTGGAAACGCACGCGGCCTTCAGCCTTTTTTCTCGCTCGTGCTCGGATGCCACTCCTATTATTAAAGACTTTTCTCTTTTTTTCACCAGGGCCATTTTCCAGCCGCAAAAAATGTGTTTCCTACACCTGCTACCATCTTTCATTTCCACTTCCAGCATGCGATTGAAAACGCCGTTAAGTGCTTGCCTCTCTCCTCGCTTCAGTTGGATATCTTTTGCAGAGTTCATGATAAAAACGTAGCCAATATTTTTTTATTTCCAGCAACAACGTTGGTATGACATATATTTTACACAGATTGCTGTGGTCAAAGCATAACCTGGGGAAGCTTCCAATCTTTGAGCAACTCCCAGCAATTTCGCAGAAAGGCTTCAAATGGAGAAATATAGAATAGCTCTTTATTGTCCAAGACTCCCAAAAAGAGGAAGAAAGGCCATAAGGCCATTTGAAGGCTGCAGCTTAGTTTGCCCTTTTCACAGAAAATTGTGTTCATTGTTCAAAAACAAGGACTGGAACGCGGTGTATTTTTATGCTTCACCGATCTTCTAGTCTGCAAATTACTAAAAAAGATAAATGTGGTTCATTTAAGAGTCTGGCTCTATCGAGTGAGAGGATGGAGTGAAAGGTCAAAAACAAGAGAGCTGTTAATAATTTAAGTTTAGAACTAGCACAACAGCAGCCTTTGTTCTCGCGCAAGGCCAGAAAGGCTAGGGATATTGGAAAACCTTTAAAAGCAACGCGCAGAGCAAAGTTCTTATGCGATGTATCTATTTAAAATCTACACTAAACTGCACAAGGCACAACAACAGCCGGCCATGGTTTTTGGCCAGCCCCCTCTCCACAACCACTTTATTATTTATCCCTTTGTGGCCCCTGTGAAAACATTTAGCTTGGATTAAATGAAAGCAAAGCACATTTATGTATAGTAGCAGTCTAGTAGATATCAAGGCTACTCTCCTCTGTGTTGGGCTCTAATGGTGTTGCAAAAACTCAGTTGATACTACTGAAGTGTCTTGCTCGTGCTGGTTTTGCTATGGCCTGTTCCTGTCGTTAGACCATAGTGAAATAACAGCTAAAAGCAAGCTTGAAACGTGGTTAGTGCGCAACTTTAGTTGGTTTTCAATATGGCCTCTCGCATTTGGGATGAAGGCAGTTAAACGTCTTAAGGCAGCTTTGCACAATGTTTACTTTTATGGTCCCTTGCCTGCTTAAAAGGGGACTTCAGTACACTCACCTCGGGCCTAGAATTGGGTGGTGATTGTCTAATACAGTCAGTAATTTGTCGATATTCTTTGATCTTTCAATCCAATGAATGTCAACAAAAATCGAGGTCTAGCTACAATTTTGTCCATATCTCCTGGTTTCTAGATGAAAGCCTCTCTCTCCTTGGTTGAAAGCATAATAGTAAACTCAGCTCTCTCTGCTTTTTAGCTTTTTGCCATTCAAGATCCCTGAGGAAATAGTTTCAAGAAGCTTCCTTAATAGACCACTTCCTCCACATTTTCTCCTCCCAACCAAAAATACGAAAAAAAACCAACCGGCTCCTGAAATAACATACCGCCTGCCCATTATCTCAGTTGCAACTTTACGATATGTTTCTGTTCCAGAGATTCTTTAATGGAGGCATGATGTCGAAACTTCAGTGCTGTGTGAGTTAACTCAAGGCACGTTTACAATGTCAACCTCGTCGGAGAAGAAGCAGAAGTCTCAGGGTGGTGGAGGCCAGAATTCAGCCTCGAAGACGACCTCGAAATCTTCGGCTCCCAGTAAAAAGGAGCCGGCCTCCACAACCTCCACGGCCTCTACTGAAGACAATGCTGGAAAAAAGCAGGAAGCAGAAGGAGGGGGAGGGGGAGGGATATTCAAACCATTCATGGTGCTCTCACAAGTAAAAACAAAAAATGTCCATTTTCAATTACAATATCTAACCAGAAAATTTTCAGGTCAACCTATTTAGAAGATTCAGTCAGTATCGAAGGCTGCCTCAAGAACCCCCACCAAAAGACCGGCTCGAGGTTGAATTAAATCGGTTGAACAACAAAATTGTAAGTAAAGTTTTTTCAATATAAAATAGATCTGGTCTGCAAGTAACATTTGTTCTATTCAAGAAGAACGAAAAAGAGTCATGGGTAACTTTTTAACTGAATTTCACTGTAGGACTAGGAAAAAAGTTAAGTTAAAAGTCAAAATCCAATGAATGAAACTTTTCCTTTTTTGTATGCTATATGTAGCTACCATTCCAATATTTTTTCCCGACTTGCCAATAAATTGTTGACAGGCTCAAAGCAATACCAAACCACCTCCGACCTCCGTAGCAACATATAGCATTGCAACCTGGTCTCGTGTTGTATCACGTGAAAAATCTGTGCTTTTGACAGCTTGCCTCCACCAATTTTTGCACACTTCTTCAAAAAATTTCCTGAAGATAGTTACAAAGATTATTGGAATAGAATAAATCATTAAAAGTGAAAAAAAGTCACAAAGTGCCACAAAAATTGCAAAATCAAAACAAATACTGAGACTCGCCGGTATTCTTATATTAAAAAACGAGACTACAGTGCTGGGAATTAAATGCACCACAAATTGAATTAGTTTCCCATGTTCAGTCTGCAACAAGGGATAAATATAAAATCACATTTGCGCTCCTCGCCGACGTTGCGGCCTCGGCCTCTGCTCGCCGGCCTCCGAGGCTGGGATAATTTAATTTCTTTCTATCTATTTTGAGGGTGCAAATTCGCTGTTTTAGTGCCAGTACGAGCATTTATGTACACTGTACATTAAAGCTGGAAGAATCTCCCGAGAGTTAGATATAGAGGAAAATCTGCGCAGAAATTGTGTCTAAAAAAGGCCAGCAGGACTTCTTGGTCTGCATATAAGCTTGAAATATACAAGAAACATAAATATCTCGTGCTGCTGCTCTGTTAAGTGAGAAAACACCAGTAGTTTTAAGATTACAGTTTCTGAGGCACCAAAGCAGCAAAAACTGAAATTCAAAAATCTGACCTTCAAGGCTGTAATACTTGTGATACCACTGTGGGTTAGCTTGAGCTAACTTTTTGTTCCATAGTGGGCCATTTGTGCAGCATAAAGTTAATGTGACTGTAGCTGAAAGTTGTCCCAGCCAGCAATGGCATTAACAGGCCTGTGACATGTAGTCAAGATGAATTATGCTCTGATTATGGAAAAAGAGGGGAGAGTATTTTTCAAAAATTCTAAAATGCTCAAAACATTTTCAAGGCATGATCTTGCCGATAAGAGGACGAATTTTTGCCATAGTCATGCATTTTCTTTGAGCCTGGTCTTTTTAGAACATATAGCTGAAGAAGTTCGTCAACGTCCTCCTCTATTTCACACATTCTCTTAAGGGAGGGGAGGAGGCAAAGTCTTAGGAAAGCGTAGCCTTGCTTGTAATGGCATGTTGGCATCATTAAGTGAGCCATTGTATGTACGCAAAAGACCAAAGGCCAGAGCAGCACCAGTGAACAGTAAAGGCCATGCAAAGTCCATTAGAAAGAATGTAAGGCGAGAAGGACAGCTAGCACTCAAGAATCAAAGAATGCATGCACTCGGCAAAGGCATTTTTTGCAAAGAAGAGCTCCATGATCCTACATTGCAATCCAAGTTTCTGGCAGACCTTCAGATCTGATCTACAGAGAGTAGTGTCCACAAAAAAAGGTTCAAGCTCAATCAAGAACCAGGTATCCCATCGGTAGGTTGTCACACAATCCATCGTTAGGTTAGGCGAAGAAAACAATTAGACTAATGAACAAATACCACGGCAGTAGAGAGCCTGGTCCCTGTAACTAGCAATCCCCTGTAAAAGGTCGGGACTCGGGAGTATTTCTCAAGTCTGAGTCTGATTTTGATTGTAAAAGCATCATAAACCAAGTCTGTTAGAAAGGGGGCACTTAGTCTCAGCCTGACCTTTTCGGCCTTGTTAACAGCCTTTAAAACGTGCTGCAGTCTTCATCAGCACACCCACCCACACAGAATTCCTTCCATGCACGGCTGCTCTGCTCCTCATCTGGCAGGGTCCCTAAGAGCGTAAACTTTGCCCCTTAAAGTATTAAGGAAAGGCTGTGAAGGCCACGGCGGCGCCAGCATCTTCCCCTATTAATGCCTGCTAAAGTCCCATGGTCTTTATTTGAGGAGTGAAAAAAAAGGCCACAAATACCAGAATTACTGTGCATAATTGACCGGACCACTAGGGTCCAAACCAATCTCGTTTCAGGGTTTTCAGGGGACTTCCTGGCAATTCCAATTTAATGCCCTGCCAAGGCCACAAGGCCAATTTTACAGCCTTCACCGCGAATAAAATATCTTTGGAACCGACACGCGGAAAAGCAAATAACCAATGTGGAGATTTATCTTTATTGGTCCGGGATTGATGTTGTAGGACATTTTTCCTCGTTAAATGTGAAGCATGGCCTTAGCGGCCTTATATGAAGGCCAACACTGCTATATTGCAAAGGCCTCTCCTCCTCTCTCTCAGCCTCTGCTAAAGCCATTTCTCTCTATATAAATATCCATGTATACCTAGACCTAAAACATATCATAACCGTATAAAATATTGGATACTTTTCCCCATCCCCACGTGTACAACAAGGCCGAGAGAAAAGACCTTTAAACATGACAATAGTTAAGCTACACATTTGAAACCCGTGGGGATGCACAAATGAGGTGATCAACAAAGTACACCGTGAACCTGAGTGTTTATTTAAGGCATCAGCCACAGGTCTAGAGGCAGCAGTTGTAATGCAGAATTGATATTGCATAGCTAAATATACAGCTATAGCTTGGCTATGGCATTGGTGTTACGGAAGAATTTCATTCCATCACAGTCACGCAACCTCATCAGTATGCATACGAGAGAGAGGCCGTCACAATGATGAATTCGCCCATTTCGACCTCATTTTCTAGCCTCAGCCTCGCGGCCTCGGAAGCCTCGGCAGCCTCGAATTGAGTGCTCTAGGACAGACGCGGTGCCGTGTACAATCGTATAAAAGCAACATGTTTTGGTTGCGATATTTTGTCCCATGCTCATTGAGGGGGAGGGAAGCAAGAGGGCATTTACCGTGAAGGACAGCCTTGGGAAAAGGCCAAAAAGGCCGTCTGAGACTATTACACAGTCCTGGATTGATGTTGGCATGTCGACCCATTAAGGCCAGGCTAATATCTACCATTTGTCCTCTTCTTCTAGTGTCAGCCTTAAAGCGAAGCCTTAGCTCAGCTCAGCTCATCAACAGTTTCTGCTACATCTTCTGCTTTGAACATCTAAGTTTCAGACGAGTCCAATCAAAGCGAGGAAGCATAATTAAGTAATTGGGTCTATATAGGACTAAAAATATTATAAAGCCTGTTGAAAATGTTCGTTGAAGAATTTGAAAAATGATCAGAATTCAAGCGCTTCTGGCTGGATGCTCGCAATGTTTTGCGTAGGAAGGTATGAGTTATGATTTCCTGTTTTCAGTTTTCACACGCATATGGTTCAAACAGAAAACCCAAATAGAAATGAAAAGTCGACACAATGTTTATGGAATGTAATTCTTGCTGTACTTGAATTCACCGTCACCCTGGAAGCACATAAATGAATCTTCTACATATTTTACCTCCGTGTCTAACAACGACATTCTGCTCTTCTCTCGTGATGGACCTATCTAGAACTCCGTCTCCCTCCTTGACAGTTTTCCATCAAATGAGAGAAAAGCTGTGTTTTCTGCCGGATTTACTGCAAAACGTCAGAAACAAACTGTTGTAACAAAGAGTTTCCGGATCATTACAAGGGTAAAAGAGGTATTGATAACCGATGGTTGAAGGAAGAGCATGTCGCATACGAGAAAATGACACTCTGTTTTGGCTCGCCTTTTCTCTGAAAAATGCATATGCAGGCAATTTTGTCCTGCATATAAATCAAAGTGCGTGCAGACATCTCGAATGACAAGATAAATGGGAAAGCAAACTTTATTATTAATGCTCCTCCTCTTCTTGCGTTGCAGTTTGCTGGCACTGGCATCAAGATCCTTGTCTCTGCCGTCGTAAATTCTCGGGCATATTTGGTAGTCGAAACAGAAAATACAGAATTATTGTTTGTAATCCCCAACTAAGCTGTAAAGACCACCAGCAGTTTCTTGTGGTCTCATTGCTGGTAGTGGTAGTTGTCAGTGGTCGAGCGAGTTCTGGTTTCTGTGGGGGCATTCTGCTCGAGGTTTTATTGGGCCACATTGTGATGCATGACATGCTCTTGGGTTTGGAGGGACATGGGGAAAATACCGGAAAAGTTGGTGGCTGTCCCAAGGGACTTTAGAAAGCCCCCTTTTACTTCGGTGGATTTCCGGCTTGCTGTCTCTGTCCGAGACCAAAAAGCTTGTAAGCTCAACCACACCACCACACCAACCGTAGAGCGCACGACGGGTGTGTTTCAAGAGGTCACCGAGGCATTATACTTTCGGAATCAGGAAATTTCTTCCTGCTGAAGTCAGCTAAAAGCTGTCCCCTTCCATTCCCCTCTTGTCTTATCTAATATTTGAGGCGACCGTACCGCCATGGTATGGCTGTCCTCGTGATAAAAGGACTCGCAGCCTCCGAGGTCCGAGGTCCGAGGTCGCGCCTTAGGGAAACAGGAGGAAAAAGTTACATCGTGCGGGATGCTTTTTAAAGAAGCTGAATGTGTTTTCCTTCCATAGAATCAAATTGCTTTTATTGGCTTAAGGTCAGACATGAGAGTATATCCATAGACGGGACGGTCAGTTGTGGTCCCAGGCACCAACCACTTTATGTGCATTGTTGCTAGAGTTTCCCCCTGGGGCATTTTTATATATTTTCCCGTTGGCGAAACAGAAAACCACATCACATACAAGAGCCTGAATTGACCCACAGACTTTGCAATGCTTTTTGGTCACAGATGGGTCAGAACTGAGTGCTATAGCAGGCAAAACCAGTATGCCAAGAGATTGCTTGCCGGCCACACAACGTAATAAAATACGGTTTATATCATATCTCGCTTTTCCTGTTGCTAAAACCTCCGGTCTAAGGATCCAGAACTTTCAGACCTTTTTTAAATCCGACGAACATATTATTGTCACAATAGGTTTTAAAAAGCAGCTGTTCCCTTCAGTATGTTAAAGTCATCTCCGGTGTACAAGAAGAGACAAAACCTCAAGACGACGACCTTCATTGGAGCAAAAAACCACGAAGGCCACAGAGATCCTGTATAGGCCGGAAATTGAAACCTTAAAAATCTTATTCACCATTAGCTTTTAAGCTAAGCTATGGAAGCAGTCCATTTCATGGAATAAACATCCAAAGTTTCTGCTGTGCCTCTGTTTAAAACCGACACAAAGTTCACACACAACCTTGACAAGAATTGAGTTTTACGCAAACAAAACAGGATTTGCTATGGTCCTAAACCAAGTTAGGAGAATTTTTTGCTCGAAACTTGCGAAGGAAGGTCAGGAGAGTTTTGAAGTAATTCTGAGAAATGGACCGTTTTTATGTTGAAACTTTTAACATGTCATAGCATTAACCTTCATAATTGCCACTTTAAAAAAGTTCAACAGTTTTTAGGCCCCCGTTGCTGTAGATGTTTTCAAGTTACTTTTCATAGAATTTTGTCTTTACCTTACTTTCTCCTGAATGTAGAGTCGAGTCTTAGTAATAGCAAAATTGCCTATTTCACGGAAATTAACCCTCTCGGTTGAGCAGAACTGAAGCGATTGCTTTAACTACCGGGATT
>JAAUYL010066887.1_pt1 | contig 13895 bp, 13 predicted proteins | sample 7278011 | NCBI WGS metagenome assembly JAAUYL01 (sample SAMN14350225, study PRJNA611818) | marine sediment metagenome | isolation source: surface marine sediment (1.8m) | place: French Polynesia: Moorea | collected 2018-08 | reverse complement strand
TTCGCGCTGCTGTAGTGTTGTTGTCATGTGTTTATGATTGCGTTGGTTGAATATGTATTTTGATGTATGTGTATATATTAGAGCAAGTGTAAACAAATGTAACAAAAAAAATTTTATCTATTTAATTAGCTTTGCTTATGAAAGTCAACAAACTCGCCTTTGAGAGTAGAGGTGAAGGCTCAATTTAATCTTGATGCCATTGTGCGGGAGATAGAGAATTTTGCTCAGCAGCTTCACTTTAAAGACCCCTTCTACTCATCTGTATTTGAGTCAGATAAAATTCAGAAGTTAGCCGACTTGAAACGCAAAGAGTTAGAAGCTTCTATTAATTTAGATTGAGTAGCTTGAGTTGACTCTATTTTGTCCTATGCTGTCTATGGCGACCCCAATTTTTTTTCCTCTCCTAGAGGATGCTTCACACGACTTGGCATTGACCCCACAGGCTGCCCCTTGAGCAAATGTTGTTCTACGCTTTATCTTTACCTCCTGACGGGAAACTTGGTCGTACCAAATTTCTTCGGGAAGAATCAATACCATTGGGCCGTTACCACATTGAGCTAAACAGCCAGAGCCAATAACCGTTACGTCAGGAATTGAGTAGGCTTGGAAAGCTTTTAGGACTGCTGCCGAACCATAGGATTTGCAAGTGTGACCCTGACCGCGGCATTGAAGATTTTTGATTGTAGATTGTAGATTATCAAGCTCCTTCTTCTTAAGGGAGGAGATAATCTTTCAATCAATCAATCATGGAATCGTTAATCTAAAATCTTCAATCTTCAATCCTCAAGCACCGTCTCTGAGCGGGCGGTGTCAATCTAAAATCTGCAATCTTCAATCTACAATTGCCTGACAAACCAAAACTGTTCTACTCAAAGTTGATGATTCTTTTGTCAATTGTTAATACAATCCTTAAACCCTTTTTTCTGGGTATTTCTCTTCATTACAACAACACCCAAGCTAGACTCACTGGGGGATTTCCTCTTTTAATTAGTCCAATTTGGAGTTTTACTGTTTAAGAGCACAGTCAATTAACTCCCTCTTTTCTATTTGAGGAAATATCAGCTTTTTAGTTGAGTGTTACCGTTGTTATTTAACGAGACAGATATTAGATAAAACAGACTGTTTGACCTCCTTAATCTCATGTGGACAAACCTGTAATCTCTGTCAGGGAAGTCTAAAAGACTTCAATTACTAATTTATCACTTTCTATTTCAAGCCTTCACAAATGATACATAAGTTTACTTATCATCTCAATTTTAGTCGTCAATTTTTGAGCCAAAAATCGACAAAATTGTGGGTCAATCGACTCTAATTTGGTATGAAATTAATTAGAAATATGTGATTAAAAAAAAATCTAGCGTAGAAATCGCGGTTTCTTTCTGTTGTTCAGTGACCCCTAGATAATTGGACTTTGGACAAAAAGAGAGTACAAGCTTCATTAATGCGAGCAGCAGCATAGAGACACACACCAAATAATGCTTGATCACGGGGCTTGACAAAGCCTTCTGTAAACAACAAAGATATCTGACGCTTGATCTGGTAAAGCCCTCAAATCCTTGTGAGATAACACATGAGGGCGAAAAATAAGTCTAGCTGATACAAAGGGATGAAGCTGTACAAAGTTCGCTGCATTTATAGTTAAAATCATCATTCAAATGAAATACGAGCCTGTTGACGGAGTGAATCGGCTGTACGGTTTTTAATTTGATCTACCTTTCCCAAGGATAACTATCCGTAAGCCGACAACAGGCATTTCTTTTTTTACACTAATCAAACATGATAAAATAGGTTAAATAATGGTTAATATGTAAAATCTTAAATTTATTAATTTATTATATTATTTGCGATATATATTTTATTATTTTTAACTAAATAAATATCTTTATTTAATGCATCCATGCAATTTAAACTAACTCAATTAATTTTATATATGTAAATAATATAATTTAGTCTGTCTAGATTTTAAAATGTTAGAACCATCAGCCAAACCGATTTTTATCAAATATCGAAATGCTTTACTCGCTATCGGAGTAGATTTTTCTGATGAGTTGGTTACAGATTTAATTGAAGACTGCAATCAAAATCTTGAATCTAGACTTTCTTGCAGTAGTAGCTTATTACTGCTGGCTTCAAACACAAAATCAAGATGTAGTTGACCCTAATAAATTATTTATTCAAGCCTTTAAAGAAGGATGGACTCCTATTGGCTGGAAAGATGAATTTCTAGAGAGAGAAGAGTTTAAAAGTCCTGCTCAAAAATGGTGGGACAAAGCCAAAAATGTAGATGTTTTAAAAAACTTGGTTGTTGATGTTCAAAGTAATTTCTGGTCAGGAGGTAAGATTATTTTTGCCTATCCGTCTGGGCAGCTTTTCACTCTTGATTTATCCAGGGCTATGGATATGAGTTGGTCATCCATCATTGAATACTATGAAAGGGTTACTGGTATCAAAATCGAACAATATCCCGGTCGAATCATTTTACACAAACCACCACTTGGCGATCCAATAGCAAAAAACCTCGGCGCACACACCAAGGTTGAGTAGGAGAAATCAATGTTGACGAGAGATGAAATCTGTTAGCTGACGAAGAAAGAAACTAAAACTAATGCTGTAACTAATAATGTAGCGATCGCACCTTGCTGTAGATAGCGTTTTTGCTCCCATACTGTTGGATACTCTGCGTAAGTCATTTTAGGCTCAACAGCATAGTTGTTAAGAGTTCCGTTATCTAATTGAGTGGTGTACATAGGGCGTTCTGAGGTGTTGTTACTCTTTTATATTAATTAATGTAACAAATATCTAAAGTTTTGTAAAGCATACTTGACAAATAAATATTTATAGTATCAATCAGATTACTTAATCAATACGGGTAAACTGTTAGCTAAATCCGAATCAAATTATCTAAAAGGCAATAAAAGCTAAAATTTATCTTATAAACTGTTATACTCACTGAGAGTTAATTTATTTAGCTATTTATTTCATATTCTCTATATTTCAGGGGTATTTGCTCTTCAAAATCACTTTACGTATAGTAAGGAGTAAAGTAAATAGTCTGACCAAGCGTAATTCTGAACTGCATTAATTATGACCATTTCTACCCCAGATGTAGATCACTCTATAAGTGAATTATTGACCAGATATAAAATTACTAAGCCTGCTCTCTACAGCAGATTCAAGGGATTAGGAATTTCCACTTTTAAAGTAGGTAGAAAAGCTTATGTCAAAGCTGAAGATGTAGAACTGTTAGATAAATTAGAACAACATCTTTATGATGGTGGGACGATTATTGATTTTGTCCATACATCTGAAGCTGCTATCGAGTTAAGAGTTCCGTCAAGTAAAGAGTTAACCGAAACTTCTCAACCTATACCAGAAGAGCAACCCAACAGTTGGCTTAACTCTTTACCATTACTGGTTAACTCTTTGGCTGATGCCATTGCTCAAAGAATTACGCCCCCTGCTAATCCTCTAGCTGAACTAGAAGCTCTTGAAAAGGCTTATGAGAAAAGATGGATTCTCAGCACCTCTCAACTCGGTTCAATCTTAAAACTAAATTCTAAAACTTTAATTCGTTATAAGTCTTTTGAAAGACATGGATTTACTTTCACTCGTAATGGACAAGTCGGGGCAGAAATTGGTTGGAGAGTTGGTAAAGTTGATAGTGATTGATCGGTTTCAACTCAGGCAATTTTTGTCGCCAAGGATGTATTAACTACGTTGTAATTTTGGGCTTTTAAGTAACTATTATTGATACAATCAAGTTACAATTCTTTTTTAAAACTTTCAAAATAATAGATCATATGATCTACTCAAGAAGCACTGAAAAACGTGCTATTGAGTGCCAAGCTGTGCAGCTTGGCACACTTTTGTTCACCTCTGTGCTGTTTTTAAAATCTTTACCGCTTAAATAAGTCTATTCATTCTCAATAAGCCAATTTTTGGGGATAGCCTATTAACTGATAATGCACTCATTTGCACTCTATATGTGCCAAGCTGCACAGCTTGGCACATAATCGCCCGCTCAATGCCCTACTATGCAGTTACATCAAACCTTATAAACAGAGAAATCAATTAAAACAATTACAGCTACGCCTTTTCAGGCTCCGCTAATGCCTCACAAAGTGAGCCGCACAGTACGCAAAGTATTTTGCTATAGATAAAGCTTGAAAGCCAGAGAGTGAGCTGATTTAGGGGCGGTTGGAGCAGTATTAACTTTTGTAAAGTCGGGTTTTTTTTCTGACCAGGAAAAACTGGGAAATCGGGGCTAATACCCATTGTCAATAAGCTTCGCTGACAGTCCTAATTGAAATATGATTTCTTTCAATAAGAATTACATTATGGTCATTTTAGAGACAATAAGACTACAAATGTAGTCCTCTGTGTTTTGTTTGTTGTAATTTCAGATTTTGTGACAGATTATTTTCTTGTGCGTAAAATTTAGCCACATGTGAATTGACTAACCTCTTCGCCCACTTATCTAAATCAGGAGTTTTTTTATCAGATAAACTCTTGTAAGTTTGAGCTACATAGGCGATCGCCTTGATGTAATTCTTGGCTAGGCTCGGATTTTCTTCTTCTAATCGGTGATACACCGCCGACTCCTTGATAATTTCAGATTTTGAATCGGCTCTTAGATATACTTCCAGGTCTAACCTTGAATCAGTAATATCATTGCCAAGCTCCTGACGTACCAGAAAAGCAGTGTCCATATATTCAGCGCTCCGGCTCTGCTCTCTGGCGGTAATTTCTTTCTCTACCACAGCCAGAGAGCGTTCTAGACTTTGTATCTTCTGATTAGCGGACTGGATCGCCAACCATTTATCACCTTTGTATGTCGCTACTCCTCTTTTCATCATGGCAGTTACCGCGCTCCCTAGATGAATCTGGGGAATCCGATTAATGCCTTGTTCAGCAAGAGTACGATGATCAATCTTCTCCTCGATTCCAGCTTTCTCTAGAGCTTCATTGGCATACCTTGACCAGGCTTCTCTTTGGAATTCAAGCAGTTCTTTTTTATTCCAGTCCCGATTCTTCTTCTTGTTAAAACCATCTTTGTCAATTTCCCTCATCGTTAACATGATGTGAGCATGGGGGTTATGACTGTCCAATTCATGAAAAGTTACATCAGCTATCATGCCCGAATTAACAAATTGCTCAGTGGCAAATTCTTTTACTAATTCTATTTGTTGAGGAGCGTTTAATTCTACAGGAATAGCCACTTGAATTTCTCTAGCTAGTTGAGAGTTTTTTCTTCTTTCTACTCGCTCTACTTCATTCCATAGCTTCTGTCTATCATGTACCCAAGAGGGCGCGGAATCTGGAGCTAAGATAAATTTTTCATCTACACCTTTTTTCTTTCTATAGTCATGTATTTCTCCTGTCCGAATGTCTTTAATTCTTTCGGCAGCACGATAAGCTGCTGACGCTGTAGCTTTTCGTCCAGAGGAGCGAGAAATTACACTTACATTAAAGTAGTAAATAGCCATGAAAAAAGATGGTTTTAAGTGGCTACTTTCGGTAGCCTATTGGTAGGGTATTGGTAAGCCCTTGGTAGAGGCAATTGATCTGTCATTGACCAGGGTGAAAACGCAACAAACAAACCGAAGGTTTGTATAGTTGCGCTTTCACCTTCGGTAAAAGGGATGTTGGTATGTGTTCAGTGTACCACGCTGCATAGGTAAAATATGTCCTACCAAGTCTTAGGGTATGATAGGAGGTTGGTAGGGCTACTTGGAAAATAAAATATGGCTAGTAGGTTAGAGCAGTTATTAAAGAAACAAGAAGAACTTAAAGCTCAGATACGAAAGGAGAAAAATAAGCTATCTCAAGCAGAGCGAAAGAAAGATACCCGCCGTAAGATTTTACTCGGTGCTTTGATGATGGATATGATGAAAAAGGGAGAGTTAGACGAGAAAAAGATTAGGAAAAGACTGGATGGGTTTTTGACGAAAGAGATGGATCGGAAACTCTTTGATTTAAAAAAGTAAGTCTTTTATCTCTCCTAATACCAACTTGCAATCTAAAGCTTAATTTTCGTGCATTGTACTTTGTCTAGGAAAACGCCGACTAATCTTGGAATCCGCAGATTGGAAAATTAACTTCAAAGTTACGTCTATGAACGCAAGTTGGTATAAAAGAAAATTCAACGTTTTTTAGGAGAGGTAAAAATAGGAAAAGCTAATAAGGAAGTTCTAACTCTTCCTGCTCTTCGTTCTTTAAAGCTCGATCTACTAAAGAAAGAATTATCTGTTTAACCTTACTTCGAGGAACACCAAATTGTTGGCTGAGTTTTGAAACCCTATCGTCTAATTTATCTTCAAGGTCAGGTTCTAAATCCAAATCAATATCTATGGGAGATTTTTGAGTATTGGGAAGAACTGCTTTATCCCAGGCGTGTTTTAATTCTTTGAGATTCTTAGCTCTGGACTTAAAAGCAACACTGGGATTAAACATATAAATATTTTGGCGACCAACAGTATCTACAATCTCTAGATAGCCTTTTGAAATTAGCTTTTTAATAGACTTAGCGATTGCTGGTCTATGAATTTCTAGCTGGTTAGAAAGTTCTTGTTGTGAAATATTTAAAATATTTTCAAAGCCAAGATTTGCTAAAATGGCGAGGAAGACTCTTAAGTCATTACCTGATAAATCTTTATCAACAGCTAAACCTAGCATCTCACTTGAAAAGTGCCGAGCATAATCATCTTTAAGATACTTTTTAGGTTGTGCAAAAACGTTGACCACTGAATCTTCTGGATAATAGACTTCTAATTTCTTCGATATCATTAATTGTACCCTAAGCTAGGATTGTACTCTATAGGATACAATATTGTATACTAAAAAGTACAATATGAATCTCTGAAGTTCGTTCTATATAAAGCTTTCATTTCTTTCTCTTCTTGTATCTTCCCCAAAATCAGCAATCGAAGATGCTGAGATGCTGATTTTGACGATTTAGCAGCACCCCAGGGGGGCGGATCTGCGCAGGGGGTAGTGAAAAATATTAGCGACGCTAGGAGCATCGATTTTACACTCACGCTTACATTTTTGGAGTTAAAGAACTGTGAGGACAAAATTCAAGGAGGAACTGCGAACTGTTAAGATGCTTTCTACAGAAGACATCAGTTGACGACTTCCATAATGAAAGAATCAGACTCATTCTTAAAAAGGATCAAAGCCTTCAATCAAGAAGCGGGTGGGGGTGTATCAATCCGAGTGATCAAAGGGGGCTACAATCTTTATCAAGAAGGAGATGGTTCTCCGATCGCTAGATTACGTCCCACTGGGGAAGGTGACGAAGTTGAGGTGTTATGGAGAAGTCACCGAAATAAATGGGAACCGATTGGGGAATTTGGTAGTATCTTCCTCCCTTTGGACGAAGCCTTAGAATATATTGCTGAAGACCCAGTTGGTTGTTTTTGGATTTAACTCGGCTTGTCTATATCTAAATGAAAATTATATAGCCACATTCACTATTGATTGGGCTTCATCTTTAGTTAAACCATGAATCAACAAGGTTCCACTATTAACTCAAATAACGAATCTGACATTCTGACTGCCGTACAACTTGGATGGTTAGTCGTAGAATCTTTCGGGCGATTAACAAGACGTAGAAATAGTAATAAAGATACAACAACCAAGCCTTTTCTATTTTCAAGGAACAATCCACGGAGCTTGGATAAGCTGCAATGGAGTATGAATAGGCTAAGATATAGAGTTAACAAGCTAAGTAAAAAAGGATTCATTTTTCCTGATCTACCACTGCCTTTTCAAGAGACCGATTTTGGGCAAAACTCAATTAATAAGCCAAAATTGGACAAAGAAGAACTTTATAAAGAATTAAATAATTGGAGCAGAAAGGTTTGGGGTATTCTTAACGTAAAGAATGAATATCTTGGACAAGCTTTCTGTTACGGCGGATCTCTTGCTAACACCTATTGGTATACTACAACACTAGATTGGTCTAAGGATATTAAAGACTTAGAAAGATATAGACCGTAAACTCTTTGATTTTCCTGCTCCTAATCAACAGAATAAAAGAAGTAGAATCAACTGACTCTAATCGGCTTCTTCTGTTTGCCTACTTCTAAAGAAAAATTTAGTAGGCCAGATCAGTGCGCCGAAAAAGGCAACAATGGCGTAGGCTAGTTTGGCCTTTACCTTTTCCGTTTTAAAGTCAGAGACCTGTGGATTAATTAGGGGTGCAGCAATTTCACTAAATTTTTCCAGATCCTGGAGATTTATAACATAGTCAATGACGATGCCAAAAAGGTAAAGACCTAGTACTATCAATAAGAAGTTCATAATACTAAATTTTAGTGAACGTAACGCCGTGTGCAACTTTCTACAAGTTATCTTGTTCTTAAACCTACCAGAAAAGGAACCAGTTGAATTGGTCAAGAGAAATTTTTGAAACACACACCAGCGTAGCGATGGCGTTGCTGAATGAATAGTTGATATTAGTCTTTAAAGCTTGAAAATTCGTATCAGATCAATTCCTAATTTAGCAACGCCACAAAAATGTCCCTAAAAGGTGTTGAATTTTCTCTTAGGGGTACAATGTCTATATGTTTGTCTGTTTTTGGAGAATAGGAAAAGTTAATAGGGAACTTCTAACTTTTCCTGTTCTTCGGATTCTAAAGCTTGATCGATTAAGGAAAGGATTATTTGTCTAACCTTGCTCTGAGGAACACCAAATTGTTGACTAAGCTGTGAAACTTTATCGTCTAATTTATCCTCAAGGTCGGGTTCTAAATCCTTGTGAATATCCACAGGAAATTTTTGAGTGTGAGGAATAGTTTCTTTATCCCAGGCGTGCTTTAACTCTTTGAGATTTTTAGCCCTGGATTTGAAAACTACATTTGGATTAACCATGTAAATGTTTCTACGACCAATTTTATCTACAACTTGTAGATAACCTTTGGAAATTAGCTTTTTGATACTTTTAGAAATATCTCCTTGAGATATGTTTAACTGTTGTTGTAATTCTTGTTGTGAAATATTGAGTATGTTTTCATAGCCAAGATTTCCTATGATAGCCAAAAGAACTCTAAAGTCTGTTCCAGAAAAATCTCTATCTACAGCCAAACCTAATGCTTCGTCTGAAAAAAAACGAGTATGAGCATCTTTTAGATACTTTATTGGTTTAGGATAGATATTAACTACCATGTCTTTTGGATATTGAACTTCAATTCTATTATCCATGATAACGGCTAATTTATTATGGGACATATACCATAATAACATAGGACATATACCATAATAACAGGGGCTGAAATAGACTCTACGTAAGGCTTTCATTTTTCTTCTTCTTGTATCATTACCAAAATCAGCAAAATCGAAGATTCTGATTTTGACGATTTCAGCAGCACCCCAGGGGGGCGGATCGCGCAGGGGGTAGTGAAAATTATCTGCGACGGAACGGAGCATCAATATTGACACTTAAACTAACAAGTCAAAATTTAGATTTATGGTTACCAGTGACCCGACCTACCTCCTTTCAGTCGCTACGGTCTTGAGCTGGTTGTGAGACTCGTTTCAGCTTTTACCTCGTAATATTTGGTTTTCGGACGTAGGACACCATGAGAGAGAAGATTGAAGCGCAATCGCCCATAAACCTACATCAGAATCCTAAATAGGCGATCGCCTAGTTTTTTAGAGATCACGGTTTTTTTTTTGCGATCGCCTATTTAGCTCCAAGATCCCTAGCTAGCTAGCTAGATCGAATTCACTACGTTCATGAGGTCTTCTGGGGGAAACCCCCAGACCCCCATTTGGGTGGTTACACCCCCCAAACCCCCTGTGTACTTGTTGCCGAGTTACGGATATAAAAACCTAGACTGAGATAGAAAACATAAAACCGTACACTCGGTACGCTTCGCCAACAAGCTTGATGGAAATTCTGTAGTAATGCAGTAGTAAAACTAAGACTATCTCAGAGTGATAAAAAGCCCCTAGAAGAGATTTAAATATCTTCTATTCTAATGTAAAAACCCTAAAAGATATTTCCATGTGTTTTAGGGGTAATTTTGTGCATCTGAGAGCATATTTCAATTGAAATAATATCCCTTAGAAAAATTAAATCCTATGATTAATGCCATTTCTACATGATTTAAATGCAAAATTATGAAAAGCCTCTTGAATTTCAAATTAATAATTTAATAAGCTTCAAATTAAAAGCTATAGCAAAATACCTCTAAAAGATATTTCCTTATCTTCTAGGGGCATTTTTTTGCGTCTGGAAGAATATTTAGATTAGAATTCCTTAGTTAAAAATTGAAAAATTCTGATTGGACGATTTTGCGTCGTTTCAGACTTCATCAGGCTTTGCTTGGGGAATTATTTGGGAGTTTGGTTTCAACACCATTTGTGCGAAACTGCCAGATAATTCCTACGACAACCATTCCTGAGAAATAAAACTCTTTCTCTGTAAGCTTTTGAAACAGCTTCATGCTAGATCAGCAGATAGTTGGCAGCCTTAATTTTGTCCAAAGTGTTATTCAGCAGGTCCTATTTAGTCAAACCAATTTTTTCTTGTTCAGCATCAGAAAAAGTACTTGGATCGATACTTGTCCAAATAAGTACTTTTAAAGAGCTAATAAAAATCAAAATTAAAACTACTATCTCTGGATTAAGTTTTTTCTTCATCTTTGCCTAAATCAAATTGCCTTATTAATGGACTAATACAAGACGATAGAAGTTTCTCCTCACCCCAAATCAAACCTATTCAACTCAGTTAAAGGCAATTTGACCTCGGGGCTGACGATCCATGTTTTTAGCCTCTTTAGTCTCTTTATATTTGGGGAAAAACTTCTGCCGCGCATTACTAAGTATTATTTACTTATTAAATATTGATAATAGCTTATAAAATGTAGTATTTATCAATTATTTTATGTTTTCATTTTGTCTAATAACCAGATTTAGTTTAAGGGGTTTGCGTAGCAAGTGATACTCGATTCCCTCAACTGCGAATTGAATTAGTTTGACACTCTCCTGAATAGAATTCAGGAGATTCACGGCTCAACGACAAAACTTACTCTGACAGCTTCTCAGCAGCCAAAATAGAGGTTTCATCTCCCCATGCTTTGAATCCGACGTGTCCCGCCGTATTTAATCCAATTGAGAGTATGTTTCGTGCTGCATTCTCGTCTCTATCCAAAATACAGCCACACTTACACTTATGGGTTCTGGTACTGAGAGTTTTAGTTACTTTTGTTCCACACTCAGAACAATTAACCGAAGTGTATTGTGGTGGAACAGCAATAGTTATTTTGCCAAACTTGTACCCGAAATACTCCAGCCATACTCTAAATTGATACCAACCTGCGTCAGTTATTGACTTGGCAAGATTATGATTTTTAACCATATTGGCAATTCTTAAGTCTTCATAAGCGACTACATCATTAGATGTGATTACGCACCGTGCCAGCTTTACGGCATGGTCTTTACGCTGCCTACTTATCTTAAGGTGCTTGATGGCGTATCTTTTTCTTGCCTTATGGTAGTTATTGGACTGAGGCTTTTTACCTCTGACATATTTTTTAGACTTGCGCCGATTTAACCGATTGAGAGCTTTTTCTCCTTGACGATAAAATCTTGGGTTCTCAACTTGATTACCTTTGTCGTCGGTATAAAAGTGATTCAGTCCAACATCTAAGCCGATTTCTGAGTAGGATGGTTCTATTTTTTCGCGCTGTACTACATCAACTAAAAACTGACAATAATAACCATCAGCACGTCTAACTATTCGCACTCTTTTAATCTGTTTTTCTGTGTACCAGAGTAGGTTGCGAGTTCCCTTTAACTTGACTTTGCCAATACCTTTTTTGTCAGAAAAAGTGATATATTTCCTATCGTCTGATAATTTCCAGCCAGTAGTTTTGTATTCTACTGAACGAGAATATTTCTTGAATTTGGGAAAACCTTTTTTACCAGGAATCTTTTTTTTACAGTTGTTATAGAAACGAGATATTGCTGCCCACGCTCTATCCGCACTTGATTGACGTGCCATAGAGTTTAATTCAGCAGCAAAAGGAAATTCAGCAGCTAAAACTTTGCAATATGCACTCAAGTCATATTTGCCCACTCCTTTGTTATCCATCCAATAGCGCAAAGCTTTATTGCGGATAAATTGAGCAGTTCTAATTGCTTCATCCATTGCCAAACACTGTTTTCGCTTGGCGTATATCTTCATTTCTAAAACCAGCATAATTTTATGCTACCATATCAGCGTAAAATTATCAACCAGTTTATAGTAGAGACGGCGGATAAATCCGCTGCCTTGTTTTCATGAGGGGCTGTCGTCTGGGGAAACCCCAGACGTTTATACGCCCCGTCTCCGAGATGAATCATCGGAGCTAGAATCTGCGTTTAATTCCCGTAAGCTAGTTTTTATTTGCTGTTGTTGACAACAAAAGGCTTTGTATTGATGCACCTTTTTCAGTACTGAATTACTCATGCTTAAGAACATAGTTACTAATGCTCAGAGTGACAGAGAGATTATTTTTCTCTGGCTTGGTGATAAGTCTCCCACGACTCAAGTTAGTTATCGTTCGACTCTAGAGAAGTTCTTACAGTTTATTGATAAACCTCTGGCAGAGGTTAGGCTTGAGGATTTACAGTTATGGGAACGTGGGCTTAAAGCTCGCTTCAAAGACACTACCGTAACTAATAAGGTTTTAGTTATTAAGTCTCTCTTTTCCTTCTGTGTCCGCGTCGGCTGGTTAAATATCAATGTGGGCAGCTTCCTTAAAACTCCCAAAGCTAAGGATACTATTGCTGAGAGGATATTAGATACAGCTTCAGTAAAGGCATTGATTAAGTATGGAGTCAAAACAGAACGCGATCGTCTTATGCTCAGTTTGATGTATGGCTGTGGCTTGAGAGTATCGGAAGTAATTGGTTTGACTTGGAATGATTTAAGACCTCACTTAGATGGGGGTAAATGCACTGTCTTTGGTAAGGGTGGCAAAACTAGGGTTGTGCTGATTCCCTCTAAGTTATGGCATCAATTAAAGGAGTTTGAGAAATTTCACCGTATCAATCAATATGTGTTTGTCTCTCGCAATGAGAACCAGATGGAGCGCAGCGTAATCCATCGCATGATCAAACGTGCTTGTAAACGGGCTGGTATTGATGAGAGAACATCATCTCATTGGTTGAGACATTCTCATGCTAGTCATAGCCTAGAAGCTGGTTGTAATTTGAGACTCTTACAGCAATCATTAGGTCATGCTAGTGTGACCACTACTGAACGATATCTTCATATCAGTCCTGATGCTGGTAGCAGCCAGTTTATTGATTTTTGAAACTTTACGAATCGAGTCAAAAATTGAAATAAATAAAGTTTCAAATGAATCAAAACCATATTAACGGGTAATTATGGCTCTAACTCCTGAATCTAATTGGTTGGCCAATCGGGGTTAGGCTAACACCCTCGTAAATATTTAGTTAAAAAATTAATAAGCTTAAACTGCATATCCTAACGGCGAAGATACTTTCTCTCTCTATTCTTTGTTTCATTTACCCGAACTGGAACAGGGACAAATTCGATTTTTTCGACATCTGCTAATGTAACAACTGCTATTAAACCAATTAACGATAGACAAATTAGAAGCATTATGATTATTAGGCTCGGTCAATATTAACTTTTGTAAATTATTTTAATATTTATGTAACAATAAAGCAAATTAACTTGCTTTAAATCTTGTTTGGGAGTAGTTCTCATAGCTGCTCAAACCCCGTGATTGACATTTCAAAAAGCGTCCCCCTGTGAAGGAAGACGCTTTCTGAAAATATTTTGTTTTGAGTTAACGCTCGTCCTAGCCGTTGATAGCAGGAGCAGTTAGTGCTACAGGAGCAGATTCACCAGCAGCTAAGTCTAAGGGGAAGTTGTG
>JAAUYL010053941.1_pt1 | contig 13908 bp, 11 predicted proteins | sample 7278011 | NCBI WGS metagenome assembly JAAUYL01 (sample SAMN14350225, study PRJNA611818) | marine sediment metagenome | isolation source: surface marine sediment (1.8m) | place: French Polynesia: Moorea | collected 2018-08 | reverse complement strand
CGATACGATATGTTATGGAGGATATTCTAACACCAACACTATCAATATTGTTCACGTCGGTGACCGCGTCACATCAATAACAAAAGGGGAGAAACCTAACCGTATCTCACGCCGTTTAGCAGCTTACCCACCGTGTCTATTTTGGGGATCTTTTCTTTGCATATTGTACATATTCCAGGACAGAGGCTGGTTTCTAAGAAAAATCTATCTCTCCCACCTTTGGTTTCGAATTGACGTTTATGTGTCCCATCATTTAATGGGCATATTGAGTTCAGGACGCAAATCCTGATGCTCCAAGCTATCTAGATTAAAAGGTTGTTGAATAATTCTAATTTCGTGCTGCTTATTGAGGTGTCAAAGCGTAATTTTGTAATGAATACCCGCCGGTAGCGGGGCCACTGATGGATTAATTTGCCACCCACGCATCGACACAAAAGCGAGGGAAAATATCATTTTAAAGACACAATAAATGAATTGATCGCATTGTTGGTGTACCATGGTACTATGGACGGTCGCGGAAGCAGTAGCAGCATTTTCATTCAGTATCATTCATCCCCGAGGGGTGCGCACTTTGTTCCTTGGTACGAGCGTGTAAACTTAACAAACTGTATACATTACATACATTCCTATACCCACCGTTTCCATTTTTTTCTTTTTGTTTGCCTCATGAAATAACAAATACATTTGGGTAAGCCGGGTGGAAAGTATCAGAGCTGCTGGCTATAGATTCAAATTACTCGCCTCTAATCGCTTCTCTCACTCACTTTCCATTTACGATTTTTCGTCGGCGAGGACAAACAACAAAGTCTAATTTTGCCCGCTTCATTGTTCCCCAGATGAAAATCGGGGCGGCCATATAACCTCAGCTCAGCAGCTCATGGTTTTATGGTGGCAGAGGTTTGTTTGGTCCATCCAAAATTGGGTTACGTGTGTCGCACTTTTTGGCAGGACTTTTAATGACGCCATGACTTCACAACAATAACAACGATCTGCAGTGAATTGCTTTCCCGTTTACTACTAAATGCATCCAACAATAACAAACCCAGGTCATGCATGTCGCGACACGTGTCAAAGCTCTGCGAAAATCGTTTGCGCGCCATTGCGTTTCGATATTGCATTACAGCAAAAATATCGCTCTACTCCAAAGAAAACACCCCTGTATAGTATGACCACACTTTTTCTTTGTGGCGGGGGAAGCTGTCCAGATTTACAAATATCGACATCCCAAACTCCAAAGGTAAAAGCAGGCAGCAAAGCAACATATGTAGGTGTGTGTATAAAAGTCCTATTTTATTGCCGTCATTGTTAAAACGGAGGGAAAACCCGTGAAATGGCGTTGAAAAGCAGGAAAGGCAGGTGGACTTTTTCCAAACCAAAAGTGTCAAATCCAAAGCTGACAAATTACCCTAGGCACTATTACTGCGCTCTATGTGTAGCCGTAGTTATTTTCGCACCGTTAAACCGAGGGATCATATCATTGGATTTCCCGAGATTTGGTTTGCCGGGACGAGAATAGGTTTGGACGGATGTGTGATCGTGTAGCTGCAACTTCACTAAATATATCGCCACACCACCCCAAATTCTATTGTCCAGCACCTTGTTGGAAACGGCGGGGAGCTATGAATAGCGCCCTTTTTCTTGATTTATAAATCACGAAAACACCATTACTTTATGTACGATCGACGTACTAGGCCAGCATATCTACACATTTAGTTAACACGTCATCGAGTTGTCATAAATGATACTACCGTAAATATGCAAGATGGCATCAAAAATGTGTTTCGCACGTGCCCAACCTCTCCAGCTCTTCGTTCAATTTTCTGAACTGCTGTGACATTTTGACCATACACCATTCAATAATGGAAGAAAAATACAAAGTTTTAGAAGACATTTTTCGATTTGGGTTGCAAAAATACGCCATCTAATAAGAGAAGAAGTCTTTTTGCAAATTGGTCCCATGTCCGGACGATCATTTGCGCAGTCAAGTGTGAAGACACGATAAGACGAACTGCCAAAAAATGGGGTACGGGTGTGTGCATCGGAAAACACATCCCAGCCTTCGTCATGATTGATTTTTGGGGAGTATTTTTTTCTTCCTTCGTTTCTGGCCAGTTTCATTTAAACAATTTTTCTGTCATTGTAAGAAAACGTTTGGCTTCCCACCAAGCCAAGGATAATTGGAATTTTGATCCCTTTTTCGCCAGGTGACGACAAAAAAACTTTAAAAGTTCACTTTTGGCTCATTAACACCCAAGAATTTCCCCATTATTCTGCAAATCTCCTGGCAGATTATTATTGGTTTGTGTGTAGAGAATGAAGGGACTTTTGAGCAGCACCTGGTCCGGGTCTCGTTAAATGGTTACTTAGCCCATTTTCAAAAGCCAACAAATAAGCCGGAAACACCCCAAGAACTAAAAGCGCGGGAGATCGATGTGGACGCCGACTAAAAAGAATTTTGCTTTACACATATGAAATGAATGAAAGATACCGAGTGGGTCGTATGATCACGTATGACATGGCCCAATAAATTGTATATTCAATACTACCGGAAACCCAAAGCCCATACATTTATAGATGACGTCGCTTATTAAGCGGACAAGTCACCCATTTTGCCATGCATTGTTCCATTCAACTTGAAACTTTTGTGTGTCTACACTTCTCAAGCTTTTGGCACCTCGGCGACCAGACTTTTAAAAGACGAGAGTTGGAACCACAGTGGGTAAACTGCTCCTACATATAATGGGTCCTTTTTGGCCTGGAATGCCCACTGTGTCTGTGTCTGGTGCGACATAACTTTTGGTCAGCGAGATGAGGGGAAAAATTGGCTGAATGCGTGAATGGTTGGCTCCCACGGTGAGAAACAAAAACCAACAAAACTCGTAGCCGCGCGTCGGTCGTTCAAACGCCGTTTTGGTCATTTCATAGTATCCCCATTTCCCCAGGTGTGGTCCAGTTTAAAGAACCTTTAAAATTCCACAACAAAACAACGACAAACTGAATGGGCAAAGGAGATTTTCTGTTCTCTACGGTCAGCTGCCATTCATTTATTCATAATCAATGTAAGTATAAGGCTAGACTAGAAATTAGTACATGTGATGGTTAAATAGGTAGTTTAGTTACTTAGGTTGCTATTTTTAAATACTGATAATGATAAGTCTTCTCTCTTCGTTGGCGCATCGTTACAATGGAGAAATGTCTACGTAAGGCTATGTGAAAGTGTGATATTACAGAGAGTAATGGGCAAAGGATCGAGGTGGGGGCTCTACTGCATGTAAGTTTCTATGTCATGCTGGTTGGTTTTGGTTTTATTTTGGACGACTGTATGCTATTCTATGTATTTAGTTTAGTGTTGGTAGGTAGATTTGGCTCGCTCGGGGGCTGGATTCTTTCACCATAGCTTTGTGCTGCTATTATTTGCAGTAGTACTACTTGCAGACTCACTATTGTTGGCATTGGTATTACTCGTCGTTGCAGTTGTCGTTATAGTGTTGGCATCATTTGAAACGGTGCTGCTGCTGCTCCCATTGTCATTTGGTGGTGGACCGCCATTTGCGCCACCATCTACTGTTGGACTATCGGCAGCGTTCGAGGTCGTCGTTGGCGAGGCCGCAGATGTCGAGGCCGTCGGGGAGGAATTGCTAGCGGCGAGTTGCGCCGCAAATGCCGAGCCCAAGAGGCCTGCATGGGCATGCGGAGGAAACCCGAAGGCCGCGGCCGCCGCGGCATGGTGAAACGACGGGGGTATGTGAAAGGGGTGGCCTGAGGCTGAGGCAGCGGCGGCCGCTGCAGCCAGATGTGCATGGTGGGCGGCAGCGAAATGACCTCCGATATCCCGCTTGGCATCCAGAGCTCCCGAGGCCGCCGAGGCCGAGCCTCCTCCTCCGTTGGCAGACCCAGAGCAGGGTCTCCCGTCGCGAACCAGAACTGGAACGGCAACTCGCCGTGGGTTGTTGAAGGAGGCGGCGGCCGCAAGTTGGGCGGCAGCCGCGGCTGGTCCGAACAGGTCGAGGCCCTTCTCAGAGATGGCCTTCTTCGTCTTGTACCTGTGGTTCTGGAACCATATTTTAACCTGGGTCGGGGTCAGGTTCAGCATCGAGGCCAGGTGCTCGCGCTCGGGAGCGGAGAGATAGCGTTGTTGTCTAAACCTTCGCTCCAGCTCGTATGTTTGGGCCTTGGAGAAAAGGACGCGGCGCTTCTTCTTCTTCAGCGAGATTTTGCTCGCGTCCCCGCCGTTGGTTGAGCCTCCGCCACCCTCAGGGTCTGTCTCGCATGGATCGATGTCCTCCTCTGCGTCGTCCTCCATGTCGACGTAGCTAACGTCGTCGAGCGAATCCGGCGGTGGGGAAGGGGAATTATTTTTCCCCCTTGTGAGGCCGAGAAAATCACTGCTTCTCATATTGCCGCCAACCCCGCCGCCGTTGCCAAAGTAGGACCTGGGCCTCCCGCTAAAGTCTGTCATTTGGTCTTGTTTGGCTTGCCTCAACCGATCTGAAACACGAGGACGAAATAATTTTTCGATAGATATGTAAAAACTTTGTAGAGCTCACTTTGAAAATGCCAGTCGAGGTGACTAGTTCTCGCAGGATCGAAGAGTCCTTGATACTGACCGAGCAACGATCCAGGATTGGCATAGGGGTGGGCTCGGGTATGCTGATCTAAAAGGGTGCCCTGGTTGTGACCTAGAAAGAAATAGAAAACAGAAAGGGGACGCGGATGATCCTATACTGCACACCATGGAAAATCCTACACTGCACACAATGTAAAAACCTATACAACACAACATGGAAAATCTTATATGTTTTGCACAGCAGTCAAAATCCTATACACCTGAAATCTGCACAGTAGTCCAAATGCCATACATTTTGCACAGCAGTCAAAATCCTATACAATTTTTGAATAACAGTGCCTATTCTATATTTTGCACATCAGTCAAATATTATACATTTTTCCAAGTTCATTTAATAGGCATCTCAGAAGTAGTGAAAGATACTACCTATGGTTTAATCATTGCATCTGTTATGCTTTCTACAGCAAAAAAATAGCCCCTAACTATTAATGTTATATTCTAGCTTTAAAAAATGGTAAAAAATCTTATTCTTTCAATATTTTCTATGTGATTTGTTACAGTCAACCAAGATGTCAACCTTTTAACTTTTAACTACTTTGATAAGCATGAAAATTCTTTTAGTTATTCAATGAAAAAAATGATCGCAATTTTAGTGAGCACACAGCATTATATCAGTAAGTTTTCCAACTTATGCCAAAGTTTTAGGCAAGTTTTATAGGGTTTCCATGGGTTATACAGATTGTATAAGAATTTGACTGCTGTGCAAAACGTGTAGGATTTGGACTGCTGTGCACTTTTAAAACTGTATAGGATTTGGACTACTGTGCAAAACGTATAGGATTTTCCGTGGTGTGCAGTATAGGTTTTGACATGGTGTGCAAAACGTGTAGGATTTTGACTGCTGTGAAAAATATAGGGTTTTACATGGCGTGCGAATATAGGGTTTTCCTGCGCCCCAACAGAAATTGAATTTTGAAACGGCGGAAAGTACGCGCACGTGGCTTTCATTACAGATGGCTGTCGTCAGATACTTTCGAACTTTCGGTCTTAACTTAACGTACCGTGAAATCGCTGGTGAGCCGCAGCAGCGGCTGCGGCCGCGTTCGGGTTGCTGTAGATGTCCGTCGTTTCTGTCGGCAAATTCGTCGAGGTCAGCGAGGTCATGACAGAGGCCGAGCCTCCAGATTCTCCACCACCGCCACCTCCCGCTCCACCACCGCCTTTCATGTCAAGGATGTCTCGTACCGAAAAGCTCGACGATCGCGGCATTCTCATTTCTAGCAGCCTGAAAACAAAAATAACAATTCTATCAAATCCGAGAACCCTTCCATATCTTAGCCAGATAATCAGCATCATCACGCTAGAACGACAACAGTAGTGTCCTACATAAATCTGCTACTGCGAGTATTAAAGGTATGCTGGTAAGTACAATGGATATGTTAACAACCTACTTTTGGACTGATGATGCGTTTCCGAAAGCAATTTTCCCGACCGAGTTCGGCTCGAAAGTCCGCCTCGCGCATGTCGCTCGTTAAGAGATACCAGATAGAAGATAGATCTGGATATGTAGCAGCAAGTATACGAGAGGTCTTCCGCTACCCATTTACCCATTTCGTTCATAACTCAAGTAAGAGAAGAAATGTCAACCAACAACAATAAAAAAGGGACTCACTTCTGGACCAGCATCAAACTTCTAGCATAGCTATTGTAGCTGTTGACCGCCGCGGCCGTTTCGGCGAGCTGCCTGACCTGCGCGCTCGAGGTCGTCGGGACAAAGGCCTGGGGCCGCTTAAGGCAGCTGCCACCCGGGGCCTCGCCGATCAGCCTGTTGTTGTTGTTGTTGAGGACGCTACTACTGGTGTTGTTGTGGTGATCACTCGACTTTTTCTCGGGGATCGGGCTACGGTCAACCTCGGGGGCCGACATAGAGAACAACAATTGCTGCAGTGCTCGGGATAGCTTGACTTGATGTATGGTAATCACGAAAGCAAATAGGGGAATATAAGCTTGATAGCTGTTCACTCAAGTGGCGGTCGTCCTCGAATAAATTAGGCTAGGGTCGCAGCACATGGTTTAGCTCTATGGGCAATGGTTTGTTCCACCAACTTCCAAGCAAACGGGGATCGGAAGAGCGACTGGCGGTCTGGATAGAGAAGAAGGCACGTACTAGTACTACAAGTGAGAGAGTGTCAAGAAGTGGCACTTCAGCCTCTAACAGAGGGGTTCTCTTGATTTGCCCGCCACTCCAGGCACGAGGGTGCCCCTAAGAGTTTCCACTCGTCTACGAAGTACTAGTCTACCGCCTGCTGCTGCTTACTGCTGCTTTTTGGTATGTAGGTCTACATGGACTGTGTAGAAGAAGCGCGAACGAAAGTGATGGTGGTGCGCTCGAACCGCCAATCGCGGAGCTTCCGCCGTTACCCACTCACTCAAGCCCCTCCTCCTGGATGTGTATTTAGTACAGAGACACGGTCGTGCCCAAAAATATAGGCAGCTGCACTCTCTTCTTCTACAAGGGGGCTTTTCAATTCAAGCATCCTCCTCTCCTCCTCCCCGCGCACAAAGACACCACCTCGTACAGAGAGCGATCATGGCTGTATAGACCTGGGTACGTGGATAGCTATATTTTATGGTTGTTGTTCAGTGTTCTATAACCAGCAACTTGCACAAGTATATTTCGCGAACAAAATACGACCGACCCTGTAAGCTATGAAGCTATGGAACTGGCAATTTAGTTTTCTATAGACTCTGTGCCTTATCGAACGCACGCCCCAAAAAGTTAGTAGAGAGGGACGCGGGATTTACTTCGACTAGACCTTGCAGTTGACACAAATTTTGGAAAGTCATAAGATCTTCAACAGAATTGAAATGCTTTCCAAGTTCCCAAAAATAAATAGGAAAGGCAGATGGACAAAAAATCTGGCCGAACGAAGCCCCCCGAATGGATAAATACTGTAAAGTTTTAGTTTTTTCCAGTCTCTGTCGTCGTCGTCGCTTCTAAAATCCGTTGCTTTATTATACAGCTTGGAGAGGAAACTCTTAGTGGGTCCTCTTTAGCTCTCTACAGCTTTTTATAGGATGTTTTAGAAAATACAATGGCAAGGGAGAAAAAGATACACACAATGCAGTCAGTCTCCACGTTAACTGTTCTGAATTTTAAATCTCTTTACCAGACACTGCTCTGGAGCATTTTGAATATCGCCAGAGTTGAAAACGAGAAACAAGTGAAAATAGACGAGAGATTTCTACGTAGGCTAGGTAAATCGTATTAGACACACACCGCACGACAAACAGTTCACGTTTTATTTGATTCAATTTTATTACGATGCGGAGGATTCAATTCAGTCAAACACAAGGATTTGTAAGAACAGCATTATTAGCATCTCGCCATATTCAAATTGGGGTCGCGGCAAACGGCAAGGGAGGGATTTCTGACACCTTTGTACGACAATCGCCGAGGTGATAAAGATCGATTTAAAATGGATGAGGGAAGGAGATTTGCATTTTTTGCATGTTGACGCGATTACCGTAGAAAAGAAAAAAAAACAAGTAATATCAGTCAGTAGAACTTTGGGCTAAAAACCGGAAGCAGAGTATCAGTATCTGTATTAAGGCTGTCTGATTTCTTTGTAGCCCTTTTTGATCTTGTCGCGCGTGTCCGCAAATTTTCCCTTAACACTCTTGGCCTTTTGGCCAAACTTCGTCTCGTCCACGTCCTCCATGTCAAGGGTGACGAATTTGCTGGCGGACTCTTTTTTGGGTCTGGCGACGATGTTTTTCGGTGAGGTTTTTCCCTCGTCCTCGAGGTTATCTTCTGAATATTGAGACCTCGGATCCCCGTTGGCCTCGGGCCTGACGACGGCAAACACCTCCTCCTTCATCGTGAGCGACTCAGTCTGGTAAGTTTCCTCCTCTCGCGTTTGTCCTCGATAGGGCTGGTACGCCTCGTTGTTGGCTCTCATCGACATCCCCTCGAACTTGGGAATTGGGCCCTTCGGGTTCTTCTGCCAGATGAATTTGGCCTCCAAGGCATCGATGAAAGTGCTGAACGAGTTGTATGCCTGAATCAATATTAAAGAAAATATGGCTCTGCGTAATCGCAAACTGTTCCACTTCCATGTACTCGTATCTGTGCTTACCACATTCTTTTCGAGCTGGCAAATGACAAACCAGTCGCTGACGCGAAGATTCCTGTCCAGTTCGACGATTTTTGACGGGGAAACGTGGAATTTGAATTTCATCCAGACGCTAGAAGAGGAAACAAATTGCGGAAAAGATCTTTTTTTTGCTGCACATTGATTACCGGCGGTAGAACGGCCAGACATGCATGAGGGTTTTATCCAGGAGGTTGAGGCCAAGGGCGAGAGCGAGAAAGCCATACCTAAAGTTACATTAAAAATAGTAATGCCAACAATCATTTCAAAAGATTTGATCTGAGCATGTACCACAAGTACAGGAGGAAGAAAATCTTCTCGTTGAGTATGTTTAGTGGCAAGACGCATAAAGCGCCATTCATCTCCATCGTTCCCGAGACGCCAAAAGTGTCGTAGTCACACCCTGTCATCTTCGGGAATACCTACGGGAGAAGCTGCGGTTATATCTGGGAGCTGGAGATGACCTTCCAAAAAAGTGCCTGCCTTGTCGATCGGGTTGATCATGGTCTTTTGGACTTCCGGGGTGGCCAGGTAAAAGGTCAAAAAATCCCTCCCATAGTCGACGAAGTTGCCGTTGAAGAAGCGGTCGACGACATAGATGACTCCAACCAAGATGAACGCGTTGGCGTAGAGACATACGAGGTAGAGGAAATAGTACCGCTTGTTGAAAGTCAGCCTTCGTCCGAACGCCCTGTAGAGAGTCGCCACTCTCTTGGTCTCAGCGTTGTCATCGTTCTCCTGCAATCAAAAAATGCTTTCTAAACAATGCATCGATAATATGATGAGAAAAGCGGAATGTACCACAGTCTTGAGGCTGTTGTCCTTGTCGAACTGCACGAGCTGTTGAATACCGCCAGCCTCAAAGTACTTCCAAAGCAGCCTCGGCAGGTAGAAGGCGGCCGCGACCAGGAGCAACATGAGGGGGACCCATTGGTACCAGGCATGCGAGATGCGGGTATAGGTTCTTCTATTGTACTGCACACCGATACCCTGCTGGACGACCGTGCTCCGGGTTTGCTGTAACCATCGATAAAAAATATTTGACGACCTCGAACGACCTCGAAATATTCTTTACCGCCGGCCGGAGGTACTCCTCGAGAGTGGAGGTTCCGTGGATCCAGCAGTAGTTGTTCATGACGTCCCTCGGCACGGAGTTGGTCGAGCTGTCGCAGATGATCGGGTCGCCGAAGTACTGCTTCGCCCCCAGGAGGATGACCATGCAGATTTGCATCGTGCAGGTGACCTGAGATTTATTGTTATGAGGTATCCAGGATTGATTTAATTTTTAAAGTCTTACCTTGTAAAAGAGGCGGAAAGTGATCTCATCGCGGTTGACAGCCTCGAACGTGAACAACGACTTGAGCTTGTCGAAGAGGCTGTACATTTTTCTTCGTTTGTTTTTACAGCAACAATTAAGAAGATCTACGAATTTCTCGTTTCTCGACAATTCAGCGAGTCGCCAAAGACTGACTGCTGGTCAAATTCACTTCAGCCGTTTTCGTCACACTTCACACTTAGTACATCTACGTAAATAAATAAATAGCGAATATCTTCCCTGGAATGGGAGTGTATCGCTCCAGCAAGTTACAAAACGTATGTAGTCTGTGTGGATATAATATGATGACTTGGACTGCTTTTAAATCCGTGATCCAAATCGACGGCGATTGTCTCGAAATTCTCTAGCCTCAGCAGGCGAGCTCTTCTTGGAAACAGATGTCAGATTAAAAAACTTTAAAGTAAAAAGCCGCAGTGTATGTAAGCCTTGAGGCTGACTCGCAACTGAAGTAAAATGACCATTTAGTCACTTAATCTAAGTCCCTAAATACATCGCAACCTGTTTAAAAAATAATGCTGCACCAGCGAAACTCAATACCTTCAGACGATCCATCGAAAACATGAACATTCATGAAAAGTTTAGCATTTAAATTCTTTAAAAAATCGTCTTACGCGCTGCTCCCCAAGTCGTCTGATTCGTCTGGAGGCCGATTTTCATAATTGTTCCACGGGTTTCCTTGATGCTCATGCTCTCCAGGATGGGTTTGCATTGGCCCTGATGTAGTGTCCCACGCATTGTTACCGCCGCCATCCCACCACGAGTAGCTGCATTCATAATTTCCCCCATCACCCTCTTGAAAGGATTGATTTCCTTGGCTTTCGTCATAGGTGTTATAACTGTGATAGCTGCTGTAGGAGCACTCGCTGTTGCCGTAGTACCCGTAGTAGCCGTTTGCGTCGGGGTACGAGTTCGAGGTAGTCGTGGCCATGTCAGAAGGGCAAGAGACACGCGTTAACTGATTCTGGCAATCACATCCCGCGTCCTTCCCCTCGTCAATGCACTTATCTGTCGCCAAACAAAGTCTAAATAAACTTGTAAGAGCCTATATCTACAAATCAACGCTTGCGATAAAAAGGAAGTTGGCGATATATCGATCATATGATCATATGTAGGGGCAATCCGTATGTATGCTTTCGAAAGCACTTTTATGACTTATTTTGATGATAACAAGGGGGTACTCAGACTCAACAACTCTCCACTTAATTTGATTAATAAGGCTAAAGAGTAGAGAGGCTACTTGTTTCACAAATTAAGACGTACAACGTACAGAAGACTCATTGTACAAACAAGCAAACTCTGCATGGTCAAAGGTCAGTAATTAAACCTTAGTCGATACAGGTGGTACACAAATATTTTTTCGTTCTAAGTGTAATATTATTTAATTGGACTTGTTGTATTACTTCGGTTTTCCCGCGAAATATTTCTAACCGAAATTCAATTGTTTTTAGAGCATAGGGGACACAGCACGCGCACACTATCAAATTCCTATCTTCTTCTTCTTACACGATTGTCTCTTGTCGTCTCAGCATGGCGAACATTGTTTGCTAAAAAGATTTCGATGGCGTCAAGAGCAAATATGTCAATTTGCCACTTGTCTGCACATATCAATGTGATTTTAACCGATTTTGACCGAAAAACCAAGAAATCTATACTTGTCAATAAGCGCGAGCATTTAGCGAATTAATTTCAATTTTGGTTTTCGTAAACTCTAATCTGAACACGTGGATGGAGGACCAAAAATGGTTTTGTAGTAGAGATATGTAAATTAGGAATGAGAACTCAGAGCTTTCGTATGGATAAAATCAGTGGGGAGTCTTTCCCGCGAAAATAAAATAAAGATTTTCATTTTCCCCCTCCTCCCAATATAAAGCTGTTAGCCGTAAGAGCGTCAACCTTAATGAAATGATGGGACTTTTGACACCACTAAAAGCTGGGGAGGGAAAATAGAGTAACAATAAAAAGCACTTTACCAAAGCGTGCTTTCTTAAACATGTTAGAAGAGTATGTAAGTAGAAAAGTCTAGTAATTTTCATTACTGTGGCGCAACTAATGAAAATCTCCGCCGGTCGGTCGATGACCAAACAATTATTCTATTGCTTGATTAATTGAGCCATCGACGCCTTTTGGACTTGCGGAAGCTTAGGGTGAATTGACAAGTAAATTTGTCACCGCCATTTCTACGTATAAATGTACCTCAGTATTTGAAAGGTGCCAGGGGAAAGCGGACCACGTGCGGCGTATTGTTTCGATCTCCCACACTTAATCACCCCTTAATGACTTGCAAGGCTTATAATGATATCAATGTCCAAAAAGATTTAAAGGGGAACTAGCATATTCGATGTCCCTATCCAAAAACACTCTGCAGCGTTCAACGTCGGGACTTGGAAAGTTGGGAGTGGTAGCTGCTTCTCCTTCCGAAACCCGTTTCCGTCCTCGCTTCGAGGCTGCGAGGCTGAAAATGGAGCTCACGACCATGTAGAGTCAGTAGTATCGTTATTATTATTTGTACGAGAAAAGTTTTTTTCTTCTCGTTCTTGCGAGCAAGAAGTTAACTTACGAGGATCCCCTTTTGTCGTCGCTGAGCAAAGGGGAACAACAATGAGCTCAGACACCGGCCATAAAACTACACACATCAATGCACACGGTTTACTTTGAGCAGTTCTTTTACAACATATCTTGCTCGTATCCACCCAGATGTAGTATCTATTTAGATATATCTATGTACATAATCCCGACAAATGCTGTCAGCACCATATTGCCCCACTTACAAATTGAATCATTGAATCACGAAGGGAAAGGGAAGGAGGTTAGCCTGCCATGAGAAATTCTATCTCAATAGGGGAAAATGCCAACGCAAATTATTCCCCCCCTCCTCTATTTTTATACGTCAGTGGCTCGGCTCTTGATTTGACTTTTTTGTTGTACGAGTATTTTTGAGTGACCGCCGTGAAATCAAGCACATTGTTGGATTGAAAGAAACGTTTCATAAGAATCGTCTGAAAAAAATAAAATGTAAGCAAAATCGTTTTTTTAAAACTAGATAAATCTGGAGGATAATTTGATTGCTCATCACAACTGTCGACTTCGGAGGGCTGACTGATCAGTTATTTACCTTAAAAAAGCTTTATAACTTGTTTTGTTCCTATTCCGATTTTAAATTTTGTTGAGATATTTTATAAACTATGATGATCCAATTTAGAAAAATATCATTCATGACTATCAATTATTGTAGAAGTGAAAGAAAAACTGTCAGGACGACTTCTAAGTTTTAAACTACGTGAACGCCTTCGCAAGAAAGGTTGCGCGACCTCTCCGATACTTCGTTGCGGTATTAACGCTACGTTTATATTTAATATATTATATATTTAATTTATATTTAATTACCAAGTATCAATATTTTCATAAAATGCTTGCTGTTGTTTTATTTGCAGACATGGCTCGATATGTTAAAAAATATTGTTGCTTTCGTTTGAAAACAGGTTAGATCATTGTTCCCAAAAAGAAGCTACTCGTACGCTCACCGAGCTGGTGGATGTTGGCAAAGCACTGCGGAACAGACCCTTTCTCGACCAATTTGTGAACAGATATTCATAAATGTAAGCCTTCGTACGAGGATCGAGGCAAAGCCTTACACGCCAAGGCCGTTGGAGACTTGAGGTGTGCTGCCAAGTAGGAGTGCCAAAAAATTCAATAGGCCAACATCAGGATCATATTAGCCGCTGTAACAGAATGTTTAGTTTGCCACCTTATCATTTACAGTATTACATTGGCATTAAAATCGAGCCTAGCCTAAACATAGTTTTTCTCCATCCTTAGCTCGACAACTCCTTTTAAAATATGTAAGATATGGT
>JAAUYL010033086.1_pt1 | contig 13908 bp, 10 predicted proteins | sample 7278011 | NCBI WGS metagenome assembly JAAUYL01 (sample SAMN14350225, study PRJNA611818) | marine sediment metagenome | isolation source: surface marine sediment (1.8m) | place: French Polynesia: Moorea | collected 2018-08 | reverse complement strand
ATAACGAAGATGAATCAAAACAAATCAGATCGGGTATTTTCTAATCCAAGAATCATAATCGAATCTTTTAAAAAATCTCTGCATTAAGTCTTATATTTTAATATGAAAAGACCTGGTTCTTTTAGAAAGTAAAAGTTTCATTTTTTGGATAAGAATTTCTCCATATAACTAGGTTAGAAATTGACAAAGAGCATTTATCGAAAGTAAAACGCCCTTGTCCGCTAAACTCGCTACACCGCAATCTAAAAATGTAAACATAAAGATAAACAAACTCGAACTGCAGTACTGCACGTCTGCACTTCCGTAAAAGTGCTGAAAATGCTTTTGATTGTTTTAAAGTTTCTTGGCTCATATTGATAGAAGACTGACGAATCAAGATGCCAAAGGTAGGAGCAGCCAAGACGGTAAAAGCTGCAGTGAAGAGAACGCGTGTCTTCACGTACATCCTTGCTCAAATGGCCACACCAGCCCCGCCGTTGGGCTCCCAACTCGGGGCCATCGGTGTCAACATTGCTTCCTTCGTGAAAGACTTCAACCTCAAAACCAGCATCTACAAGGAAGGCGTCCCCATCCCCAGTGTGATCACAGTGAACCCAGATCGTTCGTACAACTTGTCAATGTCGCACCCGCCTTGGTCATATTACATCAAGCAAGCGGCCGGGATTCAACGCGGTGCCATGATGGGGACGAAACAAGTTGCTGGGAAAATAACGAGAAAACACGTGTATGAGATTGCCAAGATCAAGTCGGAAGACGAGCTGTGGCAAGAGTTTGATCTCAAAGACATTTGCGAAAAAGTGGTAGACGAAGCTTTCACGATGGGAGTCATCGTTGTGGACAAGCTGGATCCAGTGGAGTATGGACAGTTCCTCGAAGAGAGAGCAAAGATAGTCGAGCAAGAAAAGAAGGACATTCAACAAGCCAGAGAGGCTAAACTGCTTAGAGCAGTTTAGGGAATTTTTTGTCAGCATAAAAAAGTGAAAAAATAAAATTCTCAAAATTCTGCCATTTGCAGGTGATTTTGGCAATTAAAAAAACATTTAACGATTTTTTTATTTGTCAAATCAAACATTAATTTCGTAAGAGTATTATTGTCAAAATGTCCTGGAAAATATTTTCTTAGGAGAGTAGTCAAAATGAAAAGAAATCGTTTTTCTAGATTTCACAGAATTATAATAATTTTTCTTTATTTTTTTCTTCCCTTTTTCATTTATCTACTTAGATACATTGTACTTTTTAAAAATCTAAAAAAAAGAAATCGAATTTACGTTTTTAATGGCAAAAAATATTTAGCAAATTATGCCGATTCTTCCTTTAAAAAAGCGAAATTACAGTGCATTTGTCTTGGGACTTTGATTGATATCAAGTGAGCTTTCTGCCCTCTAAGTTAGTACAAGTTACACTACTCGAGCATGTATCAAACAATCTCATGATTTATTCAGTTCCAGTCTTTGATTAAAAATGGTTGGCCTCGGGGAAAGGTTAACTAGAGAAATGAGCTGTGGTTGTACAAATTCATATGTAGGATTTGTCCTTTCTTATGTACTTGGCGGCAGGTTGGTTTTCGCTTACCTATGCAGGCTTTTTCAAACACAAAGGCCGTTGTCATGACGGTGCGGTCACCAGACCTTGGATACGAAATAGAATTGTGGGAACGGGAACGCAATTGCCAAAGCCAGAGCTTGCACATATCCAGTGCTCCAATAGAAATATTTATTGGCGGGACCATATTCACAACAATTTAGCAAATTACGGCAATCTAAGTGAGTGCTGAATTTCAGTGTGGTTTTCAACTTTTTAGTGTGCTTAATACGATGACCCGATCTAAAAAGAACAGCTTGAACAACGGTATCAATAACGGGAACATGCGCAAGGTGTCCTCGCGCAAGGATGCCTCGCCGTACCGTAACCCCAAGGGCAGGAGGCCTCCGGAGCCGGCCGAACCCGACTTGCGACAAGTCGTCAGCAGAAAAGAGATCAAAGCCGTCACCATGAACATGAACGGCCGCATGGGGCTGGGCCTGACCCCGCGATACAAGATCGACCTCGTGCGCCAACATCTGGCCAAGGATGTACCCGACATTGTCTTGATCCAGGACTCGATCGACTACGCCGACATCATGGCCGTCCTCAGCGACGTCTCGAACGGGATGTATGACTGGCATTTCGAGCCGGATCGGTCGACGGACAGCGCTTCACTGACGGAACGGAACCCGAGAAGAGGCAAGGAGGACGAGGACGACGATGGAGGGAGGTGCGTTACCGGGATCGCCTGGAACAAAGACAAGTACATGGGCACCCCGCTTAGGACGAACGACAAGCGACTCGACGAATACACCAAGTGGTTGAAGAAACACGACATTGTCATCGTCAAGATGGACTCAGCCCAGAGGGCGAACGGCGGGGCGGAGGACGTCTACCCCTCCTTCATCGCGATCTCCTGGTACGGTCCCGACTATGAGAAGGCCCTACGCCAGAGGACGCTGGTGTGCGAGCAGTTCTTCCAGTTTCTCGCGGAATTGAGGCGAAACAATTGGCAGATTCCCATCCTGATTGGCGGCGACTTCAACATGGACATGAAGTCGTTCATGGAGCTCAACATGGAGACGCACAAGGACTTCTTGTGCGTGCCCTACCGCCCCATCTCCGGGTCCTTGGCCAAAGATCTCCGCAACACCTTCCTCTTCACCCTGGACAGCCTCCAGGTGACAGAGACATCGTACAAGCAACACCATCCGGAAGTCTTTTCCACTCCCTTCATCACAGTCCACGTCCGAGGCAAGACCAAGCTTCGACTTTGGGCGATCGTCAAAATCCAGCGGGCTTTCAGATCCTACGCCAGGAGAAAGAGGGAGAAAAAGGCTGGCAAGAAGAAATTGAAGGACAGCAAGAAGCGATGGAAGCGAAAGATCGAGGGCGATGACTACAAGAGCGACAAGGACTCGGACTCCGAGGAGGAGGCCACGGCCAAACACAACCTGGCCAAGATGAGCATAAGCTCTGATGGAAGTGGGAATGCCGATCCTTATAAGAAGGCTTCGATCACCAACATTGCCGTCACCACACATCGTAGAAAACGGTTCGACGACCTGATTTCGGTACACGAGAGGCAGAAAGAGATGAAAAAGAATGAGACCTTCATGAGGAGCCTCCGGAAGGCGGAAAGAATGGATTTGTGAATTGCGTTGAAGCAATATACTTTTTCTGGTCGAATAATGTACATTTTCATGAAAATATTATCAGGTTCACATTGTGGGCTTAAAACGCGTAGTACAATTTGGCGTCTCAAACCATGAGATCTCTCTTGGCAGCGTTCAACTTTTTGACCATGTCGGCGATCTGATCACCGTCCTGGCGAAGGGCGTCTTTCATGCTGTCCACCTGATTCTGGCCCATTTGATTCGAGTCGAGCGACCTCCTCTCGTTGACGTTGTTCTGGGTCTGCTTGATCTGCCTCATTTGGTACTTCTCCTTCACTCGGATTTGTTCAAGACCTGCAAAAGAAACAAAAGTTACTTATGTACACACGGATTGATTAGAGTTTTCCTTACCATTGGACAAGTCTTTCATTTTCCTATCGATCTCTTGCAATTGACGTTGCATACGCACTTCCGCGTCCGAATTGACAGGAAGTCGCCTCTGGATGGCGCTGAGGACGGCCTCTAACCTCGACGTGATGTTGTCGCCGCTGTCTTTGAGATCTTCATAGCGCTCGGACAACTGGGCGGCCTTGTCTCTCAGCTCGAACTTCTCCGACATCAGCCTCGATAGCGACATGTGTTGTTGAGCTTTACGCGCGTCCAAGGCCGCCGTCTTCTTCTCGATCTCCTTGCGGGCCTTTTCGTACTTGGTCAGGTACTCGTCTCTCATGACTTTGAGACTTCTGCTCAGGATCTCGTAGCACTCCTGAGGACCGAGATCTTCGGTAGGAGGTGCTCGCATCAAAGGATGACTCGTGTTTCGCTTCAAGATTTGAGCAATATGCCTGTCGAAAGGCTCCTTGCTTGCCGTGGAAGACATCTGGTTGTACTTTTTCAACGGGCTCCCGCCGACGGATGTCTGAGCCGATAGCAAGGGCTGGGGCTCTCCTACCCGGGTCCCCGTCAAGGAGATCGCGATCAGGCTGTAGTCGTTCATCAAGCACATTAGCCTCGGTGGTGGGAAAGCGATGGCAAGACCGAGTATCGGAGCTGGCGTGCTGCGAGTCAACAGTTTCGTGCAGACCAGATGCTCGACCACGGAGCTCTGCTCGGAGACGGGCGCACCGTCCTTCATGATCGTCTCGTCTGGCTTCGAGGCCAGCTCGGAGAGGTCGGCCACCATGGGCACCGTCACCTTATGCACTCCGGCCTTGTGTGAGCAAAAGTAGCGGCCAGGCGAGGTAGGATCCGCGTGCAACATGATCGGGAAGCGACTAGCGTCGGTCTTTGAGGATGTCTTCGACGTGAGCGACAACTCAAGCTCGATGCTCTCATAAACGTAGAGGGTGAGGTCACCCCTCGTATCCTCGTCAAATACGGAGGCCGACCAGTCGGAGTATTGGCTTGCAGTTTCGATCCGGTCGTCGTCGACATCCCCGCTATCCTCTTCTTCGGATCGGTGAAGCACGACGCAATGGTAGAGGGTGCCGTTGCTCGTTGAAATGACCAACACCGGCGGACACGAGATCATTGGGTGGAGGCACAGAATGGCACAGGAGTCCAGGCCGTAGTTGTCCTCCTTCTCGGGCAGCATTGGCAGGGGTCCCAAGACCCGATGCTTGAGCGGCTTGTTTTTCCCCAACCCCGTGAGGATGCAGCACACGCTTCCGTCGCCGCGCAAAATGAACACCGGCCACAAGTTGGGACTGGTTTCGTCCTGGACTTGAGGAGCAAATGCGAAGCCAACCGCGGTTTCACCGAGCGAGGATCGAACCACCGACTCTGAGAACACTCCGCTCCTGTTTGTGATTCCCATGTCACCCCGTTTCGAAAGCGGTAACGTCTGCTCCGCTTCCAAAGACGAGCCGCCAGGGGAGGAGATGGAATGCCCAAGGACGTCGACGTTGTATATCTTGATGGTGTTGTCACTAGTCAAGATCATCAAATGGCTGTCGTCGGCCGAACCAGGGTGCCAATCCGCCTGCTGTATCGCCACCTTGGCGTTGGACAGGAAGAAACGCTCGGCGATCGGTATCGAGTGGCAGGTCACAGATCCGTCCTGGTCGCTGGACCCGATGAATCTTGCTTGCTTGCCGGATCTGGAAGGCACGGCCAAAACTGTTGCCCCTCGAGACCCCCACAGGCATATCCACCGTCCGGTTGGGCTCACAGTCAAACGCTCGACGTTGAAGAGGGGCGTGTCGGTCGGGACTAACTTCGTAATGATCGGCTGACTTGACACTTTCTGCTGCACTTTGACACCAGGACGATCCAAGTGGATGGCGACGACGACACTGTCCTTGTGATTCCACGTGAAGCACAAATCGTCTCGTATTTGAAATATTTGTTTAGCAATGCTGTTCTCATCGGTATCGACGTGCATGCTCTTGAGGAGAGACACGATGGACGAGTCTTGGAAAGGCGAGGCCATCTGAAAATACAATAAAACATGGAGAAGTTAGAATCGCATTGTAAATCAACAGTTTTTAGCTTTCATTGAGTGGATAGAATACTCTATAGAATTGTTTAATGGATTTTAAAAGCGAAATTATCTTGACAATTGTTTTGATGGAAATGGATAGATCTGGTGAAATCACATCCGGACGGAGTTGAGTCGCGTTTCATTTCATGAATATCAAGTTTATCACTCGCGGTCACGTGGAGTAAATTGTGTGTCGATTGTCGTTGGTGAGTTGGAATTGGAAGTCGTCACTCAGACGTTGTTAGAAATCCAGTCGAGCGTCTCCTTGATGACTTCGTTCTTCACGTCATCCAGCTCAACATACAAGTTGTGGAACGCGTCGGGATAGGTCAGGAGCTTCTTCTTGGCCGAGCCGACATTCTCGTGCAAATGCTTAGCCCCGGGGGGATAGACGAGGCGATCTTTCTCACCCTGGAAAATAACGACTGGAACTGTGATCTTCTTCAAGAGTTCGCCATCGGCCAAGCCTTCACAGGCTTTGATCAACACGTAGGAATGTTGAGCCCGGAATCCACCGTGCCAGCCGAGAGGGTCATCCTTGACCTCCTTGACGACGCTTTCGTCTCGGGTGATGGCCTCGGCCTCGATCTTCCCGAGAGCAAACGAGGGGATCAGTCCCTTCATCCAACCAGCCAGTGTCACTTTGACTGAAATCGAAATAGCATTTTTGTAGTTGTTTTTCTCATCCCAATGTAAAGAATTTAAGAAACTTACATGGAGTGGCGATGTCAGGGCTCATTTGGATTAGAGGGCCCATGAACACGATTCCCTTGAACAATTCAGGTTCTGCGATGGCTGCGTAGGTCGTGATCAGGCCTCCCATCGAGTGGCCGATGGCGAAAATCGGCAACTTGTCCTCGAAATCCCTGGACAGCTTCTTCACGTGCTCTGTCATCGGCAGAACGTAGTCGTCCATGGAGTCGACTTGGACACGCTGACCATCGGAACGGCCGTGGCCGGTATGGTCATGTCCAAAGACGAGAAACCCGTCCTTGGCCAAAGTTTCGGCCACTCCGTTGTAGGAGGGGCAGACGTATTCAGCGTATCCGTGGCAGACAAAAATCAGTCCTTTCGGTGTTTCGACGCTCGTTGGTCGCCAATAGGTGCAGTGGAAGTTCTTGTCACGGAAGAAGAAGGTGCTGGTTTCCTTCTTGTAGCCGTCTTTCTCTTCGACAGTATCAAAACCCGCTTCGGAAAAGATTGGCGGTTTCTCCGCGCTGGAAGGTGTTACCTTGGAAGACATGATGGTGCAAAGATTTGGTAGACAAAGGACCATTCACCCGTGGACTCGTCGGGGAACAAGCTGTCACACAGGCCTGATGATGAATCACTAGTCGGGTGAGATAAGGGTTCAAACTGCACAAAGGCAAAGTCGGCGAAGTTGAAGGAAAGGATGGAATGTTCGCGGATTTCCAGGTATGTTTTGCAATTGTTTACTTTTCATTTTTTGAGTGATTGAACCAGGTTTCATTAAACAATGTTGATAATAACAATGTTTTATACCTGCAAAAAACAAAATGTTTTTGGTTATTTTTAATTTTTTGATTTTTATTTTAGGTTTCAATTGCAAAAATTTAATTTCAAATTCTAATGATATTTTCAAACATTCGCTACATTCGGCATGCTGGGGTCCAAATTTAAGGTCGACATCTTTCTCAACTTTCCGTCCATTGACTGTTTTGTAATTTCCAAAGCGCTTCGAGAAAAATCAGTGTTTTACACGAATTTCAAGAGTTTTCAGCATTCTTACAATATTTCCAAAAAATCTTGTCTACTTAGATACTATCATTTTTAGAGATTTTGCGGGGGGTTTTGCCATTAAGGAATAAGGATCTTTTTTGTATTTTTCAATCGCGACAGTATTTTTCGAGCTTGGCTAGCTCCCTCGGCAGCTTGCTTCTGCTTGAAGCTTTGGACTTTGAGCTGCCTGCTGTCCTGCAACTGCATGGCTTGGAATTTGTGCTTCTGTGCTGACGAGTGACGGCGTCAACGTCATATTCCAAGACACGTTGCCCCACTCCCAAACCAATCCTGGTCGGGCCAGGCAAGAAGTCAAAATACCAAGAACTCCAAAGTCTGTCATTTATTTCGTGTTTCGATGCAGTGTGCAACAATTACGCCCTATTCATGAGATCCATCGCCATCTTTCTTACGGTAAGATCGAAGAACCGGGGCAGAAGGAACAACATCTGGTCAAAATTCCACAGGCATAAATCGTTCAAGCCTGGTCAAGTGCTTGCATTTACAATTGTGTGTGTTTTTTGAAACATCATTCTTGGCATGTGTGAAGCCAAGCAGCTGCAGCGTTAATCTGCGGTTGCTGGCCTTTAATTTAACTGAACTGTGAACTGCAACGTTCTCTTGTTCAGCATGCAGGTGCTTGTTATTGTTAATAGCTTCTTGTCCCGCATACATTATTTTTTGCATGTAGTGTGAGTTGTGTCACATCACAACTGTAGCAACACTTGTGCCTACGAAAGCAATTTCATTTCGCTGACGTGACTATCTGAGTAGTCCGTTAACCGTTTGGCCCGCTGCTTGCTCTATTGATCACTTTTATCTTTGAAAGATTTTCTTATCAGTCTCATTCACATCACTATGTGGGCCATTACAGGACCTAAGATTCTGGTGAGCGTGATCAAGACGAGCGATGTTCAGAAAGTTCAAGGATCGGCTGACCGAGGTCAGCGAAGAAGTTAAGAAGGACCCCCGCTTCGCCAACAGCCTCGCCTCTGTGAATCAACTTGCTCAGCAAACCTATTCGGCCTTAAACAAGAACGAGAAGACCGGCGAGGAGCCTTACGATCAATCCAGCCTCGAGGCCTCCGGGTTAGTGCCATCCTACGCAGAGCTACAGCAAAGACCCGAGACTGGACTGGACCCTTTGGAAATCAGTGGTGGCCACAAGCGTAGTCTTAGCAATGACTTGCAATCCTTTTTCGACGGAGGTCGCAGTGTTGTGAACAATAGTAGTGTCGCGGGCACGTCCCTCCCAGTCAGCGCCTCCTCTCCGTCCCTCGGCTCCAGCATGAACACGGCTGCCGGGAACAACTTCTTCAGCCTCACCGAGGAGGACGACCTTATAGGCGGCAGTGCCAACAACAGCCCCTCGAAGTCTGGAGCGAACAACAATGACGCGTCTGGCTTCACAAGCGTCGAGCTTGCCGGTGGTGGAGGTGGTGAAGGAAGGAATCCCAACTTCCTCACGTCGAGTCCGACGCATCGAAACCGGAGGCTCTCGTCGGGTTCACAGAACACCGAAGCCGCCAACTTGTTCCCTATTTACGAGGCTCCTCAGCACACCTACCGATTGCCATCCACCGACCTCGACTCCACCGCCGGTAGCGAGTGGGACGAGGACGGAACCTCGGGTCAGCACTTGTCCTCGGTCACCAAGGAGCAACTCTTTCAAATGCTCCAGAAGACACGGACGAGATATCACAAATACAAGGGCCGTTACACAGACATAGCGAAGGCCTACAACGACCTTGAAAATGAAAACGGCAAAGTGAAGAATGTCATGCAGCAGACCCAGGTAACATTTTTCTGTTGAGAAAAGGTAACAAGTCAATTATTTTATTATGTTTTCAGGATAAGGCCCTGCGGCGAATCTCCGAGCTGAAAGAACAATGTTCGCTAGAGCAAAAGGCCAAGCGGCACCTGGAGGAAGAGTTGCGTAGTGATCTCGAAGAAAAGCAGCATATCATCGAGGCGTTGCAGACCAAAGTCACCCTTCTAAAAAGTGGCGGCAAGAACGTGATCGACGACGCTGAGGGTGGCGAGGCCACAGAAAACTCTCTCGACCAGCCTTCGGGCGAGAATGGCGGAGATGTAATCAAGCGGGACGCCGACAAAGTGTCCAACCTCGAGGGTTCGTTTTTTTCATTCATTGGTATTCGGTATCTGAAACGCGAAATATTTCTTTCAGAAAAAATCCGAAGACTCGAGGGTCTTCTCACCAAGTGCAAGGAGTCGATAAAGGCCAACAAACAAAAGACAACAGCGTTGACAGACGTCAAGGAAAGCTTAGCAAAGCAGGTGTCAGAGCGTGAAACAGAGTGCGAAGACTTGCGATCTCAATTGTTGAGCACACAAGCGACCCTGACAGCGGCCCAAAAGGAAATCGAGGGCTTGAAACAGCGTGGCCAAAATGATGAGCTCCTGATAGCAGAAACGAAAATGGTCATGCACCAGGTAAACTTATCTTAGATAAAATAAGGCTCTGCAAAATAACGCTATGGAATCGTTTGCAGGAAATCATCACGAAAGACGAAGAGATTGGCAAACTCAGGACGAACCTGAAGCAGACCAACACCCAGGTCGAGGAACAGGTGTCAGAAATCACGAAGCTCAAGGACGAGATCGACGAGTTGAAGCTGCAACAGCTCAACCTTGAGAAGTCTCTCGAGAGCGAAAAGGCCGCGGCTCTGCAAGAAATGTCACGAGGCAAGGCCGGGGCCATCCAGACCTTGCACGCCGATATGGAGAAGAAGATTGCCGACCTCGTAAGCTTGCACGACCAAGAGAAAGAGCAGATGGGCGTCAAGTTCAACCAGGATTTGGAGGACAAGCTACAAGCCGCTGATCGTGAAAAGAAGCGGGAACTCTCGCTCAAGGATGATGAGCTGAAAAAGGCCGTCCAAGAAAAGGAGGAAGAAGGTCGACTGGCCTTGGAAGAGCTTGAGTTGAGACTATCCGCCCTCAGTGTCGGCGATGATTCCAAAGCTAAACTGGTCGGAGATCTGGAGGCCAAGATCAAGGCTTCCGCGGCTGAAAAGGCTGAGATCATCGCCGAGATCGGCCGTGTGAAAGAGGAGCTCCAAAGTGTTCGTGATCAAGTGAAACAGGAATTCAAGGAGGAGGTCGACTTGCAGTCGAAAAAGGCCGCCGAGGCTGTTAGTTCTCTCGAGGACGCCAACAAAAAGCTCACCGAGGCCGGCGACCTCCGTCTTAAAGAGCAACAAGCTCACGAAGGTGCTATCCGAGAGTTCGAACAAAAAGTGCAATCGCTCGAGGAGCAAAGAGATAAGCTCTTGGCTGACGCGACTGCAGGCAATGACGCGAGTGCCAATCTGACCAAAGAGATCGAGAACCTTAAACTTGAAGTGTCCGAAAAATCCTCAAAAATAGAGGCTTTGGAGAATAATCTCCAGGGGAAAATTCAGAGCGTTCGCGAGAGTGAAGTTGCTCTCCAAAAACTACGTGGTGAGCTGGACGAGCAGAAGAGCTCCAACCAATCATTGACCAAGGACTTGGCTAAGGCCGCTGAGGCTCAGAAGGTCATGGCAGAGAACCATCAAGCATCATTGCAATCTCTCAAAGATCAGGTCGAGAGCGCGGCCCAGTCCGATATGAGCTCACAGTTAGAAAGCAGATTGGCCATCGTCAAGGAGGAATATGAGCAAAAATTAAACCAGCGTGATCAGGAGGCGGAGGCACTTCAGAAAAAGCTCAGCGTCACAGTTGCTGAGATCGAGGACAAGAAACAAACTCTGGCCTCATTGGGCGACGAATTAGCAGAAGCAAAGAAGTTCCAGCAAGAGGCGTCCACCCTGCGAGAGAAGGTGGCCTCGTTGAAGGCTTCACTGTCCGACTCGACCGGCAAGCATGAGCAGGAGCTCGGTGCAATGAAGGGCAACCTCGACTCGTTGACAAGTGACTACAAGAGTCTCGAAGCTGAGCATTCCCAGACAACAAAACTGTTTTCCGATCTGGAAAAAGAAGTGCTGGACTTGCGCCACCGTGAGCAGTCGTTGAAGGGAAACGAGCAGAAAATGATTGCCTACCAAAAGGACCTGCAAGACCAGCTAAATGTGGCGGAGAAACGAGAGACGTCTCTTCGTGCAGAGTTTGAAAGCCAGCAGCAAACCATTCAAGATCAAAAGGACGAGCTTGCCAAGCTCGAGGTCAAGAAGAACGAGGAGATCGAGAAGCTGAAGTCTGACGTCGAGATGAAAATAAGGCTCGAGCGAGAGCGGGAGAACTCCTTCAAGGAGCACCAAGTCCAGTCAATCGAATATCAGAAAAAGCTACAAGATCAGCTCACCTCCATGGAAACAAAGTTGCAAGAGGCCAAAGAAAAAGCGGCCTCCTCGACCGCTGCCCACAACGTGGAGGTTGAAAAAATGTCGCGCCAGATAGAGGACATCTCGCAGAAACTCGTCATTGAAACCTCTGCCAAGGAAGAGTGCGAAAGCAAGATCAGCGTGCTGCAATCGGACTTGGACGCCAAATCTCACGAGCTTGAATCTATGCAGGAAAAGGTAGAGGAAGCTAAGCAGACTTCCGGCCTCGAGGCCACTTCCCTGGGGTCGAAAATCGAAGAGCTCCAATCCGAGGTCAGGCGGTTGACAGAGCTGAACAATTCAATGCAAAACCAAATTGACGAGGCCAGTCGCAAGGATCATCTTCTGGCCGAGGCCAAGACCGCCAATGAGGAGGAGATGTCCTCCATGGCCGACCGACACGTGGCTGAGGTCAAAGAGTTTGAGCAGAAGCTCCAAGAGGCCCTGGAGACGATTGAAAACTCCAACATCAAGTGGGAGGAGAAGGAGACCAAATGGCAGAGACACTGCGAGGAGCTCAAGGGGCAGAAGACCGCCATAGGCTCCGAACTTGACGAGTTAAAAGAAAAACTTGAGCTTACCAACCAAATGCTCTTCAACGCTCAGAACAAGGCCAGCGAGAAGGACTCGGAGATCGAGGAGTTGAAAGTGCAACTACATCATCAATCGGAAGAGGTCGACGGGCTGAGGAAAGACCTGAGGAGCTCTCAAAGTGATAAGAACGCGCAGCTAGTTGAATTTGAAGAGACCATGGAGGATCTTGAAAAGCAAGTAGCCGAACTCAAGTCGAAGAACGAGCACCTTCAGGACCAGGTGGACAGCCAGAGTCGAAAAATCGAGGACAACGCCGAGTTGGGCGCACTGCAAACTCAAATGGAGGAGTCTCACGAACAGAACATCAAGTCACTTGTTCGCAAGTACGAGACGCAATTAGCAGAGAAGGAGGAGGCCCACGACGTCGAGGTCCACCGGATTCGGGACGACGCCGAAGCCGAGCTTAAGCGACGGATCAACGAGTACAACGTCCAGATTGCCGACATGAAACAGGACCTGTACGAGAAGACTGCCATGTACGACGAGCTCCTCGAGAAACACGAGGTTGCGCTGCGTGCTAAACAGGACGAACTCGACGAGGAGGTCGAATCGTGCAACCGCATTTACCAGGCGAAAATCAGCGAGCTCCAGGAGGCCCACCGCACCGAGATCGACGAGATGATCCAGAAGGAGGCAAAGGTGGAGCAGAACTCATGGAACTGGGAGAGGGCGACCAGCATCGACGAGGACGCCGTAGAGGACATGCAGCGGACTCCAACCAAGGAGCAGAGGGACCAGCAGCTTCGACAGACTCAACAAGCGTTGGCGGCCTCGAGTGCGAGCAGTAGCCCGCCGCCGGCAACTCTCACCGTAACCGTCAACCATCACGAGAACACGGCGGTTTGCAATCACAGCCACACGCTTGAGGAGGCCGCCGAATTCGAGTATCTCAAGAACGTCCTGTTCCAGTACATGATGGGCAAGGAGTCCACGACGCTCGCCCGCGTCCTCGGCACCGTGGTCAAGTTCACTCCTCAAGAGTTGCAAGAAGTCATCAAGCACGAGGAACGAAAACAATCGGTCCTCTCATCTCTTGGTATCAGCAACATTTTGCCTCACCACTGAAACAACCACGAATTCAAAAAAAGGAGTCCATATCTATTTATGTATGTACCTAGGCCTAATCAAGGAGGATCAAGTTTTTGAAGACAGAACATTTGCATTGAATATTGAAATATTGAGGTTATGTGATTTTCTAGTCGCGCCAGCATCATGATGTCCCCAACACGGCTGTTACAACAATCAATCCAATTCATACCTAAATATTTTAAGCAGAAAACTTCACATTAACTGAATATTATTGCAGTATACATAGATCATAGAAGAAAGAAATGCCATCCCAAGAGCGAACCGAGTTGTGTTTTCAAAATGGATAGAGTAAGGAACGATTTCTACTATTTAAATTATTCTAATCGAGATTTTACGTTTTAATGTAGCATGCTAATTTAACAGAAAATAATTCGGAACTGAACACTAGTTGTACCAAAATACCTAGATATGTCATATGAATGAAACAGTAACTATTTTCTCACTTACGATGCCAGGACTTGATAAAATATATTTGACTATTACAGAGATCATACACAGATAAAAAGATGGTATAGTTGGAAAAAGTGAGCGTTTTGGT
>JAAUYL010038928.1_pt1 | contig 13925 bp, 6 predicted proteins | sample 7278011 | NCBI WGS metagenome assembly JAAUYL01 (sample SAMN14350225, study PRJNA611818) | marine sediment metagenome | isolation source: surface marine sediment (1.8m) | place: French Polynesia: Moorea | collected 2018-08 | reverse complement strand
TTTCTTACCGGTTTTGTACGTGAACGTGAACTCGCCGACGAATGGACAGTCGACATTTGGCCCCGATAGTCTGACCAGCGTTTGGAGGGGAACTCCGGATTCTTTGAATTCGGCGCAGTAATCGGCGACTGCCGTCGCCATCCCGTCGTCCACAGCGCTGGGATCTAAATGCTGGCAGGCTCCTGGTTTGTTTGCATTTCCGACGCGAGATTTGTCGCAGTTTTTTGGAGGCAAAGAGTGAAAATCATAGAAGAGAAAGCGTAAGTTATAGGTTATAATCTCCTACTTGAAGCTCAAGTAGCCTCTATGTTTCAGTTTCTTTTTACAAAAGAAGAACCAAAGGAGCTGCTCCTCGCTACTTCCATGACAAAGGAGGCGAAGCGAGTAAGATTCTTCAGAAAACTTTTTACTCCGCCAAGTCTTCGCAACCAAGAAAGTAGATGGCGGAGGGGATAAGCTAAGCTAACCCAAGTCAAGTCTTGTGCTCGTACGAGTATTTAGTTGTGCCAACCATTGCCATCTTGCTTTTTTGACTTCACTGAAACTGCAGAAGTCTTTTCTTACTTACGACAAAATACCCATTAAATGGATGCAGGCCATTTTCTGCCACTTCATTCGGGCTATGTTCGCATATTTAATTTAGAACCACCTAAATAGCCATTAGCAGAAGGAGGAGGTCTCAAGTTGAGCCATTTTGTTCAATCCTTGAGCGCCCATCCAATTTGAATACATTGGCTCTTGAGGGTCTATCTTCTTCCAAAGATAGATAGCTAGCTCCTCAACTTTCAAAGGCATATCCGTCGTACGATCGCCAGTCGTAACATATGTAAGCTAAGCACTTAAAAAGGAAGCATAGTTTTCTAAACAAGCCTAAGGGGACTGCTAGACATCAATGAAGGAGGGGGCTAGAGCTAGGCTCTCGAGAAAAGGCTTCTAAGTATCTGTGCGTTAACACAACAGGAAGATCCTAGAAAGGGAAGCATAGTCGACTTCACATTACAGTAACCATGTGTGGTTATGGTGTGTATGGGACTATGTGCTAGCAATAGCCTTTAAAAGACCAGATCTTTCTCGGCCCACTAAACCAAGGCCCAAAAATACATGGCCACAACACGAAGGCCGCCATTATATCTTAATTTTCAACTGCCATGCGGCATCGAAAAGTCCATAATTTCAAGTTGCGCAAAAGGCCTTTTTTTAAAAAAAGATGTTATTTTAACATTAAAAGTATTTCTTTTTGTCATCTTATTTAGAACTTGCTAGACTGATGTCTGTGTTGACGCCAAGTTTTCCAACGTAAATACAGAACAATAACCTCTTTCCCTAGCTAAAAAGTAATCCAACTGCAGCCTGTATTTTGTCCATAAGATGCGGCGCGGTCTTTTACTGTCGGAAAAGCCATTGCGCCTCGGAAATAGCAAGCAACTACTTAACTTGGTTCCTCTTTAAGCATGTTTTTTAGAAATATGAAGTCATCATACCTTCTTGTAGTTGGAGAACATTGGGGTGCTGTTCCACAAAGCTCAGGCACTGGTAGCAGTCTGTGTCCCTGCAATGGATAGATAGAGGAATGAAAAATATGGTCCTACAAGATAAGAAGTCGTTTTAACACAACCACAAAAAGTTGTACACGTAAGTGGAGAGAGTGAGGCCATTTGCAGACCGAAAATTGGTCTTTATTGCCTGGTTGTACATAGTGTAGATATTTTACGTTTTGGGTACAAAAAAAAGCACATGTTCCTAAATCGCACTAGTGGATTAAAATTGTATGTTTTATGGGGGCCTGGCTGTTCCAGAAACAAAAGAAGAAGAAAAGAGTCATGTTGAGAATGTTCTACAGCATTTCCGGTCGGGAAAAAATGCAAACAAAAACAAGCCTATAGTATCTAGAAGATGTTAGGGGATAGAGCTAGAGATTTGTACCTGCTATAAATAAGGTAGATGTCGTCCTCTTGCTTCAGACAAAATCCCCTGACTCCGAAGTCCTCTGTGGTGATCTCAAGGCTGTCCCGCTCGCCTTCCAAATTCCACTCACCAGACCAGGTCTGGGGAAATTCACAACCTGAAACATGACATTAAGCAAGAAATTAGATTTTGCCATTTGCAATTCCATCGATACTTTTTGAGGGCTCTACTACACAACTGGCTAGAACAAAGGGTTTGTGGTGGTGCGGCGTTCGTCTTGAAACAGGTGTCCCCGATAGATTTAGAATGAAAATAAATCACTTTCAAATACTAGAGGTACATGCAGACATATATGCCAGATTTCTGCGCTTTTTTTCCTGTTGGCGGTGAATGGATTTCTTAAAGAAAAGAAACTGCTAGAATATTTAAGGCCCTTTTGATCTCTTCCATCTCCGAGAACATTGACGAATGTAAATATTATGTTTATCCTGTTTACCTACACATACAAGTGATGTGGCATTGCCTAAAGCTGAATGAGGCGAAGGAGATTAATAATATAACGTGAAAACGCATCCATATCCATGATGCAGCACAATTTTTGACTACTGACTACTGGAGCTCAAATATCATTAACCTACATGCTGTTTAGCAAGTTAAGTATCCTCCTCTGTATAGATGTTACCTTCAATAACAAGGGCGTGTTGCAAAAGAGCAAAAATGCATTCAAACACATCTTTCTATGCACAGAAAGGCCAGTGATTGTGTTTGGCTTGCTGGCCTTTTTTTCCTTTTTTCTCGGGGCGATTCCCAAAGACCACAGATGTGAATGTTATTGTGCCAGATGGTGGGTCTTGCTTGCATTAGTAAAAAGGCTGTGTCGGCGATATTTTTTAGGGGTTATACTAGGAGTACCCAATCCTATGCAGATATACATAGACCCCATTTTTCGAATACTTTCAGCACCTCCACCTTAAAGCTAGATATCTAGCTATTTCTGTAACAATGTCCGCATAATCCATGTATATATGTTGGAGTTGTTTTGTTTTGTTTATAGTCTGCTCTTGACAGATAAATAAATGGTCCAGGGGAGGCTAGGCTGTAGTAAGACTGGAGGACTGTAAAACTCTCGTTGTCTCTTCTTTTTTCAAAAGGAGAAACTGCTTCTTTTGTCTGCCACGAAATTTCTGTACTGTATGAGATCCAATATTTTATCCCCCAATCCAGAACATTCTTCTTTTTTTGTTGAGAATTGAAGTGTCTAATATTAGATTTTTAATAAACCGCGAGAAACTGTCAATGGCCTTCTTTTCATGCCGGAAAATATTGAATAAGGGACGAGAGGATGCTTAGGACTGAGCTGAGACGCATAATTTAATTTCTTTCCCATAGAAGAATCTATGCAGATTTTGTATCGCATATTCCAGAGCGTCGACCGACCCAATTCCATTGTCGTATAGGGTCTAGTCTAGCTTCGCTACATTTTTAGATACTCTCAAAGGGACGACTGAGATTACATTCTATGCCATCTTCTGGTTTCAAAGAAAGGCTCTTGGTTGCCCATTGCCAAAAATGCCAGCGAGGCAAAATTGCACAGACTATCTATGGACTATAGAGAAGGGGGTCTTTTAATGAAGGAGCATTAAGCAAAAATCCCTTTCGAAAATGGAACCCATTTTCCAGGAGGTTGAAGGATGACAGTTGAGGTCACGTCCGCACGAGCTTTGCAAACAGTAATTTCAAGGCTTGAACACGGACTCCTTCCTCTATTCTCCTTACCTAGATACCTATTTTGGTGGGCCAAATCTCGTTTTTTTCTGAGGTTCCCCACATACCAAATTGCTTTGGGTAAAAAACCACCGCCGCGGGGACTTCCGGGTTCTAATTAACAGAAAAAGAAAACTCAGCAGCCATTTGCGTCCGTACTGTCCGTCAATGCTAATGGCCTACTTTTGGGCTTGCCAAACAAGTACGACAACGTTGGTTATCAACCAAAATAAGTTTCAGAATGCACAATGAGGACAAATTGTCTGTCTCCCGAGCCCGCTCGGTATTCGTTCCCTTCCCGAAAACTCGAGGCCGCGAGGCCGCGAGGTCGCCAGCCTCGACAGCCTCAACGGACAACTTGTCTAGAGGGAATCATCGATCAGAGCGTCATACAGAAGAGAGCATATTCCACTTGTGCGTAGCCCCTACACATCGGATGTCGTCTGTCATTTTTCATTTTTTCGCGGCAAACAAGACCTTCAAGATATTCTTGTTGACGCGAAGATGCTAGCTGCCAAGATGGTGAAAACTGAAAAGTAGACCACCTCCACTAGCTAGCGATCGATGCGCGCAAGGTTTTTCCCAGAAAAAGTACTTCATGATTCACGACATTATGCATTAGTAGATTTCTAGCTACGCGCACATTTTCCCCTCCCTTTTCGTTTTCGCTCAATACTTGCTTGTTCTTTTGCAAGTAGTGCTCGTACTTCGCCTCTCGAGCGGCCTCTGAATGGTGACGTCACTTGCATCAGATACCAGCTAAGTTCCCAGAAATCCTGTCCGAGCTAGAGGACAACAGATGACCTCGTCCCCCCATGTTTACGAAGCACTTCTGTAAGAACGAGCGCTGCTTCGCCGTGCACGTTCTCCCCTCCTTTTGGGCTCTACAATCGAGGTCGTAGGTTTGCGAGGCCGTCCACCCTTAAGAGGCTGGCGTGCCGGAGGTCGCTTCTGAGGCCAACACTGTAACTACTTCTTGGCGGGATTCTCTAGGCAACTGCGCGCCTTTTTTCCGGGACGCGGGCGCTTTCACTACTTTGGTTAGATGGAGATACGTTTGCTTTTGCTTTTGCTAGCTTCTGCCTTCCCTCTTTTCGTTCTACTGCTGCTAGATGTCTACATTCATGTGCACTTATCCGCGCACGATAATGTGAGAGCTGGTTTGGTTTGCTGATGCTTTTGTAGTGAAGTGTGCCTCTTAAATAGAGATGCTTAGGTAGGGCTCATATACCTTCCTTAAGTAGGCAAATATATTCATAGTAGCATTATTCCTTCCAAAAATGCAAGACAACATGACTACAACGGATTTTAGATGCTGGAGGAATGGCGAACAGAAATTGAGACAGAAAAAACTGCACAGCCTCACGCTCTCGCGAACTAAACTCCGAAATGGTATGTGCATTGATTTCACAATGACTTGCTGGCCTCCGACAGTAGCGACAACCTCGAATGCCTCGCAGGAGTGCAACAGCTAAGGAAACGATGCGTGTTCGCCTTCTCTTTTTTTCTCTGGAGAGTATTATGCCGTTTGCTCAAGGCCTTTGAAATGTACACTTGGTTCTTTGTAAGAAAACAAGGCTGTGCCTCTTCTTGGCCTTTACTCGTGCCATCATTGATTATTGGAAACATGACCGAGCCACGAAACGAACAAATTCCATTTCCTTTTCTCAGAAACTCTCTTTGTCATCAATTTTAAAGAAGGGAGGATCCAAAAATAACCCTACCACTAGCTTAGGCTTAACTTGTTCTTAATCTGCATGTCAGACGATAATCTTTCTGATGCTGTGACAGACACACTATGCACACATGTTAAATCCCCAATAGCTTTCTCCTTTGTTGGTCGAATCACGAATATACTTATTTGTGTGCTTGGAAAAAAGGTCAGAATTTGGGCTTGAAGGTCAGCATATTGGCGTCTGCATTTGATGTGAGACCTTGATGCCTTACTCAACATTAAGACAGCTAGATTCGTTTTACGCTCCTAGAAATCACCTTCAGTCCTTCCTACTAGTCAAAAGCAGGGATCTTGACCAAGTAAAAATTATACTCTTAATAGCATTTAGTGTTCTCTTTTCATGCATAACAATTCGAGCCTGGTTATGGGAAGAAACATAAATACAAATTGCTTAGACGGACTATCTTCTTGAATTATTGATACCATTTAAGTTGTCATTGCGCTATTGGAAAGCCTTCTATCTAGATACGTTAGCTGTAACTATTAGTAGATAATTTTGAAAGACAGGACCTGAAACAAAATATTTAAAAGAACATCTATCCTAGATGCATTTTCCTAATAGAGTTTGTATCTTATTCCGCTGGCCGAGGTGCCTTGGCAGCCTTATTTTTCTGTCTCAGAGCACTAATTGTAATCGGAAAAGACCATTATTTCCTAGATATTTCTAGCGTTAGTGTTTGTAAGCCTAAGCTTTGAACGCATCGTCGACTCGTATTGGACAATTAATTTCATGTTTTGAGTTTTATTTGACTTGAGCTCGCACGAGTTAGAAAACAGAAAGAGAGCAAACAACAGTTTCAGATCAAAGCACAGATATTCCACCAAAAAAATGGTAGCACAAAGTTTCGTGCGACGGACGGGCACAAGTTTGAAACTCTTTCCCTCCGCGTTTTTTCGCAAAAAAACCGTGAAAAGTCGACATGCACGTGCGTTTTTTATGTTTTTGATACTGCTTTGATTCATGACCTATGCCTTCTAATCTAACAATAATTATAGTCATCAACAATAGATAGATATAGCAGGGTCTAGTTTACTTGGGTTTTGGGGACTATCCTAGAAAGATATTGGTGTGCGTGCAATATGATCTACATGTTGGTTTTGAAAAAGTTACCCGGTTGAATGGATGCAATCGTGTTATTTTTATGCTCTGAAAGAAATCATGTGTAGGTGTGTATAGATAGTGTTACATTAAAATTCAAATATTGTGCTAATGAACGTGCTTTTAGGCTCTACAACGAGTACATCAATTATTTCGAAAGGTTTCCAAAAAATCTTGACTTACCAGGCAGATGATTTGCATTGCAAATGTTTGATAGCAAAAAGCAGCACACTGTGGATATCAACAGCACAGACGACGAATTGTGGTGGTGTGTCCAATGTATTCTCATCTTCTTCATTTTTACAATATCTCTCCTACGTTTCATCCTGAGTTTAAGTATTTGCACTTTATTGTCACCAAAACTGTCAATTATTTGCTTGAATTGTGTTTTTTTCCTCCCTCAACCGTCAACGGCATGCCGGGTGGAGGGCACGTATACAACTGAAAAGATGCGCGAGCCTTTCTTTACTTCTTGGGGTAGCAAGACCTACATTCGACTAGCTTTCTCGCGCTTTATTCCACAAGAACCATAGCCACAGTCCCATCCCATGGGACCACATTTCTGGTTTAATGCTTTGGTGGAACTTCTTTTCATAGGACTATGGCGCACCCGGCTTTCACATAGTACTTAGATTGGCTACTGACATTGTGTCCGCGGTATACGAGTAGCTGGAATATAAGTAGATATTTGCTTTGCAATACATAGCCCTGTATGGTTTGCTTCCCCTTACAAACTAACTACTTACAAAGGCGCGCGCAGGCGCAATCTTTCGTATATGTAAAGGTTTTTTTCTTATTTTGGCTTACAATAGCATAGTGGCATGTCCGTGCTTTAAAAGTTCCAAGCGTAAGTGCACATAAAACGTTACTCACATGAAGCATATTTCTAGATATGGACAGTAGATGCAAAAATATTTGTGACTGAAGTCGTTTTAGGTTTTTCCCATATAGTCATATTTTTATACTTGGAAACATTCATACGAATACTTTTTATTGCTAAGCGACTAATCCTCACTAAGGCATGAATGTAATATATTCCAATTCTAAATAGTGACCATGCCCTAGGCTTAATCTTCTTTCTACACGCAAATACATAGGAGACCTGTTTTAAGCACTGTAGTTGTCCATCCTAACCACTCATGTATGCTTTAAAAGACTTCAAAGCGCCAGCAAAAATACTTTGTCTTGGAACAAAATGTTTCCATCAACGAAATTAAACGTCACTTCAGAGCACAAGGAGCTCATTTAATTACCACAAATCTTTTGAAGTCCTTTTCCCCCCTTTCCTTCATGCCTATCCACCTGTCTGTAAAATGTCTTGCTGACATTTTCAATTTCTTGTGAAAAGACGGCGAAAGCCGCGACCGCGACACGAACGTAACGAAATCAAAGGTTGGAGGAACCTCTTCTATACTAAATAATTTAACGATGTTCGCTTTCTATGGATATTAATTTTATTGTGCTAATGCAGACAAGCGAATAGAATTACATTGATCTACAACATTTGAATGAGAGGCCGTTTCGGAGATTCGCCCTTCTTTGTAGCCTCTTCGGAAGACAATTGAATGGCCTCGATTTCCGAGGTCGTAGCCTCGCCACCTAAAATATGACAGCGGTTAGGCCCGTGAAATTTCGGGCTCAGCCTTCGCCCCGAGGCCGAGGGGTGGTTGCACTGATCCAGCTTTTTGACCAGGGTGGCCTCGGCTCCACTGCGAGGCCGAGGCTGTCCGAATTTCTGACGATCGTCAACCTCGGTGGAGGTCACGATGTTCAGGACGCACGCTGGCACGGGGCTGGTCCTGGCCTCGTCATCATTACCTCCTTGTAAAATCCGAGGCCGCCCAAAGAGACTCTCAGGAGTGAGGCCGAGCATACATGCAGCCTCATCTCCTGTATTTTCGTCTGAGGCGAGGTCGTCTCTATTTGAAGTTGCGATCGAGAAAGGAGTATTGGTGTCGGAGAGCAAAGTTTTATCCTCGGGCAATCCGTCCTCGAAACGGCCTCGGCCGCAGCCATCACCAGCTGGCGTTTCTAATTGAAGTTGGGGAGGCTGCTGATCTGTTGTACTTCTTGTAGTAGAGGCCACACTCCTTCGAGGCTGATTGGAGCTGGATGATAAAAGTTTTTCTTCACTCCTTTCTTGACCGATTTGCTCGTCCTCCTCGCCGCTCTCGCTGAGGTTCCCTAGAGAAGAGACCGAAAAGAAATAGACGATGGTTGGTGTGTGCGCTTTTGTGTCCGTTCGAACGAGGTCACTCTCGAACTCTCGGTGAGCGAAGCAATTTAAAGTTATGAAGCCTCGAAGAAGAAAATCTGACCAAAAAATATCTACTAACCTAGAGCTCGTTCAATTTCTGCAAGAGCGTCCGTAGAGTCAGAGCAACTCCTTAGGTACGTTTGAAACATCTCGGTGGTCTTGTTCATTTCTTCGTCCAGCCTCTTCTCTTCGGCGATGGCCTCGTTTTCTTTCGCCTCACGAATAATAATCTCATCGCTGTCAGATACTTCCTCATCCTCGGCCTCAAGCTGGCCTCGTTTTTCAGCCTCGGCGACGAGGTCGTCCAGCTTCAGGAATCGCTCATAAAAGGATTGGGAGTTCTTTAGCATCTGCTCCGCGTCTCGCTTATGGAGCTCGTCCTCCACCTCCTCTTCGGTCTTGCCCGCTCCAGGATCGAAAATGCACTTCATGAACGACTTGTGCGTTTCCTTCAACTGTCCGCAGCCGTCCACTCTCTTCTTGGCCTGATGCCCCTCAAACCACATCTTGAGCTTCTCGGCGCTGTCAATCTCCTCACCGAGGTCATCCAGGTTGCCACTTGGATTTTCAGCCTCAGCGGCCTCCGAATCTTCACTCTCGCTTGACGACGAGGAAGAGCTGCTGTCGAGCATTCTCTGTTTGCGATGGCAAACATACTCGCGGTGTCTTGTCATGAGATCATCCTTGAGATTCTTGTAGTTATCTGAGTCCTTGTCCAAGCTGCCTCTCAAACCCTTGATCATGCTCACCATGCCAGACTCCCATGGCAGGGCCTCTCGGTCTTTGCTGGCCATTTTTACAGGCGAACCCATATCGGCTTTTTGCTCAGCGATGTTTTTGTCGACCTGCTCCATAAGCAATTGGAGACCGGTTTTGGAAGACACTCGTTCTAGTTGGGTTTTCTTGGGGACATTGTCTGCTGTTGTGCTAGTGCCTTGACATTTACTTTTTGTTGGTATGATTATCTTCTCGGTGAAGGTTGACAAGTCCGCAGTGTTGGTACCTGAAGAGCAGTACTTTTTCGTAGGAGCGGCCTCGGTTTCTGTTTGCTGATCATGATCGCCTGAAGATATCAGATCCGACTTTAGTTTTTTCACGGATGCTTCAATGGATATTTGCTCTGCCCGTTCGAATGACGGTACGTCGTCGCCGTCGTCTAGCATTTCTTTGACCATTTTATTATCCCCGCTGGATGATCCCAACTCAAGCAGGCCAGATTTCTTATGAACGACAACCTCGTCCTTGTCTTTTCCTTTCGACTCAGTGTCGTCCTCGATGGTCTCGTCAGTGACATCGGTAAATCGCGGATTTGGAGTTGCCGTCTTCGACCTCCTCGGCGACGGTGTCCAGCCTCGCTCCTCCCACATTTCCTTGAGCATTTTCTCCTCCCACTCCATGAATCTCTTCACCGTTGGCTCCAGGTTGTTGTCATTGTCTTTGCTTCTGTCTATTTCTTCAATCACTTCATCCTCTTTAGCTTCATTCTGATCAGGAGATTCGCCAATTTCAAGGGGAGGAATTTCGACCTCGTTTTCTTTCTCATCATCCAAGACGTCCTCCTCCTCATCTGGTTTTGGTTGTTCCCTTGGACTAGACTTGATGCTGCACAAATCTTCGCTTCGTGGCAGATCGTCAATGATTTCCCAGCTGAGGTCATCTTCTCTTGGCGTCGTTGTTTTTCGCCCTTCAATAACCTCGCTGGCAGCCTCTACAGCCTCGATTTTTCTTAAAGGAGATTTTCGTTCAGCCTCAAAGCCGTCATCGGTTTTCTTCTCCTTTTCAACGTGTGTGACAGTAGTGAATGCCCTGACATTGTCTAAGAAACAAAATTGATCCCTGATATCCAATGTTGGTTATGTTTATTTACCTTTCATGTTAATCGCTGTCTCCATGAGCTGGAATGCACCCTGGAGAGGCTCCAGGATTCGGTCAGCCTCATCGCGCGGAATCATGCCGTCCTCCATCCGTTTCTCCTTGTTCTCCATGTACTCTTGCAATAGTTCTTTGCCCCTATCCTCTTCAGCTTTCACCTGCTGATTGATGTCGTTTGGATCGATTCCTCTCTTGGCCAGATTCTCGTCTCTCTTCCTGAAACGAAAATTCATCAAAAGAAGAACCAAAAAGTGTCTGAATTTCATACTTCATGAGGTTGCGGATGTTTTGCTCGAGTTTCATTTGCTCCTCTTTTGCCATTTGTTCACGAAGAGCGCGCTCAGCCTCGACGCCGCCTTCTCGCCAAGCCTCTGTGCATTTTCGATCCTTTGGAGTGACTGGCCTCGTGTCAAGATAGGTCAGGTGCTCGCAACTCAGGATCATCTTTCTCCTGCAATAACTTGTTATGCAACTTGGTTATAAGAAGCATATTAGTGTTTTACCTGTAGTCCTTGGTTTTTCTAATGACAGGGTTCCCCATATAAGTGAGTACTCGCAGGCTCTCCATGGCGTGCAAGACGTCCTCCATGACCTCGGGCTCGTCGATGGAGTTGTGCGACAAGTCGAGGACGGCGAGCTCCTTGCACCCCTTGAGCTCGGCGACGGCCTCGGCCGAGGTCAACTTGTTGTGCGCCACAATAAAGGTGTGGAGGTTAGGCAGACACGCGAGGCTGTTGAGGCTGCTGATGAAATTGTGCGAGAGGTTGAGCGTGGTCAACATCTTGAGGTCGGCGATGTTGTCGATCGTGTCCAGGCGATTGTTTTGCAAGAACAGACATCTCAGATCTTCCAAATGGCTGCAAATTAAAGCATGACCATGAAGCATACATAAGTAAATCGCTTTCCTTCCTGCCATTTCCCCCTCTGGGGAATAAAACGTAAGCGGAAAAGCGAATACATAGAGCTAAAGCTACAGTTTACCTTAGGTTTTCAATCTTTTTGATGGCATTGCTTTCCAGCCACAGAGTTTTGAGTCCCACATATTCTTCTAGGCCCTCTATGGTATGGAAGCCTTTGTGATGCAAATAGAGGACGGTATTCAGCCTCGGGGTTAAATACAAATTGTTCTGCCGACAGTGCTCCTGTATGACAATCCAAAAAATATATCCAGACACATTTTATGCCATAGTTACTTACTCGAAGGTATTTGGAAGTGATTCGGTTGCCGTCGACTTTTCGGCGTAACATTTGGGGACTGGTCACCACTCGCTGACCGCGGACGACCTTCTTGATCTCCTTCGTTTCATCATTGTCTTCGTCAGAGGAGTCGTCTGACCAGCTCAGCATTTTCTTAACCGTTTTCTTTCCAGTCGCCATTTTGATATTCTAGCACAGAGTTACGAAAGTTTAGTCAATAAAATAACTCTCACCAGGTGAAAGCAGCATTGTATCTACCTAAGTATTTAATGCAAAACTCACTAAACACAAGGAAAGCTTAAAGAGAAAATAAGATCTATTGTGCACAGTCCCTAAAGACACAATTGGAGGCTATTAAGATATCACTGCTAGTACTTGGAATAGCCATAGCCATTATATTTATCAAAGTAAGTATCTACAAGCAAGACGAAGTTTTTTTTGTTTCCAAAGCGTTTTTGTTCTGGTCTATGGAAGCTACGCTATTTGCTTTTCTTATCAGACCTAGACCTGGTCTTTCTTAGGTAGGTAGGTGCAGTATAAATTCATTTCAAGCTCGACGGAATAATGTTTGTGAGAGCATCTGAACCAAGACGAACGGTGAGAACGCGTGCAATTGTCGAGCCTGGGTCAGGCTATCGCACTTTCACAGAATTTTAATGTCCGCGTTGAAGAAAGGAAATAAAGAATGTGGAGAGTGAAGGCAGAAAGGCCATAAATTACGCTTCATATCGGATTTTTCTTTCAAATACATTGGTTAAGTAGATCTTTCCTTATTTGATTTCCCAATAAAATAATCATTTTCCAGGCTCTCGACAGTCGACAAGACTGTCCGGGACTCCAAAAGCGACGTGGCTGCTGCGAGCGATCTTTAGTTCCTGCTCCATCTTGGAATAGCCGAACCTTTTGCTCGAGAACTCTTTGATTTCGTAGATGTACTTGATTGATTCAGTGTAAGGACTCTTGAAAGTGTTTCCGCCGATCAAAATGAGGCTGTGACCGTCAACGCTTGGCACCATTGCCGAGGACCAAATGTATTTGCCAAGGTTAAACTTGTCCGTCCAAGTGACACTGTCCAAATCCATGATCTCGACGCTCTTCTCCAGATAGCCACCGGCAACGACGAGTTTCTTGGAGCCGTCGCTCGCCGTTAAAATACCACAGGAGTGGAAGTACCTCTCAACTTCCATGTCAGGCCCTTGTGTGTATTCTCCGGACTCCATGTTGTAGAAGTAGACGATCTTGCTTGCCTTGATGCCCGTCCCCAAGAAGGCCAAGGTGGTGCTGTTTATGCTCACGACGCATCCGCGGGCTGCACCTTGTGGAACTTCCGGTCCAGGCCAAGATGATCCCGGACCTGGTGTCAAGCTGACCAATTCGGATGAATAACCAAAGGAGCCATCTCCGGCCACGAACAGGGTATCGTTCTGCAACTCTGTAAATGCTACGCTACTCCGCCCCTCTTGTAACTTGACAGACTTCTCCCATTCTGTCGAGTTCATGTCCAATTCGAAGCAGTCTAGGTTCTCTTCTCGATCTTCGTTAAAGTATCCACTGCAAACAATTGCTGCCTGGTTAATGTACGCGCCTGCCGCACCGGACAAGATGTCAGGAAGGCTTGGCAAATAGTTGCAAATCATATTTGAATTCGCGATGTCGATGACCTCGACCGATCTCGTGCTGAATCCGGATACAACCGCAACTTTACTGAAAGCTTAATACAAAGAAAATTGAAATAAGCATGTGCTCTAAATACTATAGTAAGTAGGTTGTTACCAATTTGTTGAAGATCACATTCGACTTCTCCAGAAACGCAGCTTGAGCAGGACTCGTCCAAGCTTGGACAATCCTGGAACAGGAGGCAAACGGAGGGATCTTTGTCAAAAGAGAACCACGTGCAGTTGTCCATTTGTTTGCAAGTTTCCAAGCATTGGGTGGCGTCTGTTTCAGCCGATCTTCCAATCAGTGTTCCCTGATGAAGTCATGAAAATAATGTCTTTGCTTTTATTTTTAGTCCAAGGATTGTACCTGACATTGTCCGTCAATGTAGCAAGACAACGATGTGCACTCGTTTTCGCCAGTAATGCAATCCGGACACT